>Ga0316194_10002950_pt1 | contig 11884 bp, 10 predicted proteins | sample CroRivsedime1_MG_FD_204936 | JGI IMG/M metagenome (GOLD analysis project Ga0316194, IMG submission 204936) | Coastal sediment microbial communities from Maine, United States - Cross River sediment 1 | ecosystem: Environmental > Aquatic > Marine > Coastal > Sediment | place: USA: Maine... | reverse complement strand
GAGGTTAACGAGAATAAGATGTTGTCTATCTAAATTTACAATCTTTAGTTAATCTACCTGGTTGTTGTCAAGTAAAAGTTGCAGATCGTAACCTTCACAGCGTGCGTTAAATGAAAGACTTCGAGGTTTCTAATCATAATGGATTCAGGTTTTTACCCCGTCTTGAAGGGGCTTTCTGCGCGTGTTATAGTTAGCTGGTTTCCATCCGGAAACTCCTCCATGTCATTCTGAGCCCTTCGGTGTACTCAGGATAAACTCCGCGAAGAATCTCTGCGGATCGAGTAACTGTGAGATTCTTCGTCGTCCGCCGTCGACGGGACTCCTCAGAATGACACCCATAAACGCGGTTTCCGGATGGGCACTAGCTTATAAAGTGCTGAGTGGATCTACCCTAGTGTTGCATACCCACGCCGAGGAAAAACGCGTCAGAGTGCGCCAGATGTGGGCGCGCGCAGGCTGGGACAGGATGAACAGTACTTGACCGTACGTGAGATCCTGTTCCGAGCACGCTTGTCCCGCCACAGGCGGGACTATCACGTGAGCGCAGCGATTTTTACCGGTTTGGGTATGCAACATTAGGGTTTACTCTTCTTTTGCAAAGTACTTCCTTCCAAAGACAATCGCAGATCTGTGATGGGCCATTTACGACGAGATGCGGCGTGCTTTGCTTTTTACATATTTTTTAAATTGCAAAATTAATCATGCAACTCCCGGTTGTCCAATATTTGCTTAACATTCAAGAAAGTGTTGCGGATCTCTTGCTCCTTCCCCACTTCTGATGCTATGCGCTTTGCGCCATGTGGAGTCAGTGAGATCTAAGAGAAATGGCATACAAGTGGAGCGGTCAATGTCCAAAGAAGGGGACCTGGTACTGGTAACTGTTGAAGATACCCCAGCCTTTTTTGCCCGTATCGAGTGCATAGGCCCAGATGTAAAGCCGGATTGGTACCAGGTAACCTTGCTGGTCCTCCAAGTGCCTGTGGTTGAGGTCACATGGATCTTAAAGGAGGAATATTTGAGTGGCGCCTCCTTTACCATGGGGGGTAAGAAAGTGGTGATTGAACTCGTGGTGGCGCCAGCTCAACAGCCGCCACCGGAACAGGAACGTCGGGCAGAAAGAGATGCCGAGGAACGGCCCGGTGAAAACGGTGAGAGAGGAAAGGTGATATCGCTGTTCGATAGAGAGTAAATGGTAAGCAGTGAATAATTCAGCCATTTTACTACCTGACTAATTTTCTAGTTCTCTAATTCCCCAATTCCCTAATTCTCTAATTTTCTAATTACCCAACCCGCCTTCTGTCCTTTGTCTTCTGCCTTCTGACCTCTGACCTCTGATCTCCGACTTGTTCCTCTGCCTCCTTCCTGCTGCAATCTACAATCTAAAATCTGCAATGCTCTAACACTAAACCGTTGTAATGCTGCATGATTTGCGCTATATTCTCATAGTGGCTAGGTGAGGTGGCGTGATGTCCGATATCTTTGAGTTCGCAAAAGATGACACCGAAAGACGTATCAACTCACGAGTACACCTTCGCGAGCGTCACGGTAAGGTGGAGGTCTTTAAGGATGACGAGCTATATGCTGTATTTGGTGAAAACGACAGGGAGTTTCGCAAGGCGACCATGATCCAGTTGGCTCGTCTTGGCGCTGCCAGCTTAAGAGAGCTCTGCGCTGGTTTTCAGGTGGACCGGGAGACCTTGGAACGCTATCTCATTCGTTCCCAGGAAAGAGGTCTACGCGCTGTTATGGATGACAAACCGGGTCCCAAAGGTCCGTGGAAGGCAGATGACGCTACCCGTCTGGCAGTTATCAAGGAATACGTAAATGAGCCTGGAATCTCTGATAGCGAAATAGCTCGAAGGGTCTCAGGCCGCCGGCCTATTCAGGTGGACCGTAAGATGGTCAGTCGCATACTGAGACATGCGGGCCTCAAGCCTGCGCCCGATTCCGATGCGGTGCGCGAGGTAATATCCGCCGATCAACTTGCCCTCCGATTTAGAGACAAATCCTAATCAAGTAACCAATTAGTCAATTTGTTAATTAGTTGTCCCTTGTGGGAGCGGCTTTCAGCCGCGATTCGAACGGTTTCAACGATTTCTACGGCTTGAACGGCTCTAGTAGTAGCTTTCTACAAATTTTTCCAGGTAGGCAAAATAGATGGGCTGCATTTCGGTGAACTCAATGGCCATTCCATCCGGTTCGCTGCGCCGGACAACACCTTTGGCCTTTATTGGAAGGTATTGCGAGTCGAGTGGAATTTGGAACTGAAGGTTTAGCTCAGTGTCAATGGGGAGAGGGTTGGAGGTCTCGATGAAACAGCCGAGGGGATTCAGATCCCTGATCATCCAGTCTTTCTCTTCAAAGACTCTGATCCCAAATTCCAGGCGTGGGTAGCGACGCCTGCTTTCAATATCGAAAAATTCCTCAGCCATCAGAAAACTTCCCAAGTTAAAGTATTTTTGTTCCCTTTCTGGGGGAGGGCTGGGGACGCCCTCTGCACGTACCCTTCGCGTGACGAAGCTTATGCAATCGCTATGCCATAAGTCCCCGATGTATAGAAGATAATTCCATTTTCTTCAGTAGCCAATATCCTCAATTCTCTATTTCCAATCCATTTGCAGTTCACCTTTCACGAATTGACTACTCCACCAATGGACCAATTGACTATTAAACGATTTGACTATTTATCTAATTCTCTAATTACCCAGGTCTACCCGCTGATCACTGTCCTCTGTCATCTGTCCTCTGCCTTCCTTTTTTCTCCTTGACTTTCACCTAACTTTCACCCTATACTCCAGACGTAGTTTCAGGGGGCAGTCTAGGTCAATTAGAAAATTAGTCAAAGAGGTCAGAGATCAGAGATTATCCTGTGGGAGCGGCTTTCAGCCGCGATTCGAACAACTTCTACGATTTTTAGAACTCCTGTGAGCTATGAGCTTTCAGCTTGAGCTGATTTAACGACTTCTCCGACTTGAACGATTTCAACGAATCAACGAATTGACCAATTGACTACTTGGCTAACGCTCTGCGCTCTGCGCTTTGCGAACATGAGAGGTTGACATGCAATTAACAAAACAGCAAACCAGAATCTATCGCTACCTGGAGACCTATCTTCGCCGGCACGGCCAGCCGCCATCCTACCAGGAAATTCGGGAGCACTTTAACTTTAGTTCCTTAAACTCTGTGGCCAAGCACCTTAAACAGCTTGAGCGCAAGGGTTATCTGGAAAGTCCCTGGGCCAACCAGAAGCGGGCCTTTCGACTGTTGCCCCTGCGGACCACCGCAGCCGCCGTGCCCTTCCTTGGACGGGTGGCTGCCGGCGCACCCCTCGAGGCTGTGGAGATACCCGAAACCATGGAGGTGCCCGAGAGCTTGCTTTCCGGCGGCAACAATTTCGCTCTTCAAGTGCGGGGAGATTCCATGGTGGACGAGGGCATTCGCGACGGGGATGTGCTCATCATCCGCAAACAAGAATATGCGGATAACGGTCAGACCGTGGTGGCTCAGATCGAAGGAGAAGCCACAATTAAGAAGTTTTACCAACGGCACGATCAGGTGGAATTGCGACCGGCGAATGAGGAACTGGAACCCCTCGTAGTACCGGCCGACAAGGTGGAGATCCTCGGCGTGGTTATCGGGCTTATGAGGCATTATAAGAGGTAAGCAAAGCGCATAGCGCAGAGCGCATAGCGTATTAAGAAAGGGGGCACCAATGAGCAAGATCAAATTTAGATTCCAGGATCTGGAAATCTGGCAAATGGCAATGGAAATTGCAGAAGAACTCTTCGACATCGCCGATGAACTTGAAGGAAAGCGTTTGTATCGTTTCGCAGACCAGCTACGTGGCGCGGGCATGAGCATGTCGAACAATATTGCCGAAGGGTCTGGTTCAACTTCAAAAAAGGAGTTCATACGATTTCTGAATATCGCCAGGCGATCTACTTTTGAAAATGCCAACATATTATTTTTGTTAAGAAGACGGAACTTGATTGGAGAGGACACACTTGAATTGTTGCTCGACCGACTCGATCACTTGTGCAGAATGATCACTAATTTCCAAAATTCTCTTAGATAATTTTTTTACGCTATGCGCTATGCGCTCTGCGCTTTGCGAAAGAAGATGGTAAGAAATATCCTTCATCTAGATATTCGTAATTTCTGCATTGCTTTGGAGCGGCAGCGGCAGCCTGCTCTGAGGGATTGGCCGGTGGCCATTGCTCCAGGGCAGGGGCGAACAGTGGTCCAGGCGGTTTCTCCCGAGGCCAAACAGGAAGGAATCTATCCAGGCATGGTTGTGGCCCGGGCCCGACGTCGTTGCCGACGCCTAAACATCTTGCCTCCAGATTTCTCTTTCTACCGGCAGGTCCAGGAACAAGTGATTGCCTCTCTGGGCAATTTCTCCCCGCTGGTGGAACCAGCCGGCTGGGGACATTTCTTTATTGATATCACTGGCACTCGCCGTCTCTGGGGAACATTATTGGACACTGCCGATCGGATGCGACGGTCAGTGACTCAAGACTTTCAACTGCATGCTGCTGTTGGCCTGGCCAGTAACAAACTGGTGAGTCGGGTGGCGGCCAGGGTGATCCGAATTCAGGAACTGTGTGATGTTTTTCCAGGAGTTGAGTCCTCGTTCCTGGCACCTCTTAGGGTGAGTCTGCTTCCCGGGGTAGGAGAGGTGACCACCACCAGGTTGCTGGCCGAACTCAATCTTCAAACCGCGGGAGAACTGGCCGTGATTGCCCCGGTACTTCTTGATGAGGTGTTCGGCGCTGCGGGGCAAAGACTTCGCCGTATGGCTCTGGGAGAGGATTCTTCACCGGTGGTCACACCTAGAGCTGTACCCTCGATTCGGGAAGAGATCCAGCTACCGGAAGACGAAAATCGCCGATCTCGACTATCCGGCCACCTTTATGGATTAGTTGAGAGCTTAGGCCGACGGTTGCGTTCCCAGAATCGCTGCCCCGGGGAGTTGACCCTTACTGTCACTTATGCCGACGGTGTCCAGGCCAGGGCTCGGAAGCGATTTTCTGCTGCTGGTTCTGAATTCCACTTGGACAGTGTCCTTTACGGGGCAGCTTTACGGTTGTTTGATCATGCCGTCCAGCGACGCCTACGTATCCGGCGCCTTGCCTTGAGCGCTGCCTACCTGCAGTCTCCTATTGGACAACTCGCCCTGTTCCCCTGGGACGATTCCCATGGTGGTAAAGAAACAAAACTCCTCCAGGCTATGGATCATATACGCGACCGCTACGGCAACTCTGCGGTTTTTTATGGACGCATAGCGCAGAGCGCAGAGCGCATAGCGTATTAAGAAAGGGGGCACCAATGAGCAAGATCAAATTTAGATTTCAGGATCTGGAAATCTGGCGAATGGCATTGGGGATCGCGGATGAACTGTTTGACATTGCAGATGAACTTGAAGAAAAGCGGTTGTATCGTTTTGCGGATCAGCTACGTGGGGCTGGAATGAGCATGTCGAACAATATTGCTGAGGGATCCGGTTCGATTTCAAAAAAGGAATTTGTAAGGTTCCTGAACATTGCCAGACGGTCTACCTTTGAAAATGCTAACATATTGTTCTTGTTGAGAAGGCGGAATTTGATCGGAGAAAAAACCCTCAAATTGCTGCTCGACCGACTTGACCATTTGTGCAGGATGATCACGAAATTCCAAAATTCTCTAAGATAATTTTTTACGCTATGCGCTATGCGCTCTGCGCTATGCGAGGAAACTGAAAACAATGTTCGTACATCTCCACACTCACTCTTGTTACTCGCTGATGCGCGGTGCGAGTCAGTTGGAAGCACTGGTTGTAGCGGCACGTCGACACTCCATGACCCATCTGGCTCTCACCGACACCAACGGTTTCTATGGCCTCCCTAATTTTCTCGAAACGGCCAGAAAACATGGAATAGAACCCATTGTCGGAGTTCAGGTGACGGCCCGGGACGGCGAGGCGGTATTGTTGGCCAGGACCCCGGAAGCTTATCCCCACCTGAGCGAACTGGTAAGCCGCCGCCACCTGGAAGAGACGTTCTCTTTGACTGCAGCCTTAGCCGAAAATCTTCCCGGTGTTGTCGTACTGAGCGCTGACCTGGAACTGCTTGCTCAACTACAAGGCCAGGCCGAGCTCTACGTGGAAATACGACCTGGCTCGGCCGGGAAAGCACCCTTGCGATTTGCCCGGGAACGACAGTTGCCACGAGTGGCTACCAATGCTGTTTACTTTGCCGAGCCGGATGACTACTCCCTGCACCAGCTGCTGCGCGCCATCGATCTTAACAGCGCACTTGCCGATCTGCCCGAAGATGAAGTGGTTCAACCCGGACAGTGGTTGAAACCGACTAGGCAAATGGCGGCTCACTTTCCCCATTGCCCCGAAGCTCTGGCCGAAGCGATCCATCTTGCCCGTCGCTGCCATACGGACTGGAAATTCAGTGGGCAGATTTTTCCTCACTACCGGGATCAGGAGCAGAATCATTTCCATCTTTTGCGCCAGAGATGCCTGGAAGGGGTGAATTGGCGCTATGGCGAGATGAGTTCTGCGGTGGCCGAACGTCTGGAAGAAGAACTCTCCCTTATCCAGGACAAGGGGTTCACCGACTATTTTCTGGTGGTGGCAGACATTGTCCACCAATCACCCATCACCTGTGGCCGCGGCAGTGCTGCCGCAAGTTTGGTGAGTTACCTACTCGGTATCACCCACGTGGATCCTGTCCGCCACCGGCTTTTCTTCGGCCGGTTTCTCAGTGCCAATCGGCGGGATTTTCCCGACATTGACGTTGATTTTCCCTGGGACGAGCGGGATGAGGTGCTCGCCTTTGTGGAGCGCACCTACGGAGGAGAACGCACCGCCATGGTAACCAACCATGTGGGCTTCCGCAGCCGAGCGGCGGTTCGGGAAGTGGCCAAGGTATATGGAATCCCACCGGCGGAGATCAAACAGGTAACCAAACGGCTTTCTTTTTTTGGCCGGCCTACAAAAATTCAGCAACGAATGACCCGCCATCCCAAATTCCAGAATGTACATCTGGAGGAGCCGTGGTCTGAAATTCTCCAGCTGGCCAGCCGATTAAATGGTATACCTCGCCATCTCTCGGTGCATTGCGGCGGCACCATCATTGTTCCCGACCAAGTCAGCCGTTATGTCCCGGTGCAGCGAGCCCCCAAGGGGGTGCGAATCATACAGTGGGAAAAAGATCAGGCCGAAGCCGCAGGTCTGGTGAAAATCGATCTCCTGGGTAATCGCTCCCTGGCAGTTATCCGCGACGCTTTGGCCGCCATTCGTGACAACACCGGTAGAAATATTTCCTATGCCCAGTTCAACCCCCTGGATGATCCTAGAACCCAGAGGCTGATTGCCAGGGGTGAGACCATGGGCGTTTTTTACGTGGAATCACCGGCCATGCGCCAGTTACAGCAAATGACCGGTCGGGGTGACTACGAGCATTTGGTCATACACTCTTCCATTATCCGGCCGGCAGCCAATCAATACATTCTAGAGTACGTGCAGCGGCTCAAAGGTGCTCCATACAAGAGCGTTCATCCGCTGTTGGATGAGGCGCTCACCGAAACCTACGGCATTATGGTCTACCAGGAAGATGTTTCCCAGATCGCCATGAAGCTGGCTGGTTTCGATGCGGCGGATGCGGACACCCTGCGCAAGGTCTTGTCCAAAAAGAGTAAAGAACAGTTGTCCGACTACCGTAACCGCTTTTATAAGGGCTGCCGCCGCCGCGGAGTAAGCAGCCGAGTGATTGACGCTGTCTGGGGGATGATTGAATCTTTCGGTGGTTACAGCTTTTGCAAGCCACATTCGGCCAGCTATGCCCTGGTCAGTTTTAAATCAGCCTATCTCAAGGCGCATTATCCTGCCGAGTTCATGGCAGCGGTGATTTCCAATGGTGGAGGCTACTATTCCACCTTTGCCTACATTTCCGAGGCCAGACGTCTGGGACTTCAGGTGCTGGGACCCGACGTCAACGCCAGTGATATCAACTACCAGGGCAAGGACCGGACCCTACGGGTGGGGTTGATGCAACTTAAGGGAATGCCCCAGGACGTCCTGGAAACAATTATCAATGAAAGGAGCCGCAACGGCCCCTTTCTCTCTCTGGATGCCTTTTGTCAGAGGATTGCCCCTGAACCGGCTGCTGCGCGAATTTTGGTTCAGAGCGGGACTTTGGACAGTATAGCGGGTGGGCTCAATCGGCCACAGATGCTCTGGCGATTTTATGGCGAAGGCCGAGATAAAGCCGTGGGCGAATCCTTTTCCCTGCTCCCCGTTGCAATCATCCCGTCTCATTGGCCGCAGGTTAAAGACTATGACAGGTCTACAAAACTGTCCCATGAGCGGGAAACCTTGGGTCTCATGCTTTCAGTCCATCCTTTAAGAGAAATTGGTGTTAGTGGGCGCAAGATCGTGCCGGCAAATCAACTCTCTAGGTACGTGGGCCGAAGAGTAACCCTGGCGGCCTGGTCTATCACCGGAAAAGAGGTCCTTACTAAAAAGGGCGATTCTATGGAATTTGTCTCCTTCGAGGATGAGACTGCCATCTTCGAGACCACCTTCTTTCCTAAAGCCTATCAGCGCTTCTGCCAGATCCTTGATATGAACCGTGCCTACCTTCTCACCGGCCGAGTACAGCAACAGCATGGGACGGTTAGCGTTAATGTAGAGCACATCCAACGGCTGTAGTAATTCGTCAATTCGTCGAGTCGTCAATTTATTAATTAGTGCCCATCAGGAAACCGCGTTTATAGGTGTCATTCTGAGGAGTCCGGCCGACGGCGGACGACGAAGAATCTCATAGTTACTGGATCCGCAGAGATTCTTCGCGGAGTTTATCCTGAGTACACCGAAGGGCTCAGAATGACATGGAGGAGTTTCAGGATGGAAACTAATTAGTTGTCCCTTGTGGGAGCGGCTTTTCTCGTCCTGCCTGTCCCGGGCGTAGTCCCGGGGAGCTAGTCGAAGGATAGCCGCGATCTGGATTGGGACTTCACCGATTTCAACGACTTGAACGAGATAGGCCTCTATGTTATTAAGACACTTCCTGAATCTGATGGAGTAAAGAATCCATGCCTGTGAACGCCCAACAGTCTGCTTCTACTATCAAGGATGGAGCCCGACAACACTCCACCCTTATCCTTTTCATTTTGTGTATTTTCTCCTTCAGTAGTGCGAACTTGATGCTCAATTTTTTTCTCCCCGTATACATGAAAGCTCAGGGTCTTAGTGACGGACAAATAGGAACAGTATTTGGGTTCATGTCCATATCTGCCCTGGCTTTGATGCTTCCTCTGGGTGTCCTCTCTGACCTTTTTTCACCACGGCGGTTAGTGCTGTTGGGTAGTTGTATATTTATATTCTTTGCCTGGCAGATTCTTACGGCTAAGACATACTGGCAGTTTCTTTTGGTTGCTCCACTGGGAGGCATAGCAGGTTCTTCCTTTTTTATCGTTCTGTATGCACTGCTACTGAAAGTTATTGACAAGAACCAGGTTGGCAAAAAGATCGCCTTCTACCAGTCCGGAATGTATCTCGGCTTAGGGGTCGGACCTGCTATTGGCGGCATACTGATCCGCGAAGGAGGTTTTGGAGCATTGCTTTGGGGGGTACTCGCTGGTGGGTTGATTGCGGTGACCCTTGTTCTGAAGTTGCCTGATACTGAAACTATTCGTTTCGATTTGGGAGGTTATAAGCGTGATCTTGGCCAGGGTCGCATTCTTCTTTTCCTTCTCCTTGTATTTGTGTATCCGACTCATTTTGGCGTAGAGCAAACTACTCTAACTCTACTCATGAAAGAGAGCCTTGATTTTTCTTTTACCAACATAGGTCTGGTTTATTTAATGGTCGGTCTCTGGATGGCTTTTCTCGCACCTTTTGCCGGCCACCGCTTTGATACCAGTCAAAGCCTTCGAGCTCTTTTGCTTTGCGGCTTGGTTATTTCTGGAACTTTTCAGATTCTTACCTCCATGGTCACTTCTCTTCCCTTTATGGTCATAGTGCGGCTCCTTCACACGGTAGGGGATGTCATGATGATTCTGTCAATAGGAGTGATGACTGCGGCTTTTTTTCCTGAGGCCAGGATGGGCGGAAACTCTGCAGTTGTTGTCGCCACTCGCACCTGTGGGATATTCACTGGCAATTTAGGCTCCGGATTCCTCAACGGCGCCCTGGGATATGGTTACAGCTTTGCTGTCAGTGGGAGCGTTCTCCTTGTTTTCGTCATTTTGGCAGGAGCCGCAATGGCCCGCCTACTGGTAGTCAGTAACGATCGGAAACTAGAGAACTAGAGAATTAGAAAATTAGTCAAAGAGGTCAGAGATCAGACGTCAGAGGTCAGAAGACAGAGATTCTCCTGTGGGAGCGGCTTTCCAGCCGCGATCTAGTTTGAGACTTCAACGCTTTCAACGACTTCAACATATCTGTAGGTCGGATGGTTCCGCGGAGCGGGTTCATCCGACAAAAAGCTGATCACCGTGAGTTCTCCAGATACCACCTGTAGACTTGACTTATCCCATCCTTGAGCGTGACCTTCGCTTTCCATCCAAGTTCAGCCATTCGAGCTACGTCCAGCAGTTTTTGCGGGGTTCCATCAGGCTTGGTGGTGTCGAAGGCGATGTCACCATCGAAACCTACCGTTTTCTTGATGAGAATGGCCAATTCTTCAATGGAAATGTCTTTTCCCCAACCAATGTTGAGTAGGGGTAAGCGGTCAGCTGTAAGCAGTGAGCGGAGCTTCTTTTCCTCCTGTGACATAAGGAAGATGCAGCCGTCGGCAAGGTCGTCAACGTGGAGAAACTCGCGGTGAGGCCGGCCACTGCCCCAGAGCACAACCGCAGGTTGGGGTTGGTGAACGGTAAACGGTGAGCGGTAAACGGTCGAGACATTTTCGGCGTAACCGTGGAGCTTGGTTATGGAAATTAAACTGGCCATGACGTCCTCGGAGATGGGACCGTAGAGTCCCTCGTCTTTTTTGATTGCTTGCCAGTCTCCTTGAGCTGCGAGCTTGGCCAGGTGGAATTTTCGGATGAGGGCCGCTAGCACGTGGCTGGTTTCCAGGTCGAAATTGTCGTGGGGACCGTATAGATTGGTGGGCATTACCGCAAGGAAATGAGTGCCATACTGCCTGTTATACGATTGGCACATCTCGACGCCTGCTATTTTTGCCACAGCGTAGGGCTCGTTCGTGACTTCCAGCGGGCCGCTAAGGAAGTGTTCCTCTTTCATCGGTTGGGGACATTCCCTTGGGTAAATACAGGACGACCCGAGGAAGAGAAGACGTTTCGCTCCGACTTTCCAAGCAGAGTGAATGACATTGGTTTGGATAACCAGATTATTGTAAATGAACTCCGCCGGGTATGTATTGTTGGCCCAAATTCCGCCTACCTTTGCTGCGGCAAGAAAAACATACTCGGGCTTTTCCTTTTTAAAAAAACCTTCCACATCTGCCTGGCGTTCCAGATCAAGCTCAGCGTGGGTACGAGTAATAAGGTTAGTGTACCCCTCAGTCTCTAGCTTCCGGTACAACGCAGAACCAACAAGCCCAGTGTGACCAGCAATATATATTCGCGAGTCGAGATTCATAGCAAGGTTCGTGCAATGGTTAAATCGTTAATTCGTCAAATCGTCAACTGGAAATTCGTAAACGGTAAATGGTCAATGGTAAGCGGTAAACAATTCATCTGTTTGACTAATTTTCTAATTCTCTAATTTTCTAATTAACCAACCTGCCCTCTGCCTTCTGACCTCTGACGTCTGATCTCCGACATCTGATCTCTGTCATCTGCCCTCTGTCGTCTGTCTTCTGCCCTCTGTCGTCTGTCTTCTGCCCTCTGCCTTCTGACCTCTGACGTCTGATCTCTGACCTCTAAA
>Ga0316194_10002947_pt1 | contig 11899 bp, 8 predicted proteins | sample CroRivsedime1_MG_FD_204936 | JGI IMG/M metagenome (GOLD analysis project Ga0316194, IMG submission 204936) | Coastal sediment microbial communities from Maine, United States - Cross River sediment 1 | ecosystem: Environmental > Aquatic > Marine > Coastal > Sediment | place: USA: Maine... | reverse complement strand
CTTCCGCTTCCCTAGCGACCCGGCCGCCAGTTCGTTGCCGAATGCCAGTACGGGTATGTGTTCGCGCGTGTGGTCCGAGCCTTCCCGGGTCGGGTCGCAGCCGTGATCGGCGGTGATGATCAGCAGATCGTCGGGCCGCATGGCCTCGAGCAATTCCGGCAGCCGGCCGTCGAAATACTCCAGCGCCGCCGCGTAGCCGGCGACGTCGCGCCGGTGCCCGTACAGCATGTCGAAGTCGACGAAATTCGTGAAAACGATCGAGCGATCACCGGCTTCCGCCAGGGCCTCGAGGGTTGCATCGAACAACGCGGCGTTGCCGCTCGCCTTGACCTTCCTGGTGATGCCCTGGTTCGCATAGATATCCGCGATCTTGCCGATGCTGACGACCTCGCCGCCGGCCGCCACGAGCTTATCGAGCACGGTCGGCGAATGCGGCGGCGTCGTCAGGTCGCGCCGGTTGCCGGTGCGGACATAGTTTTCCGGGCCGTCGCCGACGAACGGCCTCGCGATGACGCGGCCGATGTTGTACTCGTCGACCAGCTCGCGCGCGATGTCGCAGAGATCGTAAAGCCGCTGCAGTCCGAACGCCTCCTCGTGGGCCGCGATCTGGAAGACACTGTCGGCCGAGGTATAGACGATCGGCTTGCCCGTGCGAACGTGTTCATCGCCGAGCTCGGCGATGATCGTGGTCCCGGAGGCGTGGCAGTTGCCGAGCACGCCGGGCAGGCCAGCGCGCTCCACGAGCGCGTCGATGAGCCCGGGCGGGAAGGTGTCGGTACGGTCCGTGAAATAACCCCAATCGAAGAGCACCGGCACGCCGGCGATTTCCCAGTGGCCGCTGGGGGTATCCTTGCCGCTCGAGAGCTCCTGAGCATAGCCGTAAGCGCCGATGATCTCGTCACCGGTGGCAACCCCCTCGGGATACGCTCCCGTGCTCTCCCGGCTCGCCTCGAAAAGCCCGAGCCGCGCCAGGTTGGGCAGCCGCAGCGGCCCGTCGGCCGATTTCGCCCGTTCCCGGGCGATGCTGCCGAGGGTGTCCGAGCCGGCATCGCCGAATTTGCCGGCATCGGCCGTGGCGCCGACGCCGAAGGAGTCCATGACCAGGATAATCGCGCGTTTCATGACGCAACTTTAGCACCAGACGCAACCTAGAAGTCTATCCTCACGTCGCCGCGCACGACCTCTTCCGCCCGCTTCAGGTCCGCCTGCAGGTCCTCGAGTTCCCGGGTCAGCGGCCCCGTCAGCATCGCCGCCTCGACATCGAGATCGAGGGCGGGGATTTCGGGCGGGGGCACCCGGTTTTCGGCCACGGTGCGCGTCACCGCCGCGGGCTCGTCGACATCGTTGACGTTCAGGACCGCGATCACGGCGAGCGCCACCGCCATGCCCGTCAGGCTGCTTGCCAGCCAGAACGAGACCGGGCGGCGAGCCGGTTTCCGTTGCCGCGCGAGCTCCGGCTCGATCGCGGCCAGCGACGCCTGTATGCGGCTGTCCAGTTGCGCGGAGATATCCGCGTCTATCGTCGCTGCGTCTTCGCGCAGCCTCCTGGCGAGTTCATCCATATGCTTCACTTCCGGCATTGCCGGCCTTACCGTTCATTTCCGCCTCCAGTGCGCGGCGGCCCCGGAGGAGATTGACCTTGGTCCACGACGAGGATCGTTCCAGGACGTCGGCGATATCGCGCACCGACATGTCCTCGACGTAGCGCAGCCACATCGCCGCGAATACTTCGTCGGACAGGATCCGCTTCGCGGTGCGCCACAAATTGTCCCGCTCGGAGTCCGCGATGCAGTGCGCCAGCGGGTCGGCGCCGTCGTCTTCGGGATCGCCCAGCTCGGCGAGATTCTCCGTTCGCAGCCTGCCGGCATTGCGGATGGCGATGCGATAAAGCCACGTGCTGAAGCGCCACCGCGGGTCGTAGGAGCCGATGTAGCGGTAGGCGTTGATGAGCGTGTCCTGCAGCGCGTCTTCGGCATCCGCATGGTTCGTGCAGCGCGTGAGGAGGAAGCGGAACAGGCGCTCCCGGTAGCCGTGCACGAGACCGGTGAACGCCTCCACGGACCCGCGTTTCGCGGCGTCGATGAGTTGCAGCTCATCGCTCACGTTGCCGGCCCGTGCTCCCGCCGTGCCGCTAGTTGTCCAGGACCACGACGACGCTTTCCGGGTCCAGCGCCAGCCTGATGTTCAGCGACGTGCCGTCCACGTCGACGGTCGTGCCTCTCAGGAATTGCGCGACATCCGGGTCCATGTCCTCGCTGAACATTGCGAGACTGATAAGGCCGCGGACGATGCTCGCGAGGGACTCGGCCATCTCGGGCTGCGTCGCAACGAGCTGCGTCTGTATGGCGATCTTGCCCGCCGCATCGGCGATCATGACCGCGAGCTGCTCGGTGTTCTTGAGGATATTCGATTGCCAGCCGCCGTCGCCCCTGTCCTCGACCTGGTCCGCCTGGATGCCGGCCTGGATGAGGCTCTTTTCGGCCGTGAGCACGATCATCGTACCGCGGTCCGTACCGCGCTTCGGCAGACTGCCATTATTGTCTAGCAGCCGTTCCAGTTGCTCGCGCGACGAGGTGGCGAGGATGCGGTCTTTCAGCGCGAACGTGAAGTAAACGCCGTTCTCGAAGGAATCGACGTTGATGTCGCCGTTCTTGCCGTGCTTGTCGCTCTTCGCGAAGTAGTAGGTCGTGCCTTTGTGCTTCAGGGTGTCGAACTCGTCCCCACCGGCCGCGATCGCCAGCAGCTTGTCCTGCGTCCCCTGGCTGATAGCGCCTTCGACCAGGACCACGGCGCCGCTCTCTTCGGCGGAAAATGCGGTGATCCTGTCGGTCTCCTTGTCGAGGTCGATGCCGGCATCTTCGCGGACATCCGCGAAAACCTCGCGCTGCAGCCAGGCATAGAGCGGCTTGCCCGCGTCGGAGCCGCGCATCTCGTCGAGATCGGCATGGAAATACCAGGTTGACGTCGCCGGCAAACCGGATGCGGACAACTCCGCTACGCCAAGTGCCGGCAGGGCCAGCAGCAGCACGGCAACGAACTGTTTACAAAAACGCATGATGTGGATCCTCTGCTTGGTCATCTGCAGGCTTATAGCGCGCTGCGCCCGGATTGGTTACAAAATGCCGGCTTATCGGCGCTGCTCGCCGGTCATGCGGCTCACGACCACCGTCGCCACCGCCGCCACGGCGAAGCCCGGAATGGCCTCGTACAGGCCGTAGGCGCCGGCCTTGAAGAACTGCACCCAGACAACGCTGGTCAGGAAGCCGCCCAGCATCCCGGCGACGACGCCTGCTCCCGTGGTTCGCCGGTCGTACAGCAGGGCAAGCACGACCGGTCCGAAGGCGGCGCCCAGGCCGGACCAGGAAAAAAGGACGAACCAGAAGATCAGCTTGTTCTCGGCCATGTATACGGCCACGAGCACGGCGATCACGCCGATGATCACCGTGACGACCTTGCCGTACCCGGCCAGCGTCGCGTCACTCTTCGTACTGCCGAGAATCTTCTGCATGGTGTCCCGTACGATCGACGACGACGCCAGCAGCAGCAGCGAATCGACCGTCGACATGATCGCCGAAAGCACGATCACGAGCAGCACGCCGGTGAGGAACGGCGGGAACAGTTCGCTGGCCATCGTCGGGAATATCTGCTCGCTGTCCTCGAGCCCGGGGAACAGCGCGCGTCCCGCGATACCCGCGGTGACGGCGCCGAACAGGAACACGAACAACACCGCGATCGACATGATGCGTGCTTTCTTCAGCTCCGTATCGTCACGTGCGGACATGTAGCGGATCAGCATCTGCGGCACGCCGAGAAACGGCAGGCCGATGGCGGCGAAACTCACCGCCGCGACGAATCCGGCCGTGCTGCCGTCGAATATCGAGAACATGTCGATAAAGCCGGGGTCGTACGTGTGCAGCGTCGCGGTCATCCCGCTCCAGCCGCCTGCCGCATTGATCGCAACCAGCGGCACGACGATGAGTCCGCCCAGCATGAGCACGCCCTGCACCACGTCGGTGTAGGACACCGCCTTGTAGCCGCCGACGAACGTGTAGCCGATGATTATGACGGCGCCGATGATTACGCCGGCGCGATAGTCGAGGCCGATGAATCCGCTGAAGGCCTTGCCGGTCGCCACCATCTGCGCCGAAACGTACGTGGTCACCATGACCGCGATGATCGCGACTGCAACGCCGCGTATGAGATGCCAGCGGTCGTCGAAATTCGCGGCCAGCACGTCCGGCAGCGTGATCGAGTCCGTCTCGTCGCCGAGCCGCTTGAGCTTGCGGGAAATTAGGCCCCAGGACGCGGCGATGCCGATCATTTCGCCGACGATGACCCAGTAGGCCTGCGCGCCGACCGCATAGCCCATGCCGGTCAGGCCGAGCAGCAGCCAGCCGCTCTCGCCGGTCGCGTTGGCGCTGAACGCCACCACCCAGAACGGCAGTTTTTTGCCGGCGAGATAGAAGCCCTTGAGCGTGTGGGTTTCCTTGCGGCTCCAGGCGGCGAGCGCGGCAAGTGTAGCCAGGTAGCCGACGAGTACGGCGACGGTGACCGTCATTCGTCGTCAGGCGTCGTAACGGGCTTCGATATGCGGCCGGCAATGACTCCTGCGACAAGGAGAAAGACACCGATGCCGAACAGGTACTCGGGCCAGGACCGTGTGACGCCGCAGTAGATGATGAGAACGATGTTGATGACCTGGAACGTGTTGATCAACGTGCTTTCGCGCTTTACCGCTTTCGGGAAGCGGATGCGCGACACCATCAGTATCGCGAGGACGAACAGCAACACCGGCAGGTAGAGGTTGAGCGGCATGCCGGTGGCGATTTGTTCGTGATACAAGAGCACGAGCACGAGCGACGAACACATGCCGCCACCGGCCGCGGTGATCGGAACGCCGACGAACCAGCCGCGCTCGGGTTTCGCGGTCGGCAGGTTGAAGCGCGCGAGACGCAACGCTCCGGCAAGGGCGAACATACCGGCCGCAACGGCCAGTACCCAGAACTGGCCGGTCCCGTATTCGATGCCGCCGATCTGCACACCCGCGTTCAGCACGAGAATCGCGGGGGCGACGCCGAAGGCGACCAGGTCGGCCATCGAGTCGAATTCGGCACCGAAACTCGATGTCGCCTTGAGAACTCGCGCGGCCACGCCGTCCATCGTATCGAGCAGTCCACACCAGACGATCATCCAGCCGGCGAGCTCGAGATACTCCCTGCCGCCGAGCTGAGTCGTGACGATGGACGCGATTCCGAGCAACAGGCTGAGTGCGGTGAAGCTGTTGGGGATCGTGTAGCGGAGGACGTTATTCAAGAGCGGCGCGTGTCCGTGCGGCGAGACCGGCACTCATTCTGCATTCGGGCGCGGATATTATCCAGCCGGGGGCTAACCGCCGAAGGGCGAACGGAAGCCCATACCGCCGCCGCTGCCCGTGATTCCGAGCGGCCCGCGCGGCAAAACAAGCTGCATGCGCTGACCGTTGCGTTCGATGTCCACGATGACGTCTTCGCCGGGATCGCCCGAGAACGCCATCGATTTCAGATCGCTCATGCCGAAAACGCGCTTGCCGTCGTAACTCACAATACGGTCGCCGGGCCGAAGTCCGGCCTGGTTCGCGGGCGACGAGCCGATGACTTCGCGAACGGTGATCGAGGCCTGGCCACCCTGGGCGGTGAGATATTTCTCGTAGTCCGCATCGCCGAGACGCTCCCGCAGCGTGCCCTGAAAATCGACTGCCCGAGCCCACGGATCGAACTCCTCGCCATTGCGCTGTGCTTCGTACTCGGCCTGCAAGGCCGCCATGCGCGCCTCGTCCTCGAGTTCGAGGATCTGCTTTGCCCGTCCTTCCGTGAAACCGGACGCAACGAGTTGCCCGGCACGCATGTCTTTCAGATCCTGCATCCGCGCTCCGCGGTCGCGCCCGACGGTCCGCTGGGCTCGGGCCTGCTCCCTGGCCTGGCTGCTCTCGGCGAGCGTACGCAACAGCTCGTCCATTTCGGCCGAGTCGAAACGCTCGAGCTCCGCGTACAGGCCGTGCAGCTGCTCTTCGAGGACGAGCCGCGCATCGCGCTCGCCGGACACCGCCTGTTCGAGGGCGGCAATGCGCGCCTCGAGAGGCGCATTGGCATCGAAATCGCCCGCCATCCCGGCCGGCACATCCGGCGGCGAAGCGTCCATCGTCGACCAGGCACCCGCCGCAAAGCCCACAGCAAGACCGAAGACGACCGCAAGTATTGTTCTATTCATCGGTTTCATCGGGGTCGGACCACCGTAAGTAGCTGATAACCAATAGCTTCGACCTCAAATTGCTCCGAATAGTGCCCTTAAACCGGCCATTTTAGGGTCCAAATGCGAGCATTACCGTATCGGACATTGGCTGGCGATACGCTGGCGTGCAATTCTCTACCCAAAATTAGCCGTTTAAGCCGCTGATGGGCTGGTTTTTCGGAACAAAAATTAAAAATATCAATGACTTCTGAGGGTCCGACCCCAGGGTTAGTCCGCGTAGCGGGCGGCTACTACTTCGGCGGGGCAGGCTCCGCCGGTGTAGGGGCCGAGGCCCGTATTGATGCTTGCCGTTTGCTCCGGCGGAATGCTGCCGGCGATGGTTTCCCTGACGCTCTGGGCACGCCCGGACGCATCCGTGTAGCGGATCTCGACCTGCACGCCCGCGATGGGCCACGGCGTCGTGTTCTTTACCGATACCACGAGGTTCCCGGCGCTGTCCGCATCGCAACGGCGGGGTATCACTTCACCGGGGCTTTGGGGCAGCTTCAGGCGCTGCAGTCTGCGGGATGCCGCCTCGCCGATCTCTCCTCCGCTGTTGGCCACGATCGCGTAGTGCTCTATTGCCTCGCGATCGTTGCCGCGCGTCGCTTCGATATCGCCGAGCGCAAAATGCGCCGGCCCCGTCGGCAGCATGTCGATACTGCGCTCCAGGTCCGACGTGGCGCTGTCGAGGTTGCCAAGCTCCTTGCCTGCAAGACCGCGACGCAAGTAGTAATAGAAGTAGTCGTTGCGCCGTCGAATCGCGCTGTCGTAGTTCTTGACGGCCGCGTCGTACTCGCCGTCCACGGAACGGACGTCGCCGCGCAACGCGTAGAAATGCCCCTCTTCCCGAAACAGCTCGATCGCCTTCTCGGCCAGCGCCAGCGCTTCCCCGGTATCCTTTTCCGCAAGCGCTTCGCGGCCCTTGTCGTAGGCATCGTAGGCCGGTTTCACCGCCATCGTCTTTTGCAGGGCGGCCTTGTAGCGGTCCTCGCCCACGATGCCGCCCGGGGGCAGGCTCTCAGCCGTCCTGATATTGGCCTCGACTCGTTCGCGCGACGGCGGATGGCTTGCGAACAGGCCGCTCAGCCAATCGCTTTCCCGGCCCTCGCTCAGGCGCAGGAATGTCTTCTGCAGTTCGACCGCGCCCATCGGGTCGTAGCCGGCGCGCGACATGTAGGTCATGCCGTACTTGTCGGACTCGAGTTCCGCGCTGCGCCCGTAGGTGGAGTTAAGCAGCTGCGCGCCGACGGCCGCGCTGCCGACTGCGAACTGACCGAAATCACTGTCGCCCGTCACCATCGCGGTAGCCAGCACCGCGCCCTGCAGCAACACGCCGCGCGACATCTGTTGTGCCGAGTGTTTGGCGGCCGCGTGCACGATCTCGTGTCCCAGCACCGCCGCCAGTTCGGCTTCCGAATTCAATTCCGTGAGGAGGCCGCGATTGATCGCGATCTTGCCGCCGGGCAGCGCCCAGGCATTCGGCACCGAATTGTTCAGCACCACGAACTCGTAGGGAAGCGGCCGGTCGCTCACCGCCGCCAGCTTGTTGCCGACCTCCTGCACGTAGGCCGTCAGCGGCGGGTCGATATCGTAGACGCCGCCCTCGGCCTGCTGCATGGGTGCATAGTTTTGTTCGCCGAGCGCGAGCTCCTGCTCCTCGCTGACCACTATGAAGTCGGCCTTCCCCGTCACCGGGTTCACCGCGCAGCCCGTCGCCGACGCCGCAAGCAGCAACACTGCCAATAACCGTTTACTCATAGCCCATACATTGCTACCTGATCGTTGCCTTATCAAGACCCCGCGTTAACTGCGCCCAAAAGAAAGCGGCCCCGTTGTCGCCAACGGGGCCGCCAGGGCTTCCAGCCAGGGGGCAGGCTCAGAAGCCCCAGGCGAGCGATGCAGATACCAGCCGCCCGGGTTTCTCCTCGAACACGGTGACGGTCCTGCCGAGGGACTCGTCCGTACGCTGGATCTCGACCGAGGAATCGAGGATGTTCTGCGCCTTCAGCTTGAAGGTTACTCGGTCTGTCGGGTACCAGAAGTACGTGAAGTCGAGCGAATCGAAGGGCTGTTCGAACGCATCGGGCCCGAAACGCCCGAAGGCGAACAGGCGCTCGCTGAACACGTTGTAGATCAGCGACGCTGTGTGCTTCGAGTTCGGCGAGTCGAAGCCGAGCATGAAGTTCACCATGTACTCCGACGCTCCGGACAGTTCGCAGTTGTTCGCCACGACATTGCCGCTGTCGTCGCGCTGCTCACAGCTGACGTCGCCGCCCGAGTTACCCGGAGTCAGCTCCCGGTCCCACTGGTAGGTAACGTTGCCCTGCATGAAGAACATGTCACCGAAAGACCCGAGGAACCCCAGCTCCTTGAGAAACTCGACTTCGACGCCCTGGATGCTGGCCGAATCGGCATTCAGGATCTCGCGGGCGATCGTCGTATCCGACGCGGGAATCTCGAAAAACTCGATCGGGTCCGTGATCTGCTTGTCGAATAGCGTCACCGTGAAGTTGTCGCCGTTGCCGAAGAACCACTCGGCGCGGATGTCGATGTTCTCCACATCCGATGGCACCACGCTCGAATTACCGCGGGTCAGGTCGCCGGTGATCGGGTCGATGTAGCTCGAGCCGGTGATCTCGCGCAGGTCGGGTCGCACCGTCGTCTCGCTGTAGCCGAGGCGCAGCTGGAACGTGTCCGCCCAGAAGTCGCTCATGAAAGTGATCGATGCTGCCGGATAGACCTTGTCCTCCTTGAACACCGCGTCGGCGAGTTCGTCCGGGTCCGTGGTCACCTGGGGCGTTTGCTGGCTGTAGCTGTATGGGTTCCAGGGCAGTCCCGCCTGGGTGTAGTCCTCCCAGCGCGCGCCGGCCGCAAAACGCCACGAATCACCGAGGGTCCAGTCGAGCTTGCCCCAGGCCGAATCCGTCGTCATGGCGGCGAGATAGCTGTTGGTGTTCGCACCCTGGCGATCGAAAACGGCATCGTTCACGAAGGTTTCCGCACCCGGCACCGGGTTGGCCGGGTTGGGATCCGGCATCGTTGCCAGGATGTTCTGGTCCGAGAACACCTCGTTCAGCGGGCCCGCAAGCACCGACTGGTCCTCGACGCTGAGAAAACCGAGGCTGAACTGGGTCTGCTTGTAGGTCCGGGCTTTCTGGCCATGGTCCCAGCCGCCGCTCAGTTCGACGTAGTTGCCGCCGAACTGCAATGGAACCGTGCCGCTCCAGCCGTAGTTCTCGACCTGGTCCTCGAGTTCCGTGAAGCGGAAGTCGCCGGCCGCCGAACTCAGCTGCACGGCCTCCGTCAGCACCGCGCCCGTGACCGGGTCGTTGGTCGTGAACGAGTCGACCTGTACCCGGTTCGGTATATCCGTCGTCGCCTCCGAGTCGGAATAAAACCACCTGATGCGGGAATCCTCGGGCAGGCGCAGGAAACCGGCCAGCGAATCCACGAACCCGAAGCGCGCACGCGTTTCCGTGCCGATGTAGTGCGTGCCCGTAATCTGGTGCGTTTCCATCTCGCGCTCTTCGAACTCGAGGCGGTATTCGCGCACGCCGCGGCCGCTCGACTTGAAGCGGTTTTCGTTGAAGTAGTCGAATACCTCGGTCTCATCGTCGGTGTTGCGCAGGAACAGGCTGGTCGTCGAGATCTCGTGATCGCTCAGGAAGCTCAGGCCGAGATTCAGCGTCCCCGCAATATTGACGCTCTTGGTGGACTCTTCGCGCACCCCGTTTTGCTCTTCCGGTTGCGCGAAATTGGCGCTGAGCGTCCGGCGCCAGCTCGTCGCCTCCTCGTAGGAGCCACCGACCGCGAATCCGGCCGTCCAGTCATCGCCCAGTTCGAACTTGTTGCCGACACTGGCGCGAAGCTCGTAGTTCGGGTCCACGCTTTCGCTCTGGATACCGATGTTCCGGTTCAGCGCGACCCCGAGTTCGCGATTGAGGCTCTCGGCCGCGAACGTCAGCTCGCTCGGCCCGAGATCGCTGCCCGACTGGACGAGCGCCGCGCGGATGTTATTCACGCTCGGATCGCCCTGGTATCGGGCGAGGCCATCGGTGATTACAGATGACAGCGCACGAGTGCCGTCGTCGGTGCCGAGGTTATCGTCGCCGCCGCCCGGATACGTGTTGATGCTGCTCGGGTTAATCTCGTTGTAGCCGAAAACCGCCTCGAGTTTCACCGTGAATGCTTCCGGGATGCCCTTGGTACGGATATCGACCGCGCCGCCGCCGAAATTGGCGGATATTTCCGGCGAGTAGGCCTTCTGCACGCGCAGCGAATCCACAATTGAGGTCGGAAACACGTTCAACGGGATGACGTTGCGCGTCAGGTCCGGCGACGGTATCTGCGCGCCGTTGAGCGTGGTGGACGAATAACGCTCGCCGAGACCGCGAATGTAAATGAACTTGTCTTGCACCAGCGACAACCCGGGCACGCGGCGCAGCGCCGAAGCCACCGTCGAATCGCCGAGCCTCGAGATCGTATCCGCGCCCAGCAGGTCGGTCGCAAAGGCATCGTTCATGCGCTCGTTCACCAGCCGCTGGCTGGAACTGATGAAGCGTCCGGTAACGACGACTTCATCGACTTCCTTGCCGGCGTCCTGCTCCTCGATCACCGGCTCGGGAACGACCGGCTCCTCCTGGCCGAGCGCCACTCCCTGCCACGAGGCAAGCACGGCTGCAATCGCGAGCGGTAACGGCTTTTTGAGTTTTTGCATGGCGTGTTTCATCGTCACTCGAACCACAGGGCCTGGCCGCGATTGGCCGGGTCGATGCCGTACGCCCACGGCTGCGTCCAGTCATCCGTCGCCGAAATCGCGCCGAGGATGTCCGTGGCCGTGCCGCTCGTCGGCGTCGTGGTTCCGACCGGGGCCGCAGTGTCCACGATGCTCTGGCCCCAGGGCAGCGAATAGACCTTCTGCGCACCGGTCAGCAGGTTGATTTCCGGGTTGGCCGCGTCGGACGCATCCACCGCAGCGCCGTCGGCGACGGTTGCAAACTGGTTGCCTTCGGCCTCGGCAAACGCCCGCTCGTCGGCGAACGCAACCACGGCGTTGCGATCGGCGATCGCGTTGCCCTTGACGTTTTCCTGGCAGGAGAAGATGACGGAGTTGAGCTGCAGGTCACCGTTGATTGCTGCTTCCGTCGTCTCGACGTTGTCGATGCGCAGGCAGTAGTTATCGTCGGCGGCGCCCTGGTCGTTCGCGCCAAATGAGGAGATCACCAGCGAATCGTTCACGACCGGGTGAATGCCCTCGCGGAAGCGCCAGCCGGCGCCCGGATCGTGCGTGCCCGGAACGTTGGCCGAGATGATGCAGGTCAGGTTGTTAATGGTGGGCGCACTGTGCAGCCCGCGCGCGATGAAGTCATCGCGGGTCGCCTGGTCGAGGTCGCCGTAGGAACCGATGCCGTCGGACTCGATGCAGTGGTTGCCGTCGTTGGCCGCCTGCACCACCAACGCGTTGGTGATCGTGCCGTTGTAGCCTTCGTCGATGTCGATCGAGTCGTCGCGTACATATACGGCAACCAGGTTCGTGATGTCGAACGAGCCGCCGAACATCTCGACGCCGTCGTCGAAGGTCGAGTAGACCTCGAGGTTCTCGACGATCGTCGAGCTGCCGACGCTGCCG
>Ga0316194_10002943_pt1 | contig 11908 bp, 13 predicted proteins | sample CroRivsedime1_MG_FD_204936 | JGI IMG/M metagenome (GOLD analysis project Ga0316194, IMG submission 204936) | Coastal sediment microbial communities from Maine, United States - Cross River sediment 1 | ecosystem: Environmental > Aquatic > Marine > Coastal > Sediment | place: USA: Maine... | reverse complement strand
TTTCAGGTCGTGAAGACCAAATGGTGTCGGTTCGGTCACCAGCAAAATAAAATCGGCCGGCTTCATGGTTACGATTACCGGGCATGAAGTACCCGGTGGGGCATCCACAATGGTGAGTTTGGCCGGATCAGCATAAGATAACACTTCTTTAATCAAGGGTGGCGACATGGCTTCGCCCACTCTCAATTTCCCGTGGATGAATTCGACGCCGTTGTGACGACCTTTTTGAAGGACCCCCAATTCCCGGCCCTTTTCCGTAATGGCCTTTTCCGGACAGACCGCCATGCAGCCGCCGCAACTGTGGCAAAGCTCTTCAAATGGCAACACCGTCTCACCAACGACCACAATGGCTTTAAACACGCAGATGTCTCCGCATTTCCCGCACAGGGTGCATTTGTCCATATCGATTTCGGGGACCGGGGTAGTGACGGTTTCAGTCCGATCAAAAACAGGATGAAGAAATAGGTGGGCATTGGGCTGTTCGACATCACAGTCCAGCAATTGCACCTCCGTACCAATCGAAAGCGCCATGTTCGTCGCAACCGTGGTTTTACCGGTGCCCCCTTTTCCGCTGGCAACGCTGATAATCATGGATATAGCCTCTATTTACAAAATAATTGGGCATTTGATGGTTTAAAAATCAAAGCGTACTGAATTGTTGAGCAATTTTTTCCAATCAACCGGTCAACTATTCAACGATGTCTGACATTACTTCACAATTCAGTATTCTAGATTCTATTTTTAATTTTTCCTCAAACTTCATCGACCCGTCCGTCCACCGCCCCCCATGCCACCACCTCTACCGCCGCCCATTCCTCTACCGCGACCCATACCCCGGCCTTGTCCCCCGCCCATACCTCCCATTCCGGCGTGAGCCGCCACGCTGGCTTCGGTGGTGGGGGTCAGCTTCCCATTCTGGTAGGTTTCCACGATGTCCTTCACTGAACCAGCTTGCCCGACGTACACTTGAACTCCTGCAGCAGACAGCGTTTGCATCGCATTGGGGCCGCAATGGCCGGTAATCAAAGCTTTGGCTCCTTTGGCGGCAATAAATTGGGCCGACTGAATCCCGGCCCCGCCGCCCAGAGCGGCATTATCGTTGTCGAAAACCTCAAAATCCATGGTGTCCGTTTCGATAATTAGAAAATAACGGCACCTGCCAAATCGAGGATCCAGCTGGGCGGCCAAATCCTGCCCGGATGAACTAATAGCTATTTTCATCGCTCGAACTCCTTGTTGTGATATCATTGAGTGACTGATTGGTTGATTCGTTAAATAGTTGTCCATATAGACAACAATATCCCATTTAATGCTTAACGGCCTTTGCCGCAGCAGCTTCCGGGCCCTTCGCAGTCGGCCTGGTGCGGCCGCGATCCACAGCAGCCGGTATCGCTTGCTCCGGGCAACCGGGTTTGCGGTGCTCCGGATAATGAAGAATGGGCTGATACCAGTTTTTTGAGTTTTGGACTGCCGCAGAAAGAACATTGCGGTTGATCTGAGGAAACGTTCATCAGCAGTTCACTGACGCTTCCACAATTCTCACAGTGATAATCATACAGGGGCATGCAATTCCTCCTTTCGTAATTAAACCCAGTGACCTTCCACATCTGCCTCCGGGGAGATTTCAAGTTCCCCATTATTAAATTGCTCGATGGCATCTTTCACCTTCCCCCTGGCGCCGGTCATAATTATAATGCCGGCATTCTGCAGCACCTTAAAGGCCTTCGGCCCGCAGTGGCCTGTAATCAGTGCATCGACGTGGTGGTCGGCGATGGTCTTGCCGGCCTGAATTCCAGCACCCTGGGGAAGATTAAGGTTCTGGCTGTTTTCCACAACTTCAAACGTCATCGTCTCTGGATCAACCATAATAAAATGTGCCGCCCGCCCGAAGCGTGGGTCCAAATTAGAGTCTAATTCCTTGCCAGTTGATGTAATTGCTAATTTCATTATTTAAATTCCCTTCGGTTTCAGCTTTTTGAGACTGGGTAACTATCTAATATGATATTTATTCTTAATATAGTAGGTTTCATATTATGAGTATATGCTCATTACAACATTAAGTGTTGTCGGATCGGTTGTCAAGCATTTTTTTTAAAGTTCAGCTAAATAATCAGGTTATTTGATTTCTCATGCTCTCTGCCTGCTTTTGTAAGGGGATATCCCACTTTTTCAAATACCTCCATACCGTTGTGCCGCTGACACCGAGTCAGCGAGCAACCTCAGCTTTGTTTCAGTGACTGGTCTCCAGCAGTTTCATCCGTTCTTCCTTTGACAAATCCTTGCCGATATTGAACAGTGTCCTGCGGGGCCTTGGGTCTGGAACTGAATCATTTGAAAAAGGACTCGATCATCTGGCGATGGTCTTGCACAATTCGCCGCATACTGGTGATGGTGTTGTTTTCCAGTGAGCCGGTGAAATAATAATTTCCAATGCCCAATACTAGAACAAATGGAATCAAAGGCACCAGGATCATGCCGGAAAGAATTACCTTTTTTAAACCCGTATATGGATTCTGTTAGATCAGCCACCCTGCTCTAATTCGTTTCTGCCGGTCGGACCGTACTGACGCCCTGCACCATTTTTCACCAACGGCAAGAAGGTTCAACCAAAATGTCGTAAACCACCTGTTTCAAACGTTCTACGCTGCTACCCTTTTTTTCCACAAAAAAGAGCTCTTCCATATCTTTGGAACCATCCCCATACTCCGACGCGTAGGTATGCACCACCACCGGCAGCGCCGGAACCCGATTCAGAAGATGATGCAGCATATGGCTTTCATCAGCATCGGGAAGATCTGGATCCAATATGACCAGGTCAAGCGGTTCATGATGGAATGCCCGTTTAATAACTTCGCGTGCAGTGTCCGCCAATTGCACCCGATAACCTGCCGCCGTCATTTCACGTTGCAGAAATTTCCGGACATGCGGATTTCGATCGGCAATTAATATCGTAATGTCCTTTTTCACTATTTTGCCTCTTGAGCGATACAACTCAACCAAAAGCAATCTCCATGCCATGTCGGGAGATAAACATAGGTTCTATTAACTAATTGAAAAAAATATGTTTTTTTTGCTGAAGAGAATAAAGTAATTTGGAAGGAGTGGCCGAGTGTCGATTTTTTTTTACAAGTTGTAAAGTACAGTCGGCAGGAAGCTACTTCTTATCGGCGGAACCGTGATCAGGATGAAGCGAAATTAACCCCACGTATTCACCCTCGATGGAATGGATGGCCCTGAAAGAGCCCGATTCGTATGGAGTAGATGCTGTTGCCTTACTTTTTTGCCGGCATACTTTTTGCCGATAGAGATTTGACCCTGCTTATTAACCTGTTTAACGTTCAGCATAGCCATGCACTAGCACCTCCTCGTTATTAATAATGTTTTATTAATATATTTTCCTGTCAACGATCAAGTCGCTTGTTTTTACCTGAAGAGACTCTGCCAGACGCTCTATTAATAGAATTCCGGGCACATGAGTTCCCGCTTCCAGACGCGAGATGTTGGGTCTTTTGACCCCTGACATCTTAGCCAATTGATTCTGGGTTAGCCCGCATCTTTTTCGTAGTGCCTTGACCCGCTGGCCGATACGCTTACCTATTTCCGTATTGTCTGCTCTTTTTTTTCCGATTGCGATGGTCTGTATGACATCCCAGGGTACGGAGAACTCGTTGCCGCTCGCCTGGAGTACAGTAAAAACTTCTCCATCTCCTTCTATATACACCTCCAACACTTCTGAATGATCGTCCTCCGGTACTGGACGTTGCAACAAAAAAATCTCTCCGTTTTCCAGGGATACACGGAAGGCGTCTCTTTTTGGATCATATGATGCCGCCCAAATTCGGGCTGCTACGTTTTTTGAAACTTTATGTGCTAAATTCATTTTCCTGGCTCCGCTAACATGTATCCCAGATCGATCAAAGCGTTTCTTAGCCTTTTGGTTATCCGAAAATCATCAATGGGACACTGATGCTCAATATCAAACCGCCCAATATTACGGCCGGCTGAAGTAAGTATATGAACATGATAGGGCGGGTGATCACCCGCGTATGTGATAAAGATGAACCCCATGTAACGTTTCCGACCCATGAACCATATGTATCAAAACTGATACTACGAGTCAATGGATAATGTTTGAATCTCCTGAGCTTGTCTCGATCCATACCGGATCAAACCCATCGGCATGGATATACACCTTGAGAAATCCTGTCTTAGCTTTTCCCTGCGTGCTGAGAACGCTGCCAACCCGGCCACCATAGTCCCGCAAAATAAAAAAGACACGCGTTTCAGGTCCCTATCCGTGACGATCCCCACTAGCAGACCAAATTTCATTACCGGGCACTATGCATTGAACCTGTCGAAATATTTTACCTATTGCAAAAGCAAAGCGCTTTGGTTTCTTTTGTAATTGGCGCCTGCGCAGGTCTAGCGTCTCAACCGAGATGCCGCGATTGGTTTGATGGATACAGCTGGAAAATGACTTTTTAGGTATGATTTTATGAGGTTATCTATTCCAAACCCGAACCCACTGATAGATAAACATCCGCAAATACTTCTCAACATGAAAAATACTTATTTGGTATGAGTTTTGCTAATTTAGATTGATGAAACAAAAAAGCAAAAAAAGGAGAAAAACGATGATTCCTAAAATTAAAAAAATTCTTTATGCGACAGATCTATCCCCCAATTCAGCCTACGTATTTCGCTATGCCGTTAACTCTGCCATAAAGCACGATGCAGACATAGTCATTTTACATGTTCTTGAACAATTACCGGGTGCAGGCGCTGGTATACTGAATTTATACCTTGATGAAGCGCAGCGCAAAAAGATATTTGAAGAAAAAGTATCTGACACGCTGGAACGGATAAAAAAGAGAGTGACACTATTTTGTGAGAAGGAACTTAAAGATGACCCGGGTGGTGCAGGGAAAGTGAAATCCATAGAAGTATGTGAAGGTTTCGCCCCCGAAGTCATCCTGAGTAAAGCAGATAAATTAGACTGTGATGTGATCGTGCTGGGAACCCATGGAAAGGGCATCATCGCAAATACCTTTTTAGGAAGCACTTCTAAAAGGGTGCTGCGCAGGACCAGAAAGCCCGTATTTATCATTCCGTTACCCAAAGGAGAACTGGATATCACTTTTCATAATCTTTAAATAAAACTTCCGCCATAAACCCCCTGATCCCTTTCTCTTTGGCCAAACGGATCAGCATTTTATAAAGAAAAAAGGCAATTCCACACTGCTGGTATTTTTCTTTCACATCCTGGCTCAATTATACTCTGATCTGTCAGTAGCCGGATTGGCATTTAGGCCTGCTCTTTGGTTTAGGCGGGGCTTTAGGCATGTATCTTGGTGCTCGAACTCAGAAATACGTTCCAGCAAGATTAATCAAGGGCACACTGTGCGTCTGCGTTCTGCAGGTAAATATATCTACGGTATATTTTATGAGCCAGAGCAAGTCTCTTCTTCCTATAGGCGGAATCGTGATCTGGATGAAGCGATCAAATTTCAGGGCCACCTTTTAAACCATAGGCAGCCCCGATGCGAGCCAATAGGTTAGCTTATCTTGGAATCGGCACCATGCCATATTTTTCTATAATGTTTTTGCCCACGTCGGAAAATGTGAAGTCAATAAATCTCTTTACATTTCCGGTTGGCTTTCCTTTGGTTACATAATAGAATTCTTGATAGTAAGGATAATTTCTGTCGGTCGGCGGCAGGCCATCAATTTCAAGGGTTATTAACTCTTTTTGTTGCACAGCAGCTCCCTGGGAAATAAAAGACACGGAACCGCAAGGGAAATATTTAACTGCCTCGATCACCATGGTGGAGTCGTAGGCCATGAAATCATGGGCAATGTCTTTGCGCTTCATGACCTGGCGCCGGAAGTTTTTATGGGCCGCTGTATTTTCGCTGGGCACGATAACAAGGATCGGCAGGTCTGCGCCGCCCACTTCTTTCCAGTTTCTAATATCACCGGAGAATATATCCTGAAGCTCTTCTTGCGAAAGACCCTCAACACCGCATTCTTTTCTGGCAATCACTGCGATGGGGTCTTTGCAGAAAAGAGTTTCCGCGTATCCGTAAACCGCATGTCGGCGATACAGCCTTCTGGCGCTGCTGGCGATATCACAGTTGCCGGTTATCAGGCGATAGGTGCAGGAGCCGGATGAGGCTGTCTTCACGTCCACCTTAATTCCGGTGGCCTGGGAAAAGGCTTCAATTTTTTCTTTTTCAAATGCAGCATATACCTGATTGGAGCAACTGTACTTCAATACCTCCTCAGCCTTGACGGCGGGAACCGGTGCCAAGATCCAGGTCCCCAATAAAAGGGGGATCATTACAATTTTAAAAATACGATTGTGTTTCATGTTTTACCTCCTTGCGACTATTTTGTTTATTTTCACCGAGCATTCAATTACCTGTATCGCAAGAGTTGTGCCAGAGTCTTAATGAAAGTCATTGTGCCTACAACATTTTGAAAATATATCAAAAAAAATAAAGTATAGTTTAAGTTTTTACCGGAATCCGAACAATCTGATGTCGAGAAATTTTACAAATTGTAAAAGACTGATGCCGAGTTGTTCGGAATTGGTAATCCCAACCGGGACCATTCGTTGACATTGTGATATTTGAGTGTGTATTAACTTCTGCGGTCCTATAGGCTCATTTTGTTAAGGAGAGGAGGTGGGGGCAAAGATTCAGATACGGATTGGATACAGCGCAGTGCGCCTTGGTTTATTTTGTTTTAATCGAAGTTTCTAATTTAAGTCCGTATTTTTCGATTTTGGAATGCAGCGTGGGACGGGAAAGGCCGAGTAGCCTGGCCGCCTGTGAGCGGTTGCCACTGGTAAGACTCAAAGCCTCGCTGATTAAAATTTCAGCGAAACGATCCATAATCTTTTCGAAAGTACCCTTTTCGTCTTCCGAGGTCATCGCGGTACGCATCCACCGGCGCATGACTTCTTCCGCTGTGTGTGGTTCTTGTTTTCCTGAAGATTTCTCAGCGGATAGGGCCTGAATAATATCCTCTGAATGGATCGGCGCTCCCCGATTGAAGATTAACGCTTTTTGAATAGTGTTCGCCAGTTCGCGAACATTGCCCGGCCACTGCCGGCTCAGAAGGGTTGTCAGGGCCTCTTTTGAGATTCCGGGGTTGCTCATGTCCATTTCCAAGGCAAAAAGAGAAAGAAAATAGTCTGTCAATGGGGCGATGTCCTCCCGGCGCTCGCGCAATGGTGGCAGTGAAATCGTTACCACCTTGAGCCGGTAGTACAAGTCTTCACGAAAGCGGCCCAGCTCTAATGCGGCTTCCAGATCCCGATTGGTGGCCGCTATAATACGCACGTCAACGGGTATGGGCTGGCGCCCGCCGAGACGCTCAATACTTTTTTCCTGCAGCAGGCGCAAGATTTTGGCCTGGATGCTAAAGGGCATATCGCCGATTTCATCTAACAATACCGTACCGCCATGGGCCTGTTCGATTTTACCCATCCGACGATGGGCGGCGCCGGTGAACGCCCCTTTTTCATAACCGAAAAGTTCACTTTCCAGCAGATTTTCGGGAATGGCAACGCAGTTAATCACCTGAAATGGGTTCTCGGCCCGCAAGCTGTGCTGATAGATGGCCCGGGCTACCAGTTCCTTGCCGGTACCCGACTCTCCCCGAATAAGAACCGTGGCATCGGCGGTGGCTACCCGTCCGATAGCTTTGTAGATATCCTGCATGGGTTTGCTGTGTCCAACAATGGCTTCGCGGGTTGCTTCATCCGGTGAAACATCCATCCGGACCGGTGTCCGCATAAAACGGCCGGCTTCCAGGGCCTGTTTGATCACGACCAGCATATCGGGAATTTCAAAAGGTTTAAGGATGTAATCAAATGCACCCATTTTGGTGGCTTCAATGGCGGTTTCGGTGGTCCCGTAGGCAGTCATGATGATGACCGGCAGCTTTGGTTCTATCCGGTGGATAGCCTGAAAGGTTTCCAGACCGTTCATCCCCGGCAGACGGACATCCACAATGGCCAGGTCCGGTACCCGGTCTTTAATTATTTCAAGGCCGGCTTCACCCGAAGCGGCGCCTTCAGCCGGGTAGCCTTCTTCGGATAAGAGTTTCTGAAAACTCTTGCGAAGCTGGTCGTCATCGTCAATGATCAGAATTGTCGCCATGGCCTGGTTCCTTGATCGGCAAAGAGATGATAAACGTCGTGCCGCCGTTTTCGTTTGATTCAATATCCATCGATCCCTGGTGTTCCTTAATAATGCGGTCGACAATACTCAACCCCAATCCCGTCCCTTCTTCTTTGGTAGTAAAGAATGGCTGCAAAACTTTTTCGCGGATCGATTCGGCAATTCCCGGACCACCGTCCATCACCTGAACGACGGCCATCCTGCCGTCGGGTGGGTTCATCGTATCTTGTTCCCGGATGACGATTGCGCCGCCCCTGTCCATTGCCTCGCAGGCATTTACAATAAGGTTGACGAATACTTCCTTGAGCTGTTCCGGATCGGCGTCTATCTCCGGCAAATTCTGCCCGCGTTCGATCGTAACGCCGACCTCATAGGCCTTTAGACGATGCTTCAACAGCTGGATGGTCTGATCGACAATGACGGAGGGACTAATGGTCTGTATTTTTAATTTCGGGGGCCTTGAAAATTCTAGAAAATTCTGAACAATGGTGTCAATGCGACGGATTTCTTCCGAGATGACATCAAAATCTTCTTTCTGGGTATCTGTAAATTCCAGCGAGCGATTCAGACTGAACATGCGCATCTTTACCGAAGTAAACGGATTGCGGATGCTATGAGCCATACCGGCGGCAAGTTTTCCAACCAAAGCCATTTTTTCCGCCTGCAGGAGGGATTCCCGACTTTTTGCGAGTTCGGACTGGGTTTGATCCACATTCTGTATCAAGCCCCGCACGCTGCGACTGAGCGCCTTGACCTCATTGCCGGCCGCGGCGGCGTCTCCTTTTCTGCCGGTCTCAGCGGTCAGCCGGCGAACCGGGCCCAGAACCTGATGTCCCAGGACAAATGCCAGCAGAACGGCCAGCATAAAGCTTAATAATACGGCTGTTGCGGCAATAATCCTGAGTCGTGCAGCCTGGTCCTGACTATCCGACTTTGCCTGCACGATTCTTTCTTCATGGATATCTTTATACTTTTCACAAAGTTCCAATACGGCAAAGAAAAGGTCCCGGGCCTGGCGGTGAAGCAACGTGCCGGCTTCACGCCGACCCTCTTTATAGAATCCAATGACACGGTCTTTGACAGCGATGTAACGGGCGTATTCGGCCTTGATCCTGGAAAGAGCGTTTCTCTCACGTTCGGTTTCCGCCAATTGCAGGGCATCGTTCAAGCGTTCCTTAAAAATCTGACGAAATTCGCCAAGTTGCCGCAGCCATTCGGCGTCGCCTTCAATGAAATAGTAGGATACAAAGCCTTTCTGGTTTGCCAGCGCAATCTCTAGCGCTCCGGCTGTCTGAAAGGCCGCCAGGTCTTTTTCCGTGATGGCGCTTAATAGGTGCTCCATTTGATAGGTATACCAACCGGTAATCGTACCTCCGGCCATGGTGATCAGCACCAGGGCCGCCAAAATTGAGTAAATACGAATACGCAGGCTGATTTTGAGCCATATTTTCAAAGTTTGCTATCCCCTCACCTTTGAATTGGGAGGATGATAATGGATTTTGCACAGTAAGATCAAGTGTAATTATGGAATTTGCGAATAGCGATGGATGACATCTGGTTAAAAATACCCGTAACATGTCCTCTATATTTATCCCTTATTTTATTCCAATCTATGGGTATGTGGTTTCAGTTGTCAGCGTGTCAGCCCAGCCACCGGTCAAAAAAACTGTCGATTTAATCGACAAAGAAACTCTAATAAAGAGAATATCGAATAATGAGTGTTGAATGACGAAGGAATGAATTCTGTCTATTTAAAAAGATTGAGCGAATCCATCCTTCGACATTCTGCGGTTCGCTGTTACGTCCGCGTGAAGCTTCATAAAAGGTGTCAGGATTCAATTCCATGCCGCCTCTGTCCTGACACCTGACACCTGAAACCTTTTGCAAGTCCGAACAAAAATGAGATCAAAATTTAAGTCCTTATGAGTCTATTTGAGAGTAATTTTCCACCAGCCCAGTTGACATCTATATATCGCCACTTTTCCGTAAAAGAAGTTTGACTTCGGCTTTTCGAATTCGCTCGGCCTGCTCATCTTTTCTTTTGCGGGCGGATTCCAGTTTAGCGGTTAATTCCCCAAAGTGGGCCGGCTTTAAAAGATAATCAAAGGCGCCTAGTTTCAGGCCTTTCACGGCGCTTTCGGTAGTGCCGTGACCGGTCAGCATTATGACCTCGACTAAGGGGAACCTTCTTTTTATCTCTTTGAGGGTGGCGATGCCATCCATGCCCGGCATTAAAATATCCAGTATCACCACATCTATTTCCTTTTTTTCTAAAACTTGGAGGCATTCCCGGCCACTATGGGCAGCGGTGACGTTCTCGCCCCCTTCCGCCAGTCTCAAGCCGAGCATTTCCACAAAATCTTTTTCATCATCAACTAACAAAACCCGGGTTGGTATTTTAATCATGATTTTTCTCCGTTTTGCTCTGAAAAGCGGGACTTTATTTTTTCGACCCAGCCCTCCCCGCGCCTTTCGTTAAATTCATCAGTTCCCTTTGGATGCTTCGGCAACCTGATGCTAAAGCAAGCGCCCTTACCAATCTTGCTGGCTACCTCAACGGTACCCCCGAGCTTTTCGAGGATCCCGCGCGAGACAAATAGGCCCAAGCCTGTCCCTTGGCCTGGAGATTTCGTGCTGAAAAACGGTTCGAATATTTTGTCCAGATTTTCCCGGGCAATGCCTTGCCCGGTGTCGCTGACCGTGATCGCCTGCCTGTCGCCGACATCTTCCATGGCAATGGTAATGGTTCCTTTGGAATTGACGGCATGAACGGCATTTGTCAGCAGGTTCAGCAATACTTGCCGTATTTGATAGGCGTCACTCCAGATAGTATCCATCGATGGTTCCATCTGCCGTACGATTTTAATGTCCCGCTTTTGAGCCTCATGGGTGATTAGTTGGATGGCTTCTTCTGTTAATTCCATTAAATTTACTTCCGAGATGGTAGATTCGGATTTTCCGACGAACCCCAAAAGCTGGTGGGTAATCCGGCAGGCTCTCTCAACGCTTTTTTCCACCTTATCCAATGCCTTTGCAATATCTTTCTGGCGGGGAATGTCTTTTAGTTCATCTTTGGCAAACAATTGCCGCATCCAGCCCGCCGATTCTCTAATAATTGCCAGCGGGTTGTTTATTTCGTGCGCCACGCCGGCCGCCAATGTCCCCAGAGAGGCCAGTCGTTCGGTGACGATCATCTGCTGCTCCATTTGTTTTCTATATTGGACTTCTTTTTGTTCGGCATCCAATCTCCGGATCTTTTCGAAAGCCTGAAATATCTTGTTAAAAAGATGTTCCAGTTCAATGGGTTTCGTCAAGTAGTCAAAAGCACCGGCTTTAATCCCCTCAACCCCGTCGGATGCGGTCGCTTGCCCGGTCAGCAGTATCACCTCGGTCTTTGGATATTTGTCGGTTATATGCCGCAGGACATCGATGCCACTCATACCCGGCATCTTAACGTCCAGCACCACCACATCCATCGCTTTTTTCTCAAGAATCGACAGGCATTCATTTCCGTCGGCGGCCTGATCGGAAGCCAGGCCCCTTTTCGCCAGACGCTTGGCGATAGTTTGGCGGAAGTGATCCTCATCGTCAACCAGAAGAAGGCGGATAGTTTCCACAGGCAGATGTCCTTTATCAGAGGGCAGAAAACAGAGTTCAGATGACAGATTACTGATGACAGATGACGGATACCAGAAATCAGATTGGACAGCTAGTTAATT
>Ga0316194_10002941_pt1 | contig 11910 bp, 4 predicted proteins | sample CroRivsedime1_MG_FD_204936 | JGI IMG/M metagenome (GOLD analysis project Ga0316194, IMG submission 204936) | Coastal sediment microbial communities from Maine, United States - Cross River sediment 1 | ecosystem: Environmental > Aquatic > Marine > Coastal > Sediment | place: USA: Maine... | reverse complement strand
CCTCCGATTGGGAAATCGACGGGGAAACGCTGCTGCAAAAACGTCTGCCGGTGGCGACGCGTGGATTGAATAGAAACCACAATCGGTATTTGAAGAATGTATTCAAGGGTGCAGTCCGGGACGCACGGGCGTTCAGACCGCATCTTGACTCATTGGTTGAGTCTGGGATGCGCGAATCGATGGCGAGACTGACCGTGGCACGCAAGATCGCAGCAACGACCCTGGCGATCTGGAAGAAAGGGGAGAAGTTCGTTTTGAGCAAGGCCGTCATCAGATCAGAGTAGGACGTCAGACAGTCACCCCGGTGACCGATATGTCAAACCAAACCAGGTTGTGAGACACAAGATGCGAAAGAAAAAGGTCGAGGGAAAATATCAAACAGATTCCTGGCCAAAAGGCCCTGAGTGGAGCCTATGCCCCCTCGCACGACCAGACATTGCGATGGGCCTTGAGTCCCAGATAGAAGCGTGGTCGGCACATAGCTCACGAAGTCTCAAAACCCCTGGTTCGCATCGCCAGATCGCATCTAACGGCAGAAGAACAACAACGGTGTCGAAATCAGAAACGACTTGTCATCGTCTCCGGGATGATCACCCTGCTGTGCGTCGTGGGGGACTCGGAGGTCAGGGCCAAAGACACCGAGGTGGGGAAAGGTACACCCTTGACATCCCCCTTCATAGAAGGGATCTGTGGGCCAGCTTTCGAAATAGCCGTAATCAATTGCCCCAAAACCCTGGCATCCGCCATTTTCCTGAATCCCCACAAAACCCCCACAACTAAGCCACTGTAACTTCATTACTTACGAGCTGCCGCGCCCGATCGTGAAGGCATGGGGCAGGCGGCAAAACATCACCGATCGCATTTCGGCGCTCGCGGACTCGCGCCGCAGTCGAGGTGCGCACAGCCCGTCGGTCACCGCCTCGCCCAGGGGAGGAACTCATGAAGGCGAGGGTGATCGTTGCGTGTGTCTGTGTGATGTTGATTTCCGCCAGTGGATCGTGGGCCGGGGAGATTGTCGAGGCCTCCGGGGGCGCGGCTCCCGCGGCCGTCGCAGCTGTCGCAGTTGCCGCCGTGGTCGGAACCCAAGATTCCGCCAAACCCTGGATCCACCCCTCCATGCCGAAACGCGTCAGCGCCAGGCTGGAGGCGGGCTTCGAGCTCGCAGTGGAACGCGTACGCGAGGTCGAGTCGTGCGGTGATCTCTTCGCCGAGCTCGGCGCTGACCCCCTCGAGACGCTCACCACAGGTATTTACCTCCCAGTCGATTCGTACCGTCGTGAGGTCGAGGTCTGCGGGCGGAACTCCGCCACCAGCTCGAAGGGTGCCGAGAATCTCGCCTACACGACCGTCGGCGGAGCTCCGACCTGGATCTGCCGTCAACTCGCCCGCGTCTCGAACGAGACCGCGGCGGTTGCCGTGATTCACGAAGCCCTGCACCACGCCGGTCTGACCGAGAGGCCGCACGACCGCATGGCGATGTCCTCAATCGAAATCACCAGGATGGTCAAAAGAGCATGTGAGTTTTAATAGGTTTTATCAGGCCGCTGGCGGGAGCCTGCCCCTCCCCTGCGGGGAACGCACCGCGGAGCGGCCAGTACCTCCTCATCCGCCCGTGTCGCGAGCATGGGCGGCTTTTTCTTGCATTCAGCGGCCTGATACGCCACATTCTTCTCAACATGTCCTTGAAAGTCGAAACGCGGGATCTTGCCGGGAATCCCTTTCGAATCGGCGAATGGCTGATCGAGCCGTCGCTGAACCGGCTCTCGAAAGGCGATTCGACGATCCAGCTCGAGCTCAAGGTGATGGATGTGTTGGTGTGCCTGGCGGAGCGGGCTGGTGAGGTACTGACCCGGCAAGAAATCGTCGATCGGGTCTGGGCGACCGAGTTCATCTCCGACAACACGTTGACCCACGCCATCACCGAAATCAGAAACGCCCTGGGAGACGACGCAAGGAATCCCTCGTTCATCGAGACGATTCACCGGCGAGGTTACCGGCTGATCGCACCGGTCGAGCCTGTGCCTTCCGATGATGCAGCAATTTCCAAGGTCGCGAGGTTCCCGGTCCCCGAGAGCCGAAAATTCACTGACTCAGACCGCAACCCGTATCCAGGTCTTGCCGCTTTCACAGAAGCCGACGCCGAGTTCTTCTTCGGTCGCGAAGCTGAGGTGGCGCAGATGTGGCGCAAACTCACCTCGCGGAGGCTGCTGGCGGTGATCGGGCCTTCGGGGGTGGGGAAGAGCTCTTTCTTGCGGGCGGGCGTGATCCCGGCGAGGCCGGAGGGATGGGGCGTTGTCGTCTGCCAGCCCGGCGAGACGCCCTTCGCTGCCCTCGCGCGGGGGCTCTTGCCTGAGTTCGTCGACGACATGAATGCCGGTGAGCTTCTGGTAGGACCCCACGACGCCGACACGATGGCCGCCCTTGTCGCTCGGTGGCGCGAACGCGGAGAACAAGCGGTGCTGGTGGTCGATCAGTTTGAGGAGCTTTTTACCCTCAATCCTCCGGAGGTCCAGGATGGGTTCGCCGAGCTCTTGCGGAGACTGGTCACAGACGCGGATGTCCACGTCCTCTTGAGTATGCGGGACGATTTTCTCTACCGGTGCCACGCTCACGAACTTTTACGTCCGATTTTCGAGGATCTGACAGCACTTGAGCAGCCGGACGCGGCTGCGCTTCGTCGCGCGCTGGTGGAGCCGGCCGCGCACCTCGGATTTACCTTTGAGGACGATAGCCTGCCGGCGGAAATGATCTCCGAGGTCGAGGGCGAACGGGGCGCGCTGCCTCTCCTGGCCTTCGCCATATCGCGCTTGTGGGAAAAGCGGGACCGGGACCAGAAGCTCCTGACTGGCCACGCCTATTCCGACGTCGGTGGCGTTGCCGGCGCGCTGGCCCGCCACGCCGAGGCCACCATCGATCGAATCGGCTCAGACCGCATCGCCGTCGTGCGTGAGCTCTTCCGGAACCTGGTGACCTCGGAAGGAACTCGCGCCGTCCGCGGATGGGATGACTTGCTGTCGGTCTTCAGCGATTCGCAAGGCGAATCGCCCAAGGAGGTGCTTCGTCAGCTGATCGACGCGCGCCTGCTCACATCCTACGAGGTGCGTTCGGACGAGGAAGAGCCGACGAGTAGCGTCGAGGTCGTGCATGAGTCGCTGCTTTCCTCGTGGCCTCGCCTCGTCCGCTGGCAGACCCAGGACGCCGACGCGGCCCAGCTGCGCGACCAACTCCGCCAGGCGGCGCGAACCTGGGACGAGCACGATCGCACTAGAGACTATTTGTGGATTGGAAGGGCGTACCGTGAGTTTGCCCTGTGGAGGGGTGTGTATCCGGGAGGACTTTCCGATGTTGAAGAGGACTTTGCAGTTGCGATGACGCACCACTACAAACGTCGCAAGAGGAGGCGACGCATGGCCGTCGCCGCGGCGTTTTTCGTCCTTCTGGCGGTGCTCGCTGTCGTAGGGGTATCTCGACAGCAAGCGATCGCCGAGGCAAACCGCGCCGAGGGGGCGAAACTCCTTGCCCTGGCCCAGTTGCAGCTCGGCACCTCACCCACTGAGGCTCTGGCATTTGCGACTGCCAGTCTCGAACTGGCCGACAGCGAGCAGACGCGATGGCTTGCGCTGGAGGCGTTGGCCGTCGGTCCGCCAGCGACTCTTCTCCCGGTGGGTCCTCCCGTGGATGAGGGGGACTTTGCCCACAACGTGGTGTTCAGCGCGGACGGCTCCTGGGCGGCGCTCGAGGGCTTTGATTCGATCCGAGTCGTAAGTGGGGATGGCTCAGTGAACCGCAGTCTCGAGCCGTTGCCGCCATCGGAAAACTTCGCCCTCAACTCGACCTTCGATCCCGACGGGAAGTACCTTTTCGGCTGTAGGGGAGACCTTCGAATTTGGTCGATTCCAGAGTTCCGTCTGCTCGGCAGCCGTCCCCTCTTTGCTGACTTTGGCTTCCCAGTCGCCACACGTGGGGGCCTTTATGTGATGACCTATCCGTATGAAGGTGAAGTGGTCGTAAACGCCCACACGGCGGCCGGCGACTCGACGTTAGTCGGACGCACGGAGGGGAACTGGTGGACACACATCGACAGGGAGGGAAGGTGGTTCGCCAATTTCCGCGACAACGCCGTCTTCGTGCGCTCGTTGCAGGCATGGGACGTGCCGCCGCGACGGATCGCAAGCCACGACAGTCCCGTCCACAGTGTCCGGTTCGCCGGCGACCGGCTGGCGGCCGAACTCGAATCCGGCGAGATTTGGATCTGGCCCGTCGAAGGCGGAGGTGATGCGGTCGGTCCCTTCCCAACCAGGGAGCGTGGATGCTACTTCCTTGATGACAGTGGAGAATGGCTGGGCGTCTACGAGTCGAAGACGGACTTTCCCGTGGCAGTCTGGGACCTGCGCCCATCCCGTCGCAGCCCTGCACCCCTGCGACGGTTTTCGGCGTCAGTTTCCGCAGCTGGTGCATCGTCCTTTTTCAACGGTGGCGGCTTCATGACGGGTGGGCGCTGGATAGCCACGGCTCATGTCAACGCGGTGGCCTTCTGGCCCTTGAGAAGTAACGAGCCCCGGGTCCTCGCCGAGGACGTCGTCAGTGGAACGGGTCTGGGCTTCAGAGAGCTGGCGTTCACGCCCGACGGCCGTTCCCTGATCGCCGTTGTTCAGGTCGGTGAATTCGGTGAATTCGGTGATGAGGCTCAGATCCGGGCCTGGGACCTGGAAGCCGGCGGAATCAGTCGCACCCTAGGAAGTGTTTCTTTCATCCAACTCCCCCAGCTCGCTGTTGATCCCCTGGGGCGGTTTGTTGCCGTGTCAACGGGGTACGGAGTGGAGCTCGTGCCGCTCGCGGGTGGCCCTATCCGGCGACTTGATGGCTATCCGCCGGGGACGTGGATCGGGGACGTCGCCGTCGACGCCGATGGGCGGCGGGTTGCGGCCTCTGTGTACCGCGGACCGACCGATGTCAAGGTGATCCGCGTCTGGGACCTCGAGACGGAAGAGGTGATCGTATTGGGACCCATCGAAGGCGCCGGCGAGGGCTCCGTTGGGGCCATCTCTGGGCTGGCTTTCCTTCCGGACGGCTCCCTGGTTTCGAGTGGCCGGGGCGGTCTGTGGCTGTGGAATGTCGGGGAGAACAGTCACGAGGTTGTGGCGTCCCGCCGGGGCGGCAGGCTTGCGGTTTTCAGCGGCGGTCCATATGTCGCCCAGGTTGTCGGCTTCGAGGACTCGAAGAATTGCGTCGTCCAGATCACGGATCTCGAGACGCGGACATCGAGAGTCCTGCCCTCCCGAATCACAAATCCAAACTCCATCGCGATCGATCCGGAGGGCACCGTCGTAGTCTCAGCCGCCTTCCAGAACAATGGCGCGGTGCAAGTCGTTTCGATTTCGGGAATCGAGCCCCACCTCCTCCTTGGACACGAACGGGGCGTCAGGTCCGTGGCGGTGTCGCCCGACGGCCGATGGATCGCAAGTGCCGGTCATGAAGGAAGCGTCCGCCTCTGGCCCATGCCCGACCTCTCGAAGCCGCCGCTTCACACCCTTCCTCACGATGAGCTGATAGCCAAGCTCAAGACCCTCACCAACCTCCGCGTCGTCCGTGACCAAGAGTCCTCGACCGGCTGGAAGGTGGAGGTCGGGCCGTTCCCCGGGTGGGCCGAGGTGCCGGAGTGGTGACGTGACTGTTGAAGAAGTCACCCGTTGTCTGACAGGGGGGCCGTTCCGAATCGGTGATTGGATCGTCGAGCCAGCGCTGAACCGTCTTTCGCGAGGCGATTCGACGATCCAGCTCGAGCTCAAGGTGATGGATGTGTTGGTGTGCCTGGCCGAGCGGGCTGGTGAGGTACTGACCCGGCAAGAAATCGTCGATCGGGTCTGGGCGACCGAGTTCATCTCCGACAACACGTTGACCCACGCCATCACCGAGATCAGAAACGCCCTGGGAGACGACGCAAGGAATCCCTCGTTCATCGAGACGATTCACCGGCGGGGTTACCGGTTGATCGCACCGGTCGAGCCTGTGACTTCCGATGAGGCAGCAATATCCAAGGTCGCGAGGTTCCCGGTCCCCGAGAGCCGAAAATTCACTGACTCAGACCGCAACCCGTATCCAGGTCTTGCCGCTTTCACAGAAGCCGACGCCGAGTTCTTCTTCGGCCGCGAGGACGAGGTCGCGCAGATGTGGCGCAAGCTCACTTCGCGCCGTCTGCTGGCGGTGATCGGCCCGTCCGGGGTGGGGAAGAGCTCGTTTCTGTGCGCGGGAGTGATCCCCGCCAGACCCGAGGGCTGGGGCGTCCTGGTCTGCCAGCCCGGGGAGGCGCCGTTCGCGGCGCTTGCTCGGGCGCTGGTGCCGGAGTTCGCCGGAGACATCGAGGCGACGGCTCAGCTCGTCGATATTCGAGATGGCGATAGGGCGATTGCAGTGGTCTCACGGTGGCGCGATCGTCATCAGCAGGCGCTGTTCGTTGTAGACCAGTTCGAGGAACTCTTCACGCTGAACCCGTATGAAAATCAGGCTCGATTTGCAGCGATGTTGCGCCGGTTGGTCGACGATAGCGATGTCCACGTGCTGCTTTCGATGAGGGACGACTTTCTCCACAGGTGCCACGGCCAGGAGCCACTTCGGCCTGTCTTCGATGCACTCATGCCTCTTGATCAGCCGGATGGCGAAGCGCTCCGTCGCGCCCTGATCGAGCCGGCAAGACGACTTGGCTTTTCGTACGAGGACGACGACCTACCAGCCGAGATGATCGCCGAGGTGGAGGGCGAGCGCGGGGCGCTGCCGCTTCTCGCCTTTGCCGTGTCGCGACTGTGGGAGAAGCGAGACCGAGGGAAAAGATGTTTGATGCGGCAGGCGTATGAGGACATAGGTGGTGTCAGTGGGGCTCTCGCTCGCCACGCCGAGGCGACGCTCCGAACCATCGGTGACGATCGGCTGCCGGTGGTGCGCGAGCTCTTCCGAAACCTCGTGACTGCTGAGGGAACTCGAGCGGTACGAGAAAGGAACGAGTTGTTATCCATCTTCAGCCAATCGCAGGGCGAATCGCCCGAGGAGGTTCTCCGTGAGTTGATTGACGCCCGCCTGCTCACATCGTACGAGGTTCGTGAAGACGACGAAGAACCAACGAGGAGCGTGGAGGTCGTCCACGAATCGCTGCTAACGTCGTGGCCTCGCCTGGTCCGATGGCAGACCCAGGACGCGGATGCTGCGCAGCTCCGAGACCAGCTCCGGCAGGCGGCGCGGACGTGGGAGGGGCACGATCGCACCGATGACCTTCTGTGGACCGGATCCGCGTATCGGGAGTTCGCCGTCTGGCGTGAGGGCTACCCGGGCGGGCTGAGCGAACTCGAGGAGGCGTTTGCCGCCGCAATGACCTCACTCGCGACGCGCAGGAAACGGCGGCGACGGATGGCGGCAGCTGCGGCCCTTGTTCTCGCGGTCGCGTTGGCATCCGTATTCGGCATCCTGTGGCGCCGAAGTGTTCTGGAAACCCGTCGCGCCGAAGCTGCGAAGCTCCTGGCCCTCGCACAAATTGAGCTCGAGACCGACGCGACCGAAGCGCTGGCATATGCTACCTCGAGCCTCGAGCTGGCGGACACGCATGAGGCTCGAATCTTCGCGACCGGTGCGCTGTGGGCCGGACCGCCCGTCCATGCCCTCGACCTCCAAAAGTCCAGCACCGCCCAATTCTTGGCAAACATCTTCAGCCCTGACGGACGGTGGCTCGCGGTTGCAGGTCTCGTGACCGAAGACGTCTTGGTCTTCGGCGAAGACGGTGGGCAACCGATCGCTCTCGGAGGACACGCCGTGTCGGCGTCCGATCCGATCGATTGCGCATGGACTGACAATGGTCTTCTCGTGACCGGCCACTGGACCGAGGGCAGGGCCCGCGTGTGGGACTTCCCGGGTGGGCGCCTTGTTCGCACAATTGAATTCGCAGACGAAACCTATTGGCTGGTGGGAGACACAGACCTGCTCGCGGAGGTCGGCCCGGGCGCCCGCGGACGACCGGGGCCTACGAAACTGCTGAAATGGAAGCTCCCGAATGGCGAGGCAGAACACCTGGGCTGGTTCGATTACGGTTCCCTTGCCGTGAGCAACAGCTGCTTCGACCCAAGCGGAAAGTACTGGGTCTACTCCAAAGGAGACAGTGTCTATTCCCGCCCGCTTCCGGTTTCCAACGGAACGCGCGACACCTTGATCGCCCGTCACTCCTCAGACGGGGCCTTGGTCCGCACCTGGCGGCGGTCGGAAGGTGTCTATTCTTCCGACAGCGGCGGAGAAATCACCCTGTGGACGACGCCCGATGGAACGTCGGTGCCTGGACGACGGCTCCGCAAGCCCGAGACCGCGACGGGTCGCCTCTTCTCGGACCCGAGCGGCCGATGGACCTATGGTCAAATAGAGGACAATCGCCTTCGTTTGTGGGACCGTTCGGGCTTGACGGACGCGAACCCGTGGGTCATAAAACGACGCGGTGCCTGGGTCCTCTCCTACACCGATTTCGATCCACACGGAAATTGGGTGATAGCGACGACCAACAATCGCTTCGAAGTCTCATTCTGGCCGCTCGCGTGGCCGCGACCATTCGTTGCGGACGGTTGGGGGGTTTACGAATTCACGCCGGATGGCCGCTATCTTTTGAGCAGTGACCTAAACCCGGGGACGGGCGATTGGGTGACACAGCTGCGGTTGTGGCCCCTACCCGGGACCGAGTCCACCGAAGCCGTCGACCTGATGCTGCCCGCCGATGTCGGTCGGAGATGCATGGGAGTGAAGATAGATGCCAAAGGTGAGCAAGCGGTGACGAGGGGCTATGGGCAATATGTATTCGTGATTCCTTTGAGCGAGGAAGAATCTCGGCAGTTCGAGGGCTTTCCAGGCAGTGATGTCGTGCGTGCGGTCGGTTTCTCCCCGAGTGGGCGGCTGGCGGCGGCCGCGAGTATGATATCGGACGGCCAGGCGAAGCTTCGGGTGTGGAACCTCGAGACGGATGAGATGATGGTCTTCGACCAGCCAGAGGACGCCCAGGGGTACAAGGGATACTACGCCAAAGAACTCTTGTTTGTAGACGAATCCACGCTCTACACTGCCGGGGCAAATGGCCTGCTGCGATGGGATGTCGAGTCTGGAACCTACGAACAGCTCCGCAGAGCACCAGCGGGCGGCTTTCTGCAAATCCACATGACATCGGATCGGCGGAAGATGTTTGTCTATGAGGAAGGATCCTCGTGGTCCCGGAAGGGGCCGATTGACCTCCACGACCTACGCACGGGAGACGTCCGCACCCTGGATATTCCCGGAGGGGGCTCCACAGCCCTGAGTTCAGATGGGACGGTCTGGGCGTCTGGGAAGGAGGATGGGTCCGTCTGGGTTGGAAGAACGGACGGTGGGGAACCTCACCTGCTGCTTGGCCACGAGGGCGATTTTTCCGGGATCGCGATTTCTCCCGACCTCAGGTGGATCGCATCCTCGAGCCAAGACGACAGCCTCCGCCTCTGGCCGATGCCTGATCTGTCCAATCCCCCCCTCCACACTCTGCCGCACGACGAGCTGATCGCCAAGCTGCACTCCCTCACCAACCTCCGTGCCGTCCGCGATGACGAGTCCTCCACCGGTTGGAAGATTGAGGTCGGGCCATTCCCGGGGTGGGCGGAAGTGCCGAGCTGGTAGCCGCTCGTGCCTAAAACCTCAAACCCACCGAAAACCTGAACGTCCGCGGCTGCTGATAGTTGGCTTCCGACTGCGGCTCGCCGAAGGCGGAGCCCTTTTCCCAGTGCACGCCCTCGACCGGCTCGGTCGTCCACGGATTGAAAGGTTCGAGCCCGGTCCACAGGTTTGCGGCCGTGAGAACGGTCGAGTTCACGGCAACCACTCCACTCTCGTTGAACACGTTGATCACCTCGGGCTGGAGGAAGAGCTCGAGCTGCGCACCGCCGATATTCAGCAGGAAAGAGTAGTTCATGGCCAGATCCGTGCGCGTGATGTCATCGGTCCGGTAGGCTCCGGGTTCGAATGCGTAGTCCACGAACCCGGGCGATCCGACGTAGCCGAGGTCGGCCGGCTCGCCGACAAAGGGAATCGTATCGATGCGTCCCCACGCGCCGTAGGTGTACCCCGTCCAGTAGTTCTGGAGGAGACTGACCGACAGGTTGTGGTGGTTAGTGGCGATGGCATTCCAGATGACCCACCCTCGCAGGGTGTGCCGGCGGTCGGTGGTGTTGGGCGAGTTCCACGATGGGTCTTTGTATTCCTGGTAGCTTCTGACGCGGTTCCAAAATCCCGGAGACCCTTTGTATTCCGATAGATCAGACCAGGTGTAGTTGGCGCCGAAGTTCCAACTTGAGCGGATGCGGTATTCGAAACGGGTCAACAGGGCGTCGTAGGTACGGTCGACAAGCTCGTTTTCGTTGATGAGGAGGCCCTGGTCGACCACGACGCCGAATTCAGGACTGGAGGCCCAGCGATTGGGCACGGTTTCAAGCACATAGGAATCACCGAACCGCCGGTTCACGTAATCCAGGCGCAGCACACCGCGGGTGCCGAGCCGGAACGACGCGCCTACAGTGATTTCATCACCGTAGGGCGAGCTCAGGCTCCCACCGACCTTCGGCGTCAGACCTGGCACGTAGGCGTAATACAGCAGGTCTGTGTTGGTCACGCCACCGTAGACGTTGAAGAACCAGTCGAAGACGGCTTCGATGGCGTTGCCGTTGGTTGGGTATTCGGCGGTGCCCGCGATGATATCCGGACCGGCGTACAAGTAACTATTCCAGACCTGGTTGCCCGCTTCCGAGCCCACGTCCCCCCTCTGCCCGATTTCCTTGACGTAGCGCGAAGCGCCGCCGGTCAGAATGATGCTGCCGTCGCCCTTGACGTCCCAGGTTGCCGACAGCCTCGGGCTGACGAGCGAGTCGTCGACAGTCTTGGCGCCGCCCTGGTCGGTGCCTTCGTTGTTGTCGTAGCGCAGGCCGAGGTTGAGGGTCACCCTGTCGGACACCCGCCAGGTGTCGTTGACATAGAGCGAGTTCGTCCTGAAGTCGTTGCCCTGGGAGGTCTTGGGGACCGCTCCCCAGATGACGTAGCCGCCGTAAGTCCGCATCGCGAGCGCCGGCGCACCGGGAGTGGAGTAATCCTGCGGTGTCCAGGTTCCCAGAAGATAGCCGGACGCCGACTGCCAGTTGTCCGCCTTGCGGATGTCTGAGAAGCCGTCGGCACCGAAAACCAGGTCGTGGGTGCCGGCGCCGGAGACGAACCACGACGCCTTGCCCCACAGGTTCCGGTTCGAGCGCTCCTCGGGCCCGCACACCCCGCAGAACAAGGGGGCGTTGAAGAGAACAAAGTTCAGATAGTCGACGACCACTGACCCGCCGCCGATGCTGGTGTCGTCGCCGCCCGAGTTTTTGAAGAGGAACTCGCGTTCGGAGTACATGCCCTCGAGAAAGAAGTTGTCCGTCAGCACGCTGGTGTAGTTCAGGTTCCAGCCGGTGATAGGTATGGTGCGCGACGGGTCGACGGAGGCCCAGTCGGCCGAGGGTATTGCTGGGTAGTACGTGATGTTGGTCTGCTCTCCGTCGATGTCGATGACTCCCAGGCTGAGCCGATGGTTAGGACCGAAGGAGGCTGTCAGCTTGGCCTCGAGGCGGGTCTCGGTTACGCCTGTCGGAAACGCTTCGCCCGGTCCGTTCGGGTCCCAGAGCTGCTGGGAACCGGTGAACTCGTGGTCGCGCCCGGCGAGGAAGAACCACAGCGCGTCGCGCAAGATGTAGCCGCCGAAGGTTGCCTCGTAGACGTAATTGTCTTTGTCCACCTGATCGGTGGTGAGCGGGGTGGTGCCGTTCCAGCTGTCGTTGGCCACACTGACGCGGAACGACCCCGAGAACTCGTTACCGCCTGACTTGGTGACCATGTTCACCACAC
>Ga0316194_10002934_pt1 | contig 11932 bp, 8 predicted proteins | sample CroRivsedime1_MG_FD_204936 | JGI IMG/M metagenome (GOLD analysis project Ga0316194, IMG submission 204936) | Coastal sediment microbial communities from Maine, United States - Cross River sediment 1 | ecosystem: Environmental > Aquatic > Marine > Coastal > Sediment | place: USA: Maine... | reverse complement strand
AACGCTTTCCGAAAAGTATGAAACGGTTTTCGGACCAAAAAGCGCGGCGAACCAGTAACTAAAGCGGTCCCAACAATTCACATCAAACGCAAACCGCTTTAGATCAGATTTTTCACATAGGCCTTGCTGAAGCGCGCATAGCCATCCTCGGTGACCCGCAAATGGGCGCGTGTCCTGGCGTGAAACGCCGGCAGCGCGTGATACGGCACTGACGGGTAGGCATGATGTTCGGCATGATAGGGCATGTTCCACGCCAGCCAACGCACCAGGTCGTTGGTGAACGTGGTGCGGGTATTTTCAAACATGTTGGCCACGAACGCACAACGCCCGTGTTCAGCCAGCAGATACAGCCGCAAAAACGGTTGCCCCAAAAGCAGCGGTACGATCCATATCCACAACAACGCGCCCGAACCGGTCCAGACTGACCCTGCCAGCAGGCTCATGTACATGACCACCATGACCTGTGCTTCGCGCATGACCCTGGCTTTTGCACGCGATGGCACAAAGCTGTCTGCATTCGGCCGCACCGCATTGCGCAACAGGGTCATCACATGGCCTTTCCACACACCAACACCTGAAACATGGACAATGTATTGTCCGAGCGTTTCGGGTTTGGGCTCGGCCAGTTCCGGATCCCTGTCCGGCTGTTGGGTAAAGCGATGATGCGCCAGGTGGAAATACCGGAACCAGTCGGCCGGCAGCACAAGAACAAGACTGCAGACGCGCCCGACAAGCCTGTTGAGCCAGACACTGCGAAACGGCGTGCGATGTACCGTCTCGTGCAGGAGGGTGAACAGAAATACCAGCAGGATGCCAAGCGGCACCATCAACACCGGCCAGCCGGGCACGTCAAACAGGATCAGAAAGACGAACACCGCGATGCAGACAATGTGCTGAAGCAGCTTGAGCAGACCTGGTCCGTCAGACAATGCAGTCAGACCAGCGCGCTCTTCAGCACTCAGGGAAGCAAGGAGATGTTTATGATCCATGTGGCCGACCCTACAATCGAACCGGTCACAGCGAAAGCACCGGGCGGGCTGTTGCCTCGATTTTCACCGTGGCGCGCAGCAAACCGTTATTGTCCACGGCATCCGGCAACAGGAATGTCTCGATGTCCTCGATAAAACGGACCTTGCCGCCACCCATCTCGTTGACCTGCGCGCCGGCTGTTTCGCGCGCCAGCCTGCAGGCCTCATTGACCGCATCGTTGGCGCTTGCGTATTGCGACACGCCTTCAGGTCCGTGCACCCTGAACAGCCCGGCCCCGTTGCCGTTGACTTCAATGGTAACCGTGCGGGCAATCATGCCGGTTGCAGCTCCCACCGCGTTGGCGACTTCGCACGATTGCGGGAACACCATCTCACATTCAAGCCGCTTGCCGACCTCAGGGTAATAGATTTTCACAGGACCGCCGACGGCCACAACCGGCACCACCGGTGAAATCGACACCCGCGCCAGGGACCGTCTCCCCTCGCCGCGGCACACGACGTCTATAAGTCCGCCGGCACGACCCGGTTCAATGGCGTGATGACCCAGTGCGGTCTCCAGAACTGCACGACCGGTCAGGCGAACCGTTTCTTCCCATACGGTTTGCGAGAGCCCTGTCGCGAGATCGTTTGATGGTGCTTTCTGCAGAACCTGGCGCACCAGCAGCCGCGCTGCCAGCAATGCGGCTTCGCGCGACCAGTTGGTCTGCAGCCCCAGCACATGCGCGGCATCGGAAGGTGTGAACCCGGCAATCTGAACGTGGCCCTTTCGGGCAAGGGTCTCCAGCGTGCGTTGCGCACTCGATCCGATCGCTATCCTGCGAAGTGGCATTGGCTCTGTCGTGATGGCCGCCAACATCTCCTGTTCGCGCGCCGACAAGCCGGCAGGCTCTGCGTCACCTGCCACCCGGCCCAGAGGCAGCATGACAAACCGGCCCGCCAACGAGCCTGATTCAACGTCCGAGACGTCTGCTTCAAGCAATTGAAGCACCTTGGGAAACTTGTCCGCGATAAGCGACACGGGAACTGACCGGCGCGGGCCCACCGTCGCGGATCCCTTGATGTCGAAAGTGACTTCGCTGTCCCCGCCGAGGCCCAGGGTACGCACGTCTATGGCCTGAACCATGGTGCGCCATCCGCCTACGTCAGCACCTTGCTCGTTGACTTGCGGGCGTCCGGATTCGAGCACACCCAGGTCCGTCGTCGTCCCGCCCATGTCCGACAGGATGAAATCGGTCAGGCCGGACAAGGTGGCCGCACCAACAAGGCTGGCGGCAGGTCCCGACAACACTGTTTCAATGGGGCGAAACGCCACCGTTTCAGCACGCGCCAGCGAGCCGTCGCCCTTGGTCATCATCAACGCGGCATCAATACCGAACCGCGTCATGGCGTGCTGCACCGCCTTGATCAGCAGCGAGATGCGTGAAATCAGCCGGGCATTGAGTGCCGCCGTCAATGCGCGCCTTGGTGCATCAAGAGCCGAAGCCAGTTCTGTGGAGATCGTGACCGGCAGAGACGTCCTCCCGGTAATGAAATCGCGTGCCGCCAGTTCATGTGCCGGGTTGCGGACCGCAAACTGTGAAGCAACAGCAAAGGCCTCCACTGAGCCTGCATGTTTCTCGACAATCGCGGCAAGCGCCTCCATATCAAGCTTCGTTGCTTCGCCACCATTGTGATCATGGCCGCCGGCAGCCCGTTCGACGACAAGCCCCGGAAACGCCGAACTCAACCCGGATCGCTGCACCATGGTATCGTCAAACCCGACAAGCACTACACAAACCGGCGAGCCGTGGCCTTCTACTACGGCATTGGTGGCAAGTGTCGTGGAAACAGAGACCAGTTTCACGCGGGAAGCTGTGCTTGCGGTATCATCCCCCAGGGCCGTCAGCACACACTCGATGGCCTCGCATACACCAACCGCCAGGTCGCCTCGCGTGGTCAGCGCCTTCGCGCTGGCCAGCACCTTGTTGGTTGCAGCGTCCAGCACCGCTGCATCAGTATAGGTGCCGCCGGTATCCACGCCGATGAGATAGGATTTGGTCGATTCGGCCATGCGTCGCTACCTTGCAAATTCTTCAGGCATGCATGAGCAATGCTTGATGTTGAAGCAAAGGTAAAGCGCAGGCGCGACCGAACAGCGGAAAACAGCGGCATTGAACGAGGTACTGAAGCAGTTTGCAGACATTGCCCGTGATCAGCCCTCAAACTCCTCGCGCAGCATTTCCAGTTCCAGCCAGCGTTCTTCCGCACTGGCCAACCGGGCTTGTGCAGCCTTGAGATCGGTTGCCGCAGTTTCGAAACCTTCAGGGTTCGATGCATAAAAATCGGCACCCGCCATCTTCTCCTGCAGCGCCGCAATGCTGGCTTCCAGCTTCTTGATGTCTTTGGGCAGGGTCTCAAGCGCATGCTTGTCCTTGAAGGACATCTTGCGCTTTTGCGGTGTGCGGGGTGTGTCAGGCGCAGTTGCGCCGGCACGGGTGGTCTTGTGGACCGGCCTTACATCTCCGGCGCGTTTGACTTCCGCGCGTGCCTCACCTGCCTGGCGCATCATGTCGGTATATCCACCGGGATATTCGCGCCACACGCCATTTCCCTCGAATGTCAGGGTTGACGTGGCCACCTTGTCAATGAAATCGCGGTCATGGCTGACCAGCAGCACAGTGCCCGTATACGAGGCGAGCAGTTCCTGCATCAGGTCCAGTGTTTCCAGGTCAAGGTCATTGGTCGGTTCATCGAGCACCATGAAATTGGATGGTTTCGACAGTGCACGCGCCAGCATGATGCGACCGCGTTCGCCACCCGACAGGACGTCTACCGGCGTGCGTGCCTGTTCCGGGCGAAACAGGAAATCCTGCATCCATGACATCACATGACGTGCTTCACCGTTGACGATCACCTGGTCCGAACCGCCACCGGTGAGCGCATCACGCAAACTCGTACCCGGTTTCAGCGACGTCCGGTCCTGTTCCAGTGACACGATTTCAAGATTTGTGCCGAGACGTACCGTACCTGCATCAGGCACCAGTTGTCCGGTAATCAGGCGTATCAGCGTTGTCTTGCCAGCGCCGTTCGGTCCGGTGATGGCAATGCGGTCACCGCGCTGCACACGCAGGTTCAGGTCACTCACAATCGGCCGGTCACCGAACGACTTGTACAGGCCCTTCACTTCGATCACCAGCTTGCCGGACGCATCGGCATCACCGGCCGACAGGCTCACATTTCCTTGCGCGCGCATTGCGGTACGGCGTTTTTCCCGCAGTGCTTCAAGGTCTCCCAGGCGGCGCACATTGCGCTTGCGCCGTGCGGTAACACCGTATCGCAACCAGTGTTCCTCGCGAACAATCTTCCGGTCCAGCTTGTGCTGCTCGCGTTGTTCATCTTCAAGCACTTCATCGCGCCAGGCTTCAAAGTGTGCAAAGCCGCGATCCATGCGCCGGGCAGTGCCGCGATCCAGCCAGATGGTTGCCTGCGACAGGTTTTCCAGGAACCGCCGGTCATGGCTGATCATCACCAGCGCCGAACGAAGTGACTTCAGTTCCGCTTCCAGCCATTCGATGGCCGGAAGATCAAGGTGGTTGGTCGGTTCGTCCAGCAGCAGGATGTCCGGTTCGGGTGCCAACACACGGGCCAGGGCTGCGCGGCGTGCCTCACCACCTGAAAGCCTGGCGGTATCCTCGTCACCGGTCAGGGACAATTGCTCCAGCAGGTAACTCGCGCGGTATTCGTCATCTCCCTCGGTCAAACCTGATTCAACATACGAACGCACGGTTGAAAATCCTGCAAAATCAGGCTCTTGAAGGAGATGTCTGATCGTCGATCCGGGCTGTACGAACCGGGTACCCGAATCTGCCTCGACATCACCCGCAGCGATCTTCAGCAAGGTGGACTTGCCCGACCCATTGCGCCCTACCAGACAGATGCGCTCACCTGCGGACACGCTCAGATCGGCACCTGCCAGCAACGGCCTGCCGCCGAATGTCAGCGTGATATCCTGCAATGTCAGAAGCGGCGGTTGAGCCATGATGGAAGCCATAAAGTAGGTTGGATCAGAATGATTTTCGGGTGGTGCAACCAGAAAACACAAACCTGGTCATTACTGGTATTTTTCTAATCGTTGTCGGTCAGGCCGGCACCTGCGCCCTTGAGCCGCGAGGATTCACTGGCGGGTACGTAGGTGCGATGTGCAAAGGCTGACAGGGCTTCCCATATTTCATCGGCAATGTCCACCGGTCCCGTTCGCAATGAATGAGTGACAGTCTGCAAGGCCGGCTCCGAAGCTGCCGCCGGCGAAACCAGCACGGTCCCTGCAATGCCATCGCTCAGCCCTGATCCTTTAACCGACGCTGCCACGCGATTGGCAACAATCGAGGTCGTGCTCCATGCCACCAGCACGCCGGGACAAGCCAGGCTTGCGAATGGCAACAACAGCAAGGGCGAGTAAACCTCACGCAGACTGGAGACAAATAGCTCTCCGCCACTGTCAGAAATATAGGCACCGGCAAGAACCGGGCACAACGGACCTGCGCCTTGCCACACACCGTCCCTGGTGGCAACAGGGCGCAACTGCTCACACGGCACACCATCGCTGGCAACCAGAAGCGCAAGCAGGGACACAGCACCTGGAAGGCGCATGGCTTCGAGCCAGGCCACGGCCCTGCCCGCTTCCTGCGCCAGTCCCCATGGACGCCCGGCACCCCAGGCGGCCTTTGTCGCCATGACTTCAGTCTCGTTGATGGAAACCTTCATGTGGACCGGACTTCATCAAACTGTGGCCAGGCCCAGTCATCTGCATCCATACCGGCGATTTCATCCGGGAATGGCGCATCCGCATACATGGTAATACGTACCCAGCGATCAGATTTCGGATCAAACCGCGACGCACCGAAGAACGCCAGCTTGCAGCGCAGCATGTCAATCGGCATCATGCTCGCCGACAATACATTGTCGTGTATTTCGGCATAGGGCAGCCGGGCAACGACCTGCACCCGGCGTGCGGCGTGACGATGCTCGGGATGCCGCAACAGGAACTCGGCCAGCAGCGTTGTTTCGGGCTCCTTCTCAAGCGCAGCCGTCATCACGGCAACTTCGCGGCCTATTCCCAGCCGTTGCTCAAGCTCGGCACCGGGTTCTTCATGGCGTTCGCCCAGGCGAGGTTCCAGTTTTTCTTCCGACACGTACCAGAACCGTGCGGTCTGATCGGCTGAGGCGAAGTCCGTCGCCAGCGCCCAGTCGAAATGCCTGCGAGCCAGCTCCAGCAGGTTTGCAGTGTGCATCTGCCCGTCTATGACAAAGCTTTGTGCTTCATCCGCTGCCATTTCACCGGCGAGATCATCAACCAGTTCGCCATGTGGTTCAATCATCAGCGAACACACAGCCTCCTGTCCCTCCAGCGTGAGATTGGATGCCGCCCACAAGTACAGCTCGTTCCACGGCTCCACACCATCGAAGCGTTCCGTCTCAAGATGGCTTTTCAGCTTGTCAAGGTCTTCAGCGAGTTCACGCACGCGCATCGACTGGCGTTCGTCCGGCGTGTGCCAGCGTGCAAGGCCTTGATGGGCCCGCTGCAACTGCTCGCGAAAATGTTCGGTCGTGGCAGCGTTGGCGAGCGGCAGCGCACGAACCCGCGCCAGGGCTGTTTCCCTTGCCACCATCCAGGCATTCAGCAAGGCAGGATGCGTGACCAGGAACGGCGCCATGCCCAGTCCGGTTGAATTGCCGACGCCCAGTCGCCTGCGGATGTCGCGGTTCAGGGTCACCGCATTGGCACCCCCTTTGACCTGCGCCATATGCTCGACAATATCCACGGTGAACGCCCGGATCAGCCACACCGCCAGCAGTTCAACCCTGAACGGGCCGCCGGCTTCTTCACGCATGCAATACAGCTCCCGGTCCGCCAGGCCGAACTTGCCATTGCCATAAACCGCGGTGGTGCGCATCAGGTAGCCGACCTTGTCAATCTCGGCAACGTCCGGCTGGCGACCCTGCGAAAGACAATTGGCAACATGGTCAAACAGGCGCACCGACCTGTTGGCGCGCGACAGCACCAGTTCACTTGACGCACACCGGCCAGCTTCCTGTTTCGGGACGTTGTCGCGCAACCGGTCAATGTCTGCCCGGGTCGGAACCCCGTCGAACAGGGCAAACGAAGCGTCCCATTGCGTGGCGATAACCCGGTCGGAGCGTAGTTCCGGCGGCAGATCGTTGGCATATGCAATCAGTGAATAGATACGTTCAGGTCCACGTGCTTCGTAGACGCCAACGCCCACACCGTTGTCATCCACCTCCCACACGGTGCGATTCACCTGCCATCCTTCGCACTTCACCCTGCGCAATATGGCGCGCATGAACGACAGACGCGTCTGGTGAGACGCGCCCATGCGGGCAAGCCGCATGACCTCTTGCGGTGGCCGCATGAGCTCGCCAACACGCATGTCATCCGGCACAGCCGTTTTCACCTCAGCCATTCTCGAAGCCTTCCAGCACATTCACTGTGTTGAGCCCGATTTCTTCCACCGCATAACCGCCTTCCATGCAGATCAGCGTCGGCAGTTTCAGCTTCGCAATGCGGCTGCCATAATCAGTGAAGTCGTCGGATTTGAGCTTGAAGAAGCTGATCGGATCGCGCTCGAACGTGTCTACCCCCAGCGACACCACCAGTGCGTCCGGCGAATAGGCTTCTATGCGTTTTATCGCGTCATCCATGGCGCCGCCCCACTCGTCATATCCGGTGTTGGGCGGCATGGCATAGTTCACCGTGAAGCCTTCTCCCTTGCCTGCGCCTTTCTCGTCTTCATAGCCGAGAAAGTGCGGAAATGCGTGCTCCGGTGCCCCATGCAGCGACGCGAACAGGACATCATCACGATCATAGAAAATGTCCTGCGTACCATTGCCGTGATGGAAATCAGGATCAAGAATGGCGACCCTGCTGGCGCCGTCGTTCAGAAACATCTGCGCCGCGATGGCGGCATTGTTGAGGAAACAATACCCGCCATACATGTCCTTCGCGGCGTGATGCCCGGGCGGCCGGCACAGCGCGAAGGCAGACCGCGCACCGCCGGACACGATACGTTGCGCCGTTTGCGCAATGGCGGCACTGGCCTGTACCGCTTCCCAGGTGCCCGAGGTAATTGCCGTTTCGATGGCCAGCGCATAGTAACCGACAAGTCCGTCAATCTGTTCCGGCTTGCGAACCTGCATGCGCCGGGCCGGAAAACAGGTTGCCAGCACCTCACCTTCATAGCCCTCCGCAATCCACTGGTCCCAGGCCGTTTCAAGAAATTCCAGGAACCCTTCATCATGAATCTGGCGCACAGATTTCATGTCCAGGGCGGCTGGATCAGCGTATTCCTTGAAGCCGCGTACAGCCAGGCGATCCATGATGTGCTGCCACCGCTCCGGACACTCAAACGGTCGCACGAACCGGCCACCGGAAAGCTCGCCTTTCGGAAAATGTTTCAGATGGTCATTACTGCGAACAACTTGCATGGGGTGTCACTCTTCAACAATTCCAGCGGTTTCAACAACGGCATGCAGCAGGACATCGGTGCCTGCAGCGGCCCATTCAGGGGTGATCTCTTCTGCTTCATTATGGCTGATGCCGCCGACACAGGGGCAGAAAATCATGGCCGTCGGCGCAATGGCAGCTATGTGGCAGGCATCATGACCGGCTCCCGACACCATGTCCTTGTGGGTATAACCAAGCCGTTGAGCCGCATTGCGCACTGAACTCACGCAATCTGCATCAAATGCAACCGGATCATACGCGCCGACCTGTTGTGACACGCAGTCAAGATTGGCATCCTCGGCTATCTGTTCAACGCCGGTTACAATAGCGGTTTCCATATCCTTCAGATCATCAAGCGACGGATTGCGCATGTCGACACAGAAGGTGACGCTGCCGGGCACGATATTGCGCGAATTCGGCGAGACATTGAGATAGCCCACCGTTGCGACCGCATTGGGCGCAAAGTCAAATGCCACCTTGTTGACCAGTTCAACTGCGCGAGCAGCCCCCACCAGCGCATTGCGCCGGACCGGCATGGGAGTCGTACCGGTGTGACATTCATAGCCGGTGAGCGTAAATTCTATCCAGCGAAGCCCCTGGGCGTGAGCCACGACTCCCACGTCAACACCTTCAGCTTCAAGGATGGGACCCTGCTCAATGTGAAGTTCGAACATGGCGTGGATTGGCTGTTTGCCGGCCGGTGTTGCGCCCTTATAGCCAATGCGCGACAGCTCTTCACCGAATTTCCTGCCGTCCTTGTCAGTCAACGCGTAGGCAAAATCCTCGGAAATTTCACCAACAAACACGCCTGAGGCCACCATGGCGGGTGCAAACCGGGCACCTTCTTCATTGGTCCAGTTGACCACTTCGACGGGATGCCTGGTCCTGATGCCCATTTCGTTGAGGCTGCGAACCACTTCAAGGCCGGCCAGCACGCCAAGCACGCCGTCAAACTTGCCACCGGTGGGCTGCGTGTCCAGATGTGAGCCCATCATCACCGGCGGCAGACCATCGTCTTCACCGGCACGGCGGGCAAACATGTTGCCCATACTGTCCACGCGCATGGTCATACCCGCCTGCCGGCACCAGCTGTCGAACAGGTCGCGTCCGGCCTTGTCGTCATCGGTCAGCGTCTGGCGATTGTTACCGCCTGCGATACCGGGGCCGATTTTGGCCATCTCCATGAGTGTATCCCAGAGACGATTGCGGTCAGTCTTCTGATTTGATCTCAACATGTTGTGTTAAAGCCCTTACACTACCAGCGACCAACCCAGGTTTCCCCGGTTGGTCATCACCCTCGGGCAGCCTGTCACCTGTTGCCCTGCATTTCAATCTGGTTGCAGATTGACAGACATTTTTTCGGAGGTCCAACATGCATATCAGGCAGGTCTGCATAACAGGGTTGCTAAGCCTGCTGGTGTCAACCTCAAGTGCGCTTGCCGGCAATGACTGGCAATCCACGTATTTCGGTGATCACCCGCTCACAGGGCAGATTTTTTCAAACGCGGGCCAGCACAAGCTCACCCTGGATGAAGTCAAGCGAAGGGCCGTTCAGGCCCGGTTTGTCTTGCTGGGAGAAATTCATACCAATCCGGATCATCATCGGCTGCAGGCAGAAATCCTGCAACACATGGTCGACCAGGGCCGCCGCCCCGCGGTTGTATTTGAAATGGTCACCCGCGCCCAGCAACCGGTGCTGGATTTTTTTGCAGCCAATCCACCGGAAAACCTTGATGACATCGCGGACCGGCTCGAATGGGACAGATCCGGCTGGCCGGACTTTGCCATGTACAGGCCATTGTTCCAGATCGCCCTGAAGAACCGCTTGCCGCTGCGGGCCGGCAATCTGGCGAAGGGCACCGTGCGTCGCCTGGGCGGACGCACAGGCTCGAAACTGAGTGATGCCGAACGGGGGCAACTTGGCTTGAACACACCGCTTGCACCGGAAACGGAAAAGTCACTGCTCAAGGAAATCGCTGACAGTCATTGCAACATGATGCCGGAAACCGTTCTGCCGCTGATGGCCGACATTCAGCGCGCGCGCGATCATGTCATGGCAAGCGCCTTGCTGGATGCGGACAACAAGGACGGCGGTGTGCTGATCGCCGGAGCAGGACACACCAGGCTGGACTGGGGGGTTGGCGCCATTGTCGAAAAAGCCCGGCCGGGGCGCACGTTGAGCGTGGCATTCAGGGAGGTTTTCGAAGCCGCAGAAGCTGCCGATTTTGCCACGGACGGCCACCACGTAATTCTTGTCACCCCACGGTTTGATCTGAAAGATCACTGCGCGGAATTCAGGAAGACCAGGAAATCAAAGACCTGAACCGGACAAAGTGACTATGAACTATGGGTGCGCTGAAGTTCGCTCCTGACCCACAACAGACATTTGATCCGCCTAACTTCAAGGTAGTTCAGAACAGCGGCCAATGAAGCTGAATCTCGGCTTGACCCTAACACTTCCAAGCGCCACCCTGAGAACGAGGACCGCAATAGAGAAGTCCCAGCTAACGGCTTTCACTTCGCTAAGGAACGGTACGACCAGAGATTTCAGGGAGAAACGTGTCATGGATTACTTCGACATCGACGTCTATTCGCGAAAGATCACCACAAGTTTTCCTGACGCTCAGCTCTGGTTTGACCGCGGCCTGGTCTGGACGTTCTCCTATAACCACGAACTGGCCATGGAATGTTTCCAGAAGGCTTTAGAGCACGACGCCGACTGCGCCATGGCACATTGGGGCGTCGCCTACGCGATCGGCCCGAACTATAATTTTGAGTGGTGGATGATGGACCCGGATACCAAGTCCAACGCTCTCGGCACCGCCTATGACAGTACCCAAGCTGCGCTTGCACTGGTCGACAAAGTCACCCCACCCGAGCGTGTACTCATCGAAGCCCTGACAGCCCGTTACCCTCAGCGTGAGCCAATCGAAGAGCAGAAGCCTTGGAACGACAACTTCGCTGCCGCGATGAAGAAAGCTTACGAGGCCCATCCCGACGACATCGAGGTCGCTACCATCTATGCTGAAGCGATACTGAATCAGACTCCGTGGAAGATGTGGGACATCTGGAAGAATACGGTCGCTGAGGGCGCCGGGACGGTCGAGGCGCAGGCAGTGCTGGAGAAATTTGTCGATACGCCTGATGGCCGCGTTCACCCCGGCATCCTCCACCTGTATGTCCATCTGATGGAAATGTCGCCAACCCCGGAAAAGGCTCTCATGGCCGGTGATAGACTGCGCGAACTGGTGCCAGACGCTGGCCATCTGATCCACATGCCGACCCATATCGACATTCAGTGCGGCGAATACCGCGACGCACTGCATTGGAACCAGAAGGGGGTCGAAGCCGACTTGAAGGTCGTCGAAAAGCAGGGGCGGATGAACTTCTACACTGCGTACCGCGTCCACAATTACCATTTCGCCATATACGGCGCGATGTT
>Ga0316194_10002929_pt1 | contig 11939 bp, 9 predicted proteins | sample CroRivsedime1_MG_FD_204936 | JGI IMG/M metagenome (GOLD analysis project Ga0316194, IMG submission 204936) | Coastal sediment microbial communities from Maine, United States - Cross River sediment 1 | ecosystem: Environmental > Aquatic > Marine > Coastal > Sediment | place: USA: Maine... | reverse complement strand
ACTGCCGGTTTCATCGGAACTGCCTACAAGCTCACCATACTGCGAACCTGGGGCGATCACGGGTGGGTGGAAAAAGGTCGCACCTATGCCGGTTTCGAGCTCGGTGTGCCGGTGGCGCAGGCCAACCTCGGATTCGGCCTTTTGTACCGCATCGACAACGGCGACGGAGGACGGTGGATTGTGACGGGTGGTGCAGGGTGGGGATTTTGAGCACCTGCAGAGGCGTGGGACTCTCGGCATGAGGCGCGAAAATCCATGCTTCGCCAACGACTGTCATCGATGCTGCCTCGACACCCGCATGACGCTGACGGGGGCGGATCGAGAGCGGCTCGAGGCAGCTGGCTGCCGAGATTTCTTTTTCGTCAACGACGATCACGATCTGCAGCTCCACAATGTCGACGGACACTGCATCTTTCTCGTCGACGGTCGGTGCTCTGTCCACGACGACCGACCCGAGGGGTGCCGCCTCTACCCTCTGATCCTCGATCTGTCGGTGGATCGGGTGGTTCTCGACGCCTTCTGCCCGTGGGCGAAAGAGTTCCGCTTCACCCGGGACGACAGGGTCGAGTTGCGCCGTTCGGTCACCGATGAGGAAAGGGAAGGGCGGCTCAGAGCAGCCAGAAGACGATCAGACTGATGCCGCCGAGCGCTGCGAGCAGGACCAGGCTCAGCCGTCCGGTGCGGTTGGTGCCGAAGATGACGGCGTAGATCCCTTTCATGAGGTTGTTCACCGCCGCGGCGATGACAACCGCCAGAGCGGCGGTCTCGATCGTCAGACCCGAGCCAACTGTCTGTGTGAGACCGAGGATGAAGGGGTCGACATCGGCGGCGCCCATGATGACCGCCATGATCAGGACACCGGTGTTGCCAAACCGTTCCGCAACGACCTTGGTGGTGACCAGGATCGCGAGGAAGATCGCGGCGAAGGTGAAGGCGGAGGTCACCTCGAGAGGGTTGCCGTCGCGGCGCTCGGTGGTTGGGTCGAATTCGCAGTCGTCGTCAAATTTGGTGGTGCGTGCGAGCAGGAAACCGACGATGACGGCGGCGACGCCCATGCCCCAGAAGAGGGTCGTCAGGCGGTACGCAATTGGCGCCGCAAAGAGCAGCAGCAGGATCCACAGGCGGATGTACATCATGCCGGTGGCGGCGACGATGGCGCCGGCGAAACCAACCGAGCAGGGTTCTCTGGTTTTGGACTGGCGTGAGAGAACCACTGTCGTTACGGTAGAGGAGTAGGCGCCACCCAGGAGGCCGGCGAGGATCAGACCCCGGTCTTCACCCCACCACATCCGCAGAAGGTAGCTGATGTAGGAAACGCCGGACACCGCCACCACGACCAGCCAGATCTTGAACGGGTTTATCTCGAAGGGAGTGAAGTCGCGATTCGGCACGACCGGCAGGATGACCGCGGTCAAGAGCAGGAAGCGCAGCAGCGTTCGCATCTCGTGGCGCGGCAACGCGGTGGCGAGCCCCTCGAGCAGTCGCTTCTCGTGCAGCAGGATGACTGTCACGACCCCCGTGGCGATCGCGATCCAGTACAGCCCCTTTGCCGAACAGCCACCGATGGTGAAGGTCAGCAGCGCAGCGGCTTCGGTGGTGATGCCGGGCTCTCCGAGTTGGAGAGCGTGCCAGTGGGTGAGGGCGACCAGACTCCCCATGACCACCAGCCCCAATGCAAACGGAATGGCGGTGTCGGGAAAGCCGGCGATCAGCAGGAATCCGCCGAGGCCGATGATCGGGAAGGTGCGGACGCCGCCAATGCCGTCGCCTTCGTGCTCCTCGCGCTCGAAGCCAATCAGCAGGGAAAGGCCGAGGGTCAGAACGAAGCCGAAGAACTCGGGCGGTAGGTGGGAGACGAGGGCGTCCATCAATCCAGTGTACCGCTAAAGGTGCTAAAGCGTTAGAACGTTACGGCGTTACTACCCGTCCGCTCACCCCTCCCGCCCGCTCGGGTACAGGGCACAGGGCGCAGGTCACACACCCCCCCTTGACAAAGGAGAGAGGGAAATTAGCGCTTGGTGAACCCTGAACCCTGAACCCTGAACCCTGAACCCTGAACCCTGAACCCTGAACCCTGAACCCTGAACCCTGAACCCTGTATCAGTCTCCGTCGACCAGCCGATCGAGGAGCGCGGAGTCCGCAACGCGGGGGACGGTGACATGGCCGCGCGCTGCGTTGGCGCGGTTCCAGGTGTCGACTGTCTCGATGGCGTTGTCGTTGCGCGCCCAGGCGCGGCGGGCGACCCCGCCCATCGCATCCCATTCGAGGGCGGTGTCGAGAATCTTCTCGACCCGTTCCGATCCGTCGAGCACCAGACCAAAGCCGCCGTTGATGGCCTTGCCGGTCCCGACCCCGCCGCCGTTGGAGAGCACGGCCATGGTCATGCCGCGGGCGGCGTTACCGGCCCAGCACTGGTGCGACATATCGGCAACCGTGTTCGACCCGTCGTAGATGTTGGCTGTTTCGCGATAGGGGGAGTCGGTGCCTCCCGTGTCGTGGTGGTCGCGGCCCATCATCACCGGGCCGATCTCGCCGTCTCGCACCATGCGGTTGAATTCTCGGGCGATAGCCGTGCGCCCCTCGGCGTCGGCGTAGAGGATCCGCGCCTGGGTGCCGACCACCAGGGCGTTGGCTTCGGCATCGTGGATCCACTGCCAGTTGTCGCGGTCCTGACCGCGACGCGAAGGGTCGATGCTGGCCATCGCCGTGGCGTCAGTCTTGCGCAGGTCTTCGGCCTTCCCGGACAGGCAGACCCAACGGAAGGGACCGTAGCCATAGTCGAAGCACATGGGGCCCATGATGTCCTCGACATAGGAGGGCCAGATGAATCCTTCGGAGGTGTCGGCGCCGTTCTTCGCGATCTCGGGCACGCCGGCGTCGAAGACCGCCTTCATGAAGGCGTTGCCGTAGTCCCAGAAATGGGCGCCCTTGTCGGTCAGACGCTGGAGGACCTGGAAGTGGCGGATCAGACTGTGATCCACGAGCTTCGCAAAACCGTCGCGATCGGACGCCAGCATCTCGCGGCCCTCGTCAAACGTGACACCCGCCGGGGTGTAGCCGCCGTCGTAGGGGACGTGGCACGAAGTCTGGTCCGAGTAGAGGTCGACGGAGATATCATTGACGTCGAGGTATTCGAGCAGATCCACGACGTTGCCCTGATACGCGATCGACAGCGGTTCGCCCTTTTCGGCTGCTTCGAGCATCCACGTGACCGCGGTCTCGAGGTTGTCGGAGACCCTCGACACCCAGCCCTGCGAGTGTCGGGTCTCGACTCGCGATGGGTCGACCTCGGCGACGATCCCGGCGCCACCGGAGATCTCGAGCGCCTTGGGCTGCGCGCCCGACATGCCGCCCAGACCCGAAGTCACAAAGGTCTTGCCGGCAAGGTTGCCGTCCTCGGGGACCCCGAGGTAGAGCCGTCCCGCATTCAAAAGCGTGATGTAGGTGCCGTGGACGATGCCCTGCGGGCCGATGTACATCCAGCCGCCGGCGGTCATCTGACCATAGTTGACGCATCCCAGCGCGGTGAGACGGTGGAATTCTTCCGGCGTGTCGAACATCCCGACCATGAGGCCGTTGGTGATGATCGCGCGCGGCGCCTCCGGGCGCGACGGGAAGAGGCCGAGCGGGTGGCCGGAGCTGACCACCAGGGTCTGGGTGTTATCCATGATCTCCAGGTAGCGATTGATCAGCAGGTACTGCATCCAGTTCTGGCAGACCTGGCCCGACTCGCCGTAGGTGACCAGCTCGTAGGGGTAGAGGGCGACATCGAAATCGAGGTTGTTTTCGATCATCACCTGCATCGCCTTCGCCTCGGTGATGCGGCCGATGTAGCTGTCGATCGGCTTGCCGGTGATCTCGCCGGCCGGCCGGTAGCGGTAGCCGTAGATCCGGCCCCGGGTCTTGAGCTCCTCGAGGAACTCCGGGGCGACGATCTCGTGGTGCTCGGCCGGCAAGTAACGAAGGGCGTTCGCCAACGCGACCTTTGTATCGTGTGCGTTGAGCGTGTAGCCGCGATCGGGCGCACGCCGGATCCCGGCCTTGAACTCCTTCGGCTCGGGAAGCTCCGTCAGCTCGACAGGCAATACGGGCTCGGTCATCGCAACCTCCGGAGGGTTATTGTAGCGCCCTCTCAGTGCCCGGTTCCGCATCTGAATGAAAGGGGAGGGTGGGTGGGCCCTGAACCCTGCACCCTGCTCCCCGGGTGGGAGGTTGGGCCCTACTCCCCGAACGGCACTTTCGCAAGCTCGACCTCGGGATTGTGGAGGCTGTTGACCTTGACCCCAGCCGAGGACAGAGAATAGATCGCGTCCTCGATGTAGACGCTGCGCCGCATCCAGGCGCGGTCCTCTCCTGTGCCCAGGCCTTGATGATCGATCCTGCCGAGCTCCCAGATCCCATCCTCGGGATCGACGGCGAGGACCAGCAACCCGCTGAACCTGCCCTCGGCGCCACCGATGTAAACCGGAATGGAGAGAACCCCACGGTGGTAGGTAAAGGCATGATGGTCGTGGAGAGCCTCGGACCACGACCATGTTTCGTCGTCGCCCTCGATCAGGTAGCGGTGGGCGAGCTTTGGATCGGCAAAGTCGCGGACGTCGAAGACGCTCACCGCCAACCCAATCACGCGGCCCTCTTCGTCGGCCTCCTGACCAACCGCCAACAACCATTCGTCGCCGATCGGATGGAGGTAGGAAGAGAAGCCGGTCACTTCCAGCTCGCCAATGACCTTCGGCTGGGTCGGTTCGGAGAGATCGAGGGTGTAGAGCGGGTCGATCTGTTCAAAGGTCACGACATAGCCCTTCGCGCCCATGAATCGGACCGCGAAGATTCTTTCACCGGGGCCGAGACCGCCGACATGACCCACCGTTCGGAGTTGGCCCTGGCTGTCGTCGGCCATGATGGTCACCGAGCTCGCCGGTTCAGTGTCCGGCGTCGCCCCCCACCACCAATCGAACTCGGTCGCCGCCACCCGAAGGTGGTCGTCGTACTCGCTTAGTGAGAACTGGTCGAGGATCCACCCCTTGACCTCTCCCGACGCGGAATATCGCACAGGTTCTGCTGCGGATGGTTCGAGCTCGAATTTGTGGATCACCGTGGTCATCTCGGCCGGCGCCCAACCCCACCACCACGACCACGAATCGCTTGTCTGTGCCACGTAGAGGCTGGTTTTTGATGCGTAGACCGTCCACCCTTCGGCGATCAGCCCGGTTGCGGTGACCGGTCCACCTTCGTCGAGGTCGAGGTGGAGGACGGAGAGAATCGACCAGTCTGAGGTCTTCGCCGGTCGATAGATCGATCCGCAGTCGAGAAGCTGCGTCGGCTCAACATCGGGTCCAAACGGCGTGTCGTCACGGAGGCGCGGGAGCATTCCTTCCAACGGATAACGGTCCATGATGTCGTTCACATACGGTTGGAGGATGACCCGTGCCTCGGCGAGAACTCTCTCGCGCTCCAGGTCGGTTGCGTCCCAGGGAAGGTCGGGAAGACCGATGTCCTCGCGCCACGCCAGGTCCCAGACCTCACTCGGGAGGTCGATGTACGAACGAACGACCGCATAGAGATCACCGTCGATGAGACGGGCATCCACGAGCCACCCCTCAACGTCGATGGTTCGGAGGATTGCGGGTGACGAGGGGTCGCTCACGTCCAGCAATTCGAGGCGGGTCCCGCCGGATTCGAACAGGATGCCGGTTTCTTCGCTCCAGGCGTGCGACACGACCAGAACACGATCGCCGCGGAGGAAGAGGCCGGAGCTGTAATCCGGAGCTTTGACCGTGGCCAGCTCTGATGTCGATACGGCGGGCCAGGATTTCAGGACGTGCAGGCGGTCGCCCTCGGCAGCATAGAGGTGGGTTCCGTTGGTCTTGACGATGTCGAGCTCGTCGACGCCTTGCTCCTGTGTATTCGTGGTCGTGTAGTCGCTCGGCACGTCGGACACATCGCGCCCGTCCTCGGCGCCCACCCACGGCGGCATGAACCACCAGTGATAGCGATACTCGAGGACCCGTTCGACCGCAACGTCGATCAGGTAGGAGCGGACCTCGGTGCAACTTTTAAGGGCCTGGAGAGCAGAGGTCGATGGAGCCGCCGGCCTGACCGGCTGTACTCGACGCGTCGGAGTGCGGGGCGATGGCTTGACTCGCCGCAGTTCGTCGAAAGAGGCGGCCAATGAGAGACCCGCCACGCACATCAGAATCGCCAACATGGGGCCATGTTTCGATTTCATGACGCAACTCCCTCTTTCCCGGGTATCAATCGGACACCCACAATGTATATCGCGACTCCGACCCGCGCCCGTGTCCGCGCCCGAAAACGTGATTGAAAACACAACAAGCCAGGGGAGGGTGGGTGGGCCTTGAACCTTGAACCTTGAGCCCGGGCGGGAGGGTGGGTGGGAGAGTCTGGTTCTCAATATTTATCTCGATTCTGACACGACGATGACGCTTGTTGAACCTCCGGGGAGAGCGCTAAAGTACTCGTGGGAAATAACTAATCTGTCGTTGATTTGAGTTCGCAATAATTTTCACAATCGGATAAGATCTTCCTTCTGGAGGGTGCGGCACCCAATGATGGCTCTCGACACGGTGGATGTGAAACGGAAGGTCCGGGTCATGATGATCGACGGTGGCCACCGCGTACGCGCCCACCTCAACACCCTTGGCATCCATATTGGTGATTGGCTGACTGTGGTCGAGCGGGCTCCCTTCCGGGGGCCCGTTCTGGTTGAAATCAACGGCACTCGCCTCGCCCTCGGACGCGGTATTGCTGCAAAAATCCGGGTCGAGATGGATGGAGCGTTGCAGCCCCTGGTGCAATCGCAGCCGGAAGCAGAGACCGAACAGCGATGAGATTTATCCTCGCCGGACAGCCGAACTCCGGCAAGAGCACGATCTTCAACTCAATCGCCGGTTATCGCGCTGCGACCGCAAACTTCCCGGGATCATCGATCTCCTTCACATTCAGCCGCGCGTTGATTCTCGGCCGAGAGGTGGAGGTGGTCGACCTGCCTGGGATTTACTCGCTGACTTCCTCGACGCAGGATTCCGGCAAGGCCGAGGGCTATCTCCTCGAAGAGCCGTACGACCTCATCATTAACGTCGTTGACGCCAGCCGCCTCGGGAGGTCGCTCGAGCTGACCATGCAGCTCCTCGAGCTCGAACGGCCGATGATCGTCGCCCTCAACATGATGGACGAGGCGGCGCGCGGCGGTATAGAGGTCGACCACGAAGAGCTTTCAAGGCAGATCGGGGTTCCGGTAGTACTGACGGTCGGCCGGCGCGGCCTCGGGCTGAAAGAACTCTTCCGGCGAGCGCTGCAACACGCCCATCAGGGAGAGGAGAGTTTTGCACTCACCCTCGATCGTGAGGTCGAAGAGGCGCTCGAAGAGGTAGGTGCCTTCCTCGAAACCACCGGCATCGGAAACTCGGTGCCGCGTCGATTCGTGGCCGAGAAGTTGCTCGAGAGAGACCCACACTTCGAACGCGAGATTTACGATCAACATCCCGAGCTCAAAAAGCAGGTTCGGGGTGTCGCGGCCGTGTTGCAGAAGGCCCACGGATGGAGCGCCGACCAGGTGATCTCCGGCAGCCGCCACGCCGTAGCCCACTGCATCGAAGAGGAGGCCGTGACCCTCGAGCGTCCGCAGATCGGTTGGCGGGAGTGGGCGGACCGGGTTTTCCTGCACCCGTGGACCGGTGGGCCAGTGATGGTCGCGATCCTCGGTTTGTTGTTCTGGGTCGTGTTTCGGGTCGGCCAGCGGCTCGAGATGCCGTTGATCGAGCTGACGGACCGGCTCGCGGCGGCTCTGGCTGAAAAACTCCCCCCGGAGACCCTTCTCGGGACTCTCGCCGGCGGCGCTCTGACGGGCATCGCCGGTGGCGTGGCCATCGTTCTGCCCTATCTCCTGCCCTTTCTCATCGGGCTGGCAATTCTCGAGGACAGCGGCTATCTGCCGCGTATGGCCTACATTCTCGACAATTTCATGCACCGCATCGGATTGCATGGCAAATCGGTATTGCCGTTGATCCTCGGTTATGGGTGCTCGGTGCCGGCGATCATGTCCGCGCGCATCCTTCCATCGCTTCGAGACCGAAGGATCACGGCTGTCCTCGCTTCGTTCATTCCGTGTTCGGCGCGAACGATCGTCATCTTCGGTCTGGTGGCGGCCTATATGGGCCCCTGGTGGGCGCTCGGGATCTATCTCCTCAACCTGTTGATCGTTGTCGTGCTCGGCAATGTGCTCGCGCGCACCATGAAGGGTGCTTCGCCGGGGCTGATTCTCGAGATTCCGGAGCTGCAGCTCCCTCAGATGAAGACCCTGGCCGCCAAGACCTGGCTCACTCTCAAAGAGTTCATCACCATCGCCTGGCCCCTCCTCGTGGCATCGTCGGTGGTCCTCGGATTGCTCGAGTGGGCGGATGCCGCGGCAACCATCAACGCCATGCTGGCGCCGTTGACGGTGGTTCTCCTCGGACTGCCGGTAGCTGTCGGGATGACCCTGGTCTTCGGGATCCTCCGCAAGGAGCTGACCTTGGTGATGCTGGTCCAGGCTCTTGGAACCACACACCTCTCGGCGGTGATGACCGAAGGACAGATGCTGACCTTCACCCTCTTCGTGGTCTTTTATGTGCCGTGCGTGGCCACGGTGGCGGTGATGGCGAAGGAGCTCGGCTGGCGGGACACAGCTGTGATTTCCGCATTCTCGGTGTTACTGGCGGTTGTTATCGGTATTGCTGGCCGGTTCGGCTACGCGCTTTTGTCGTAGCTGTTATTCGGTTTGCTCGCGCGGCCGCCGCTCTTCCTCTACCTGACGCTCGGCTTCGGCCTCCTCGGCAAGCCGTCGTGCTCGCTCTGCGAGCTCACGCCACTGCTCCCTGGCCTCGCGAGCCATTTCGCGTGCCAGCTCGCGATGCTCGGCGTGGAGTTCCTCGGCGCGACGACGCAACTCCTCGCGCTCGGCATCCGTGAGGCGCATTCGTTCCGCCGCCAGCCTCGAGTGTTCACGGGCCTCGGCCATGGCCTGCCTTTGCAGCTCGCGGGCCTCATCCCTGAGCTTCTCGCGTTCGGCGTGGGTTAGCCGCGAGCGTTCGGCGGCCTCGCGTGCCTGCTCTCTGGCTTGATCGGCGATGGCTCGGGCCTCCAATTCGAGTGCACGCGCCTGCTCTCGGGTCCTCGCCTGGGCTTCAGAGCGCTCTCTCTGGGCCTCACGCTGTCGAGCGCGTGTTTCTTCTCTGGTCCGCTCGCGTTCGCGCTGGGTTGGCTCTTCGGGAGCCGGTTTCTCAGCTTTGGACGGAGGTTCCAATGCGGCGGGAGGAGCCGGAAGCACCGGCTTCGCGTTCGAATCCGGCGCGGTTGCCGGTGCGGGTTCAACCGCGGTTGCCGGCGCAGAGTCGGTTCGTGGTTCCGTTGGCGAGCGGGGGACGACATCAGGCGCCGGGGCTGCCTCGGTCACCGGTAGGACCGGCCGGGGAACGCCGCTCGAAGGTGAATCCGCTGGAGGTGCCGGAGCTGTCGGTGCTTTGCCCTCGGGTTCATCTGCGGATGTAGACCAGGTCCGAGCCGGTACCGCATCGTTGCCGGTGGGCGAGACGTCAGCGTGGACTGCGGAGGGTGTAACGGCTGGTAAGAGGACCACCGAACCCACCACCAGCGCGATCAGGAGGGGCGCTGTCCACCGTGCGTTGTGGTGCCGGCCGACGGCGCCGGAGATCAGATGACGGACGCGACGATCGAGACGTGGGCCGGACGCAAAGGCGGTCGCCGGCACTCCGGGAGAATCCGAAACGCCCCAGTGGGCAACCACCACCAGACAACGGGCGAGACCGAGGCGGTCACCGGTGCAGGCTACTGCGCGTTCGTCGGTCAGGTGCTCGGCGATCTCCTCGAGCCGGCGCCTGACGAGCCGGTTGAGTGGCTGCAGGAAGAAAACGGCTTCACCGAGCCGGTAGAGGAGCTGCCAGGCCGGATCACGTCGGGCCAGATGGGCCAGCTCGTGCGCAAACAGGCTTTTCTGATGTTCGAAGGCGAGGTCGCCGACCCGCTCGGGGCAGCAGATCTCCGGCTGTCTGATGCCCGTGGCAAAGGGCACTGCGATGGCCGGAGACGTACTGAGCCGAACTGATCGTCGCAGCCCCATGGCTGCGGCCAGGCGGTCGAGGAGTCGCCCCGTGGGACGAAAGCGGCGAGTCTTCAGCAGCCGTCTGAGATCGACGATCGAGCGGCCGAGGACCAGCAACGCCAGCATCGACCCGAGGCCCCACAGAGAAAGAAAGGCCAGCGGCCAGGAATCGAGGGAGTGGCGGATCTCCTGGGTGGGCGAGAGAGCGATATTGCTCGCGACGACGCCGGTGATAGCGCTGCCGCGGGTCGCAGCAACTTCCGTCCGCGAGGAACCGGCGATGGCCAACGAGCCGCCGACCGACTCGACGCCGAGCCCGACCTGCAAGGTCGAAGTCAGCAGACCACCGACCAGGGCGGTTCGAAGGAGGATCTCCTGGTGCGCGAGTCGACGGTCTCCGAGGAAGCGGGCGATGAGCCACGCAGCGCCGAGCAGAATCGTGCTGTGAGCCAGATAGGTGAGCAGCCAGGTCGTGATGGTCGCGGTGCTCATCGGTTTCCGTCCTTTCTCGCCTCGGCGTTTTCCAGGAGCGTACGAAGCCGCTCGACTTCCGCCTCGTCAATGTCGTGATCAGCCACCAGGTGCGATACCAACGCCGCCGGATCGCCCGCGAAAAGGCGGTCGAGCAGCTCGCTGACCATCGTTGATCGGACCGCATCCTCGCTGACCGTGGCCTGGTAGACGAAGTGGCGGTCCTCGACCCGGTGGGCGACAACGCCCTTGTCTTCCATCTTACGAAGCATGGTGGCAATGGTTGTCGGTGCCAGGCCGCGCTCGTCAAAAAGCGCCTCGTGGACCTCGGCCACCGTCGCCTCGTTGCGTGTCCACAGCACCTGCATGATGGCGTGTTGCAGCTCTCCGAGTGTGTGTTTGCCCATCGGGGCCTCCCTGAACTACCAAGGTAATACTACCTCGGTAGTTTGTCAAGGACTGAGGGGATGAGGGAGTGAGGGAATGGGGGGTGAGGGTTGCGGATTGGATGGATTGACCGCTGTGATTCCGTGAGGGTGGGTGGGCAGGCCCTCATCCCCACACCCCCTCATCCCGCCGCTTCATCGAGGGGCGTAGGCCACCGGATCCTCGATACCGGCCTCCTCAAATCCCCGCTGTCGCAACTGACACGAGTCACAGTGGCCGCAGGCGAGGCCGTCGGGGGTCGGGTCGTAGCACGACCAGGTGAGACCGTGGTCGACGCCGAGCTCGAGGCCGCGGCGGATGATTTCGGTCTTGGACAGCTCGAGGAGAGGGGCGAGGACCCGGAAATGCACGCCATGTTCGGCGCCGGCGACCGTGGCCAGGGTAGCAAGCTTCTCAAAGGCCTGGAGAAACTCCGGCCGGCAGTCGGGGTAGCCCGAGTAGTCGACCGCGTTGGCGCCGATGAAGAGTTGGTCGGCCTCGACCACCTCGGCGAGACCGAGGAGCAGCGACAGCAATACCGTATTGCGGGCAGGCACGTAGGTGATGGGCACCTCGCCCGACTCCGGGTCCTGGTCTTTTGGGACATCGATATCGTCGGTAAGTGCCGAGCCGCCGATCGCCCGGAGATCAAGCGTGATGATCCGGTGTGAAGCGGCCCCGAGGGCACCCGCCACTCTCCGTGCCGCTTCGAGTTCGACCCGGTGTCGCTGGCCGTAGTCCACAGTCAGACAATGGCACTCGAGACCCTCCGCGCGAGCGATGGCTAGAACGGTTGTCGAGTCCAAGCCACCGGAAAGCAGCACCACGGCCCGCGAGTTTCTCATGGAGACATTCTGGCAGGATAAGTCGGAATTCGGAATTCGGAATTCGGAATTGAAGGAAGCCAACTATGGAAAAGGG
>Ga0316194_10002928_pt1 | contig 11941 bp, 13 predicted proteins | sample CroRivsedime1_MG_FD_204936 | JGI IMG/M metagenome (GOLD analysis project Ga0316194, IMG submission 204936) | Coastal sediment microbial communities from Maine, United States - Cross River sediment 1 | ecosystem: Environmental > Aquatic > Marine > Coastal > Sediment | place: USA: Maine... | reverse complement strand
CTTTTATATCCAAACCTGATGGATTCGTGAACGATAAATGCGGAGGAAAAAATGAACTGGCTCATCCAAACCCTCTGGTCCTCCATCGGCAAAAAACTGATAATGGCCCTTACCGGTCTCGCGTTTTGTGGATTCCTGGCCGGACATCTTGCCGGTAATCTGACGATTTACGGAGGAAAGGATGCTTTTAACTCATATGCTGAACATCTCCATGCGCTGGGTCCGCTGATCACTTTTATGGAATGGGGGCTCGTGATTTTCGCCCTGGTACACATTGGTACAGGACTCACCCTGTTCTATCAAAACTTCAAGGCCCGGCCCGGCCGATATGTTGTCAACAAACGGGCGGGGGGGCGGACCATCGGTTCCGCCACCATGCCGTATACCGGTATCGTCCTACTGGCCTTTGTCATTATGCATCTGATTAACTTCCACTTTGTGGATAAAAGTAATGTGACCATCTATCAAATCGTCTCGCAAACCTTTGAAAGTCCGCTCTACGTTTTCATTTATATCGTTGCCATGATTGTGGTGGCCGTGCACGTCAGCCACGGGTTTTGGAGTGCATTCCAGACCATCGGCGCCAATCATCCAAAATACATGCCGCTGATCATGGTGTTGAGTATTGCTTTCAGCCTGGCGGTAGGATTCGGTTTCGGTCTGCTGCCGGTATTCGTTCACGTTGCGGGTTAGAAAGGAAAAATCATGCCGCTTGATGCAAAAATTCCCGGAGGACCCCTTGCGGAAAAATGGGATAGACATCTTTTTGAATTAAAACTGGTCAATCCGGCCAATAAGCGAAAGTATGAAATCATTGTGGTCGGCACCGGCCTGGCCGGTGGTTCCGCATCCGCAACCCTGGCAGAACTGGGCTACAGTGTTAAAACTTTTTGCATTCAGGACAGCCCCCGCCGTGCGCACAGCATCGCCGCCCAGGGAGGCATCAATGCCGCCAAAAACTATCCAAATGACGGAGACAGCATCTGGCGGTTGTTTTATGATACCGTAAAGGGCGGAGATTTCAGAGCCAGAGAGGCCAACGTGTACCGTCTGGCCCAGGTCAGCAATCATATTATCGATCACTGCGTCGCCCAGGGAATCCCGTTTGCCCGGGATTACGGCGGCCTGCTGGCCAATCGGTCATTTGGCGGGGCCCAGGTTTCCCGAACCTTTTACGCCAGAGGACAAACGGGGCAACAACTGCTGCTGGGAGCTTACAGCGCCCTGTCCCGCCAGGTGGCGGCTGGAAAAGTTCAACTGTTTGCGCGCCGTGAAATGCTGGAGCTTGTCGTGATTAAGGGTCAGGCCAGGGGAATTGTGGTCCGCAACCTGATTAATGGGGACATGGAACGTCATGAGGCCCATGCAGTCGTTCTGTGCACGGGCGGTTATGGAAACGTATTTTTCCTTTCGACCAATGCCATGGCCTCCAATGTAACCTCAGCTTATAGAGCCCATCGGAAGGGCGCCTTTTTTGCAAATCCGTGTTTCACCCAGATTCATCCGACTTGTATTCCGGTTCACGGTACCTATCAGTCCAAACTGACCCTGATGAGTGAAAGCCTGCGAAATGACGGCCGCGTATGGGTGCCGAAAAATCCCATCGACAAAAAACCTCCGCAACAAATTCCGGAAGCGCTAAGAGATTATTTTTTGGAAGAAAAATATCCGAGTTTCGGTAATCTGGTGCCGCGCGATGTCGCTTCCCGCAATGCCAAAGAGCAGTGTGATCTGGGAAAAGGCGTCGGTGATACGGGACTGGCGGTTTATCTTGACTTTGCAGATGCCATCGAGCGCGACACCAAAGCGGTGATTGAAAAAAAATACGGCAATCTCTTCCAGATGTACGAAAAAATTACCGGTGAAAATCCTTATGAAACTCCCATGATGATTTATCCGGCTGTTCACTATACCATGGGGGGGCTCTGGGTGGACTACAACCTGATGAGCACCATTGACGGCCTTTTTGTACTGGGAGAGGCCAACTTTTCAGATCATGGGGCCAATCGTCTCGGTGCCAGCGCTCTCATGCAGGGCCTGGCCGACGGCTATTTTATCCTACCGTATACCATCGGCGGATATCTGGCAGGTACGGATCTATCAGCTGTTACCACCGATGATGCCGAATTTAAAGCGGCTGAAAGTGAGGCGCACTCCCGCATCGAGGCCCTGCTTTCCATAAAAGGCAGACGCACCGTGGACGACATTCACAAGGAATTGGGTTTGATCATGTGGGAATACTGCGGCATGGCCCGCAACAATAAAGGGCTTGAAATGGCTCGCAATCTCATTGAACAATTGCGGGCGGAATTCTGGGAGAATGTCACTGTACCGGGATCCGGCCAAGATTTCAACCAGAGCCTGGAAAGAGCCGGACGCGTGGCGGATTTTCTTGATTTTGCCGATTTGATGATCATCGATGCGCTGTCCCGCCAGGAGTCGTGCGGTGGACATTTTAACGAGGCCTTTCAAACCGAGGCACATGAAGCCAGGCGCGATGACGAAAATTTCTGTCATGTGGCGGCCTGGGAATTTACCGGTGCGATCGACAAGCCCCAACTCCACAAAGAACCCCTGGTTTTTGAAAATGTCGAACTAACCCAAAGGAGTTACAAGTGACAAGAACCATTAATTTGACATTGAAAATATGGCGTCAACACGGCCCTGGTGTCAAAGGCGCACTTGCAACCTTTCAGGCCGCCGATATTTCTACTGATATGTCGTTTCTTGAAATGCTCGATGTGATCAATGAAAAATTAACGTTGGATGGCAAGGACCCCATCGCCTTTGACCATGACTGCCGGGAAGGCATCTGCGGAATGTGCGGGGTAGTGGTAAACGGGCGTCCCCATGGCCCGGAGAAAGGCACAACGCTGTGCCAGCTGCATATGCGACATTTTTCAGACGGTGATACCATTGTCATCGAGCCTTGGCGTGCCAAGGCATTTCCCATCATCAAAGATCTGGCTGTGGATCGCAGCGCATTTGATACGATTATTCAGGCCGGCGGATATATATCGGTGAATACCGGCGGCGCACCGGATGGCAATGCTGTAGCAGTTCCCCAGGCCGACGCCGAAAAAGCCATGGATGCCGCAGCTTGTATCGGGTGTGGCGCCTGTGTGGCGGCTTGTCCCAATGCAGCCGCCATGTTGTTTACCGCGGCCAAAATTTCCCATCTGGCGTTGCTGCCCCAGGGACGGCCGGAAGCCGCCAAACGTGCCATCGACACGCTGCGGACCATGGACGCGCTGGGTTTCGGCAATTGTACCAATGAAAGAGAGTGTGAAGCCGAATGCCCCAAAGAAATTTCTATTGTCAACATCGCACGCCTGAACCGGGAATTTATTAAGGCGAGTTTTGCTTCAACTGAGGATATGGATCGATGACGCCCGCAAACGCATGCGCACGATTTCATATATTACCGACGGGGTTAAAACAGCGTTTGATGAGCAGGGAATTGAGATCCCGTACCCAAAACGGGATATTTACATTAAAGGGAAGATTTAGCCCCAATTTAGTCAAACTCAATTGATGAGGTATTTGTTGCTGGGTACCCAATACCCAATCCCCAGTACCCAATACCAGGTACCCATTCATCACCGGCCCAGAATCGTTTCGATATCCTTAACCAAATTAAGCAGATCAAAAGGCTTCGACAGGATATTGGTAAAACCCAGTTTAACGACTTCATCAAGTTTGGGGTGATCCGGATGTCCGGTGGTAATGATAACCTTTAAATCCGACAACTCGGGTTCACTGCAAATATTGCGGCATACCTCCAGTCCATCCATTTCCGGCATGAATATATCTAAAATAAGAAGATCCGGACGATACGTACCCAGCTTTATCGACGCTTCAATACCGTTGGACGCCTCTTGCACCAGATACTGCCGATCCATGGTAAGTACCTCAATGAGAATCTGGCGAATGGCATCGTCATCATCTACCACCAGAATTTTGGCGGCCTGGTGTTTTAACAGCGTCGGCAAATAAACGTTAAATGATGTCCCCCGGTCTTGGCTGGTTTCAAAATCAATTTCACCATCATGGGCTTTGACCAATGAATAGGTAACGGAAAGCCCAAGACCGGTGCCGCCTTCGGATTGTTTGTCCGTTACAAACGGCAAAAAAATTTTATCCGCGATCGCCGGAGAAATGCCGCGACCGTTATCGGTGATGCGGATATAGACCATTCCGTCTTTGATTCTCAATCCCGTTGTAATTTCAATCTCCCCCCGGTTGTGATTAACAGCATGAATGGCGTTGATGGTAATATTTAAAATGATCTGTTCAATGCTCTGAAGATTACCTTCAATGTCGGGAAGATCATCTGCCAGGTTGAGCTTAATATTCACGTCTGACTTGCGCAGGGTCGATTGGGCCAGTCGCAGGGCGTTTTTCACGGCGTTGTTGGCCTGCAACGGCAGCTTTTCGGCAACATTGGACTGCCTCGAATAATTTTTTAGATCAGAGACTGTTTTGGCAATGCGGTGGGCAGCCATTTCCATATCGGCAACGAGTTGATCCAAATTATCTGCTAAAAAGTCATAGGCAAAGCCGCCGAATTTTCGTTCCGGCTCCCATTGCTTTCTTTCCATCAATATCGGCAGAAAATCCACCCATATTTTTTTCAGAAGAGGGATGTTGTACATAATCAGGTTAACCGGATTATTGATTTCATGGGCCACCCCTGCCACCAGGGTTCCCAACGTTTCCATCTTCTGAGCCTGCTGAAGCTGCGGCTGGATTTCACGGAGGGCTTTTTCAGCATGTCGCTGCCGGGCCACTGCCTTCTCAATCAGCAGTCTCATATCGGCCAATTCACTGATCACTTCCTCTTCGGTTTTCTTCTTGTCGCTCATTGGGTTCATTCGCTCCTTACATGCCGTTTGTTTGACTAAATGTGTCAAACAATTTCGATTGGGTATTGCAATCAATAAGCATTTTGAGTGTTCAGGGGTAAAGCATCGGGAGTATCCTCCCCCCTGAACTTTGAACACTGAACACTCACATTACCCGAGGCGTCGAAGCAATGGTCAACGTTGATTCAAAATTGGCGTAAATTTCAAATATATTTGGCTAGTTTTTTGCCAGTTTCTTTTTCACATACTCTTGAACCGCGTCGAAAGGGATATCGGTGTGAATACCGGGGCAGGAATCGGCCATGACCAGCCAGTTTTGAGCATCCACCAGAAGACTCTCGATGAATGGCCACTTCCGGCACATGCGCGGCTTGACCGGATGAATCGTGCATATTTTATCCCAGAAAATGCAATAGCCGTCCGATCTTTGAGCCAACACCGGCTTTGTACCGGAATGGCTGCAATATCTGGCAACAAATTTTTCAGGATTAGAGCCGATATAACGTGAGATGGCTTCAATATCTTCCCCGGCTAGATAGGTGCCGCCGAATCCTTTACAGCAGTCACCGCACCTGAGGCATTCAAACAGCTCCTGCGGGTCAATGCAATCAGAGAGCATGACGGGTATCCATGGCTTTTTTCAGCGTAACCTGGTCCACATACTTAAGATCACCCCCCATGGGGACCCCCGATGCTATCCGGGTTACTTTGATCTGATACTTTTCCAGCAGCTGGGCAATATAAGAAGCGGTGGCCTCACCTTCAACGGTGGTACTCGTTGCCAGCACAACCTCGTTCACCTGATCTTTCTGAATCCTGGTCATCAACTCCCGGATCCGAATATTCTCGGGGCCGATCCCGTTCATGGGTGAAAGTACGCCCGATAGGATGTGATACATTCCGTGAAAAGCACCGGATTTTTCAATGGCCACCATATCCGCCGGCTGCTCGACTACACATAAAAGCGACGGGTCTCTGGCCGGATCGCTGCACAGGTTGCATAAATCACCGTCACTCAGGGCGAAACACCTGACGCAAAATCTCACTTTATCTTTGATATTCAAAATGCTTTGTGCCAGTTGCTCGGCTTCATGACGCGGTGCACGCAGGATGTGCATGGCCAGACGCTCGGCTGTTTTTTCACCGATGCCCGGAAGCCTGGCAATATTTTTTATTAAATTCTGAATTGATGCCGGATAATAGCTCATAGGAAAATGCCTAAAATGTGCTGAAATGTCAAAAAATTATGTGTGTCCGTTACGCCGCAGTCGGCCCATTAAATTAGGACACAGATTTTCACAGATTTCCGCAGATATTTGGTTTTTTGTAGCTTTTAATATCCTGGTAATTCGTGTTCATCCGTGTTCCCAAAATGGAAATTCCTATATTTTTTGATTACAGTCAATCTGCTGAAATCCGTAACCCGCAACCCGTAACCCGCAACTCGTAACCCGGGTCACATCAATCCCGGTATATTCAGTCCACCGGTCAGTTTGCTCATTTCAGCGCTGGCCATTTCCTGGGCCTTCGTCAGAGAATCGTTTACAGCGGCCAAGACAAGGTCTTGAAGCATCTCGATATCATCCGGGTCGACGACCTCTTTTTCAATATGAATCGATACAACCTGCTGCCGGCCGTTGGCGACGACGCTTACCATACCGCCACCGGAACTGGATTCCACTGTCTTTTCAGCCAGTTCTTCCTGCATTTTCAACATTTTTGATTGAAGCTTCTGGGCCTGCTTCATCATGTTTCCCATACCTTTCATAAATGTACCTCCTTAAAAAATATCTAGGACCTAGGTTGAGCGGTTCAGGGTTCAACGTTCTGGGTTGAAAAAACCCGACAGCTCGTACCTATAGATCGTGTTTTCATCTGGGTATAAACCCGTTTCACTCAAAGGGGTATGACGGGTATGCCAGATTTTGATTAATATTGCGAGCAGTATCAATCGGTTGTAACCTTTGAACCCTGAACCTGGAACGGCTCAGTTCAGGATAAAATGCTTAAAATTAAAGCATATTGTTTACTGCTATAAAATAACCTCACAAACGCTTAAAGTATCTTCACATCAATCAGCTTACCGTTAAAAATTTCAACGGCATCCGCCACCAGCGGATGGCTGAGCGCCTTTTTTTTCAGCTCATCGTCATGAGACTTTTTTTTTTGATAATTATCATCCGGCTTTGTTCCGGGTGCCAATCGAATATCTTTCCGGCTGCCCAAAACGTCCGCGCAGACCTGCTGCAACACCCCCATGTTTTTTTCACGCTGGATCATCTTCAATGTGAATCCGTTACCGGGCACTTCGATTTCCAGGCAATGGCCCTCTATTTTTTTTATTTTGCACTTTGCCAGATTGGCGGCGAGAGACGGATGTTTGTTAGAAATAATCTTTGAGATTCGTTTCCAGGCCTCATCCGAATTTTCAGCAGGACTATTGGCTGAGGAAGCTTCTTCAATCTCGGCCCCGGATCTCTTGGCCCCGCTTTTTGATGAACTCGGTGAGGTCTTGCCTTGAGATCCGGCAGAAGGGTCCATTGCGTTGGTCGCTGTATGGGGGGCAGTACCGGCAAATTCTTGTGGTTGGTCGTATGCGAACATCTCCTCTCTGAGTATATCGAGCTTGTCGATCAGAACGTCTATGGGTAAAGCAGGTTTTGACTGCAACATTCTGATCAGGGCCATCTCCAGGGCCAGTTTAGGTTGGGCAGAAAGCCTGATGGAGGCTTCTTCCTTAAAAAGCAGATCGAAGATCTGGTTCAACACCGCTATAGATATCGTTTTAGCCTGCGCCACTAACTGATCGACCTCTCCGGATGGAAGATCAACAAGTTTGTTAACTTTTTTACCCATGGCCGCGACCAGCAGATTCCTGAAATGTTCCGTTAGGTCCGCATAAAGCTTTTTCATATCGTGGCCGTGATCATAGATATCATCCAAAAGATCCAGTACCGCGGGGATATCAGCCTTTAAAATTGATTCGGAAAGATCGAAAATAAATTTTCTGTCGATAATTCCTAGAATGTCCAGCACCTGCTCATGGGTTATCGGCCCTTGGATACACGTCATGATCTGATCAAGCAGACTTAGCCCATCCCGCATACTGCCGCCTGCTTCCCGCGCAATAAGTCCCAGGCTTTCCTCAGCGATCTCAAAGCCTTCCTGGCGACAAAGCGAAGCCATATGGGTTGAGATGGAATTCAGATCCATGCGTCTGAAATCATGGCGTTGGCATCGGGAAAGAATCGTTATCGGTATCTTGTGAGGTTCGGTGGTGGCAAACATGAACATCACATGAGAAGGCGGTTCTTCGAGTGTTTTTAAAAGCGCGTTAAATGCAGCCGTGCTGAGCATGTGAACTTCATCAATAATGTAAATTTTGTAGGAACTGTGGGCGGGCATATATTTGATATTTTCCCGCAATTCCCTGACCTGATCAACGCTGTTGTTGGATGCTCCGTCGATTTCAAAGACGTCTACCGCCTTGCCCGCGGTGATCTCTTTGCAGGAACTACAGACATTGCAGGGAACAGGTGTGGGACCATTCTTGCAGTTCATTGCTTTTGCCAGTATTCGGGCAACCGTCGTCTTACCGGTGCCGCGGGGACCGGAGAACAGGATTGCATGGGCGACTCGACCCGATGAAATCGCATTGGTTAAGGTTTGGGTGATATGAGCCTGTGCGACAACCTGTTCAAAGGTTTGCGGGCGATACTTACGTGCAAGGACGAGATAGGACATAGGGAGTGTTGTTATCACAAAGGTTGAGAGGTTCAGCTTAGTTATCAGTATTGGATAATGGCGGAGAGAGAGGGATTCGAACCCTCGGTGCCGCTTTTGACAGCACACACGATTTCCAGTCGTGCTCCTTCAGCCAGCTCGGACATCTCTCCGTTTCTGTTGAATGTTTTAATTTTAAAAAAAAGATTTCCCCGGTAACGTATTAAGGCCCTTAGTTGTTATTTTTGTGCTTTTTACGCCTTTTTGCGGCTATATTAATCTTCAATTCCGGCTCGTCCGGATTAGTCTATGAATCGACCCACCTGGCGGAGAGGGTGGGATTCGAACCCACGATCCCGTTTTTGACAGGATACTGCTTTTCGAGAGCAGGGCCTTCAGCCGCTCGGCCACCTCTCCGGATAACACATGGTTCCAGGTTCATGGTTCCGGGTTCAAGGGTTATAATACGTCGAAATTGCATAGGATCGAACATAACATTATCAATTGATTTTTTTCACCCAGTGGGTGAAACAGCCTTGCCGCTGCCATCAATACGTAGCCTCAGTGACATCAGATAGTTATGACTATTTAACCCAGAACCGTGAACGATGAACCGCTTAACAAGGGTAGATCTCAATATACTTTTTGTTTGAGACTGTCAACGATCATTTGGCAGAATAGTCGTCGACCAGACAGCATATTTTAAGGCTTGTAAGACCGAAATGCAACGAGAAAAACCTGTTTTCTCAGGGAACGTCAAAGCCAACGCTAATTGATTCAGATAGAAACAATTTGATTTTCCGGATACGGTACTAAAATCCCAAATCTCAATACTCAAATTCCAAATAATATCCAAAAACTAAAAAACCAATTTCCGAAATATACCGATCAGTTTATTGATATGTTACGACAAATCGGTCTGTTTTGAATTTCGGAGTCCACTCCTGTGGATCCTTATTAGTACATAAAAAAAGACTGAGCAAAGCGATTCCATCATTCCGCATTCCCTCCGGGGCGCAGGCCCCTATGGCCCCTACGGGCCGGAGGCCGCATTCCGAAATCCGAATTCCTATACCTCCGTCCTCTACCATCTGTCCTCTGTCTTCCGTCTTCTGTCCTCCGTCCTCTGCCCTCTGTCCTCTGTCCTCTACCCTCTGTCTTCCGTCTTCTGTCCTCTGTCTTCTGTTTTCTGTCATCCGTGTGCTGCAGCTTTTCACGGTCTGAACATCGACCCGACCTCATCCGTGTAATCATTCTTTTTATCATATATGATCAGGGGGGGAGCAATTTTAAGATCCGGACGACCGCCTTTTACACCTTCGATAAGAATCAAGGCCGCCTCTGTATCCTGACGGGAGTGGATCATACGAATCAATTTCGGCTCAACGCCACCGGTTCGCATCCGGGACAGGATATCGGTCAAACGTTCGGCCGTATAAATTAAAACCAACCGTCCCGCCGTACGCAACATTCGGTGTGACGTTTGAATGATATCGCCTAAATTTGCTTTGATTTCATGGCGGGCAACTGCACGTTGCGTGTCCGGATTGATTCTGCCGGATCCTCGCCTGCGGAAAGGTGGATTACAGACCACCAGATCCACCGGCCCGGCGGTCATAGCCGGTCTTAGCAATTTCATATCGGTGCAAAAAACAGTAATCCGGTCTTCCAACTGGTTATCCCTCACGTTGCAAACGGCCAGCTCGGCAAGCTCCGTCTGCACCTCGACCCCGTAAATTGCAATATTCGGCTGTCGATAAGCTAAAATGAGAGGAATAATTCCACAGCCGGTCCCTAAATCGAGCACTTTATCCCCGGACCGTGGATCGGCAAAATAGGCCAGCAGAACAGCATCTATGGAAAAACGATACCCTGTCCGATCTTGGGCTATTCGAATTTTTCCATTGAAAAATGTATCGGTGGTATATGAGTTCATAAGAGCAAATACCAGGGTCCAGACGACCCGACACTGATTCCTCCCTGGAAGGGACTGTTTGCTTTATTACGTATAAGAGCCCAAAATCAGCTAAACTGCCTAAAGCTAAGGCAAAGCCCATTATCTCTGACATACCCCAACGAACCAGGTTTATGATGCTGAAATAAAAAAGCAGAGCGAAGCGACATCCATAAATATTCAATCTTCATTCTTCAATCTTCATTCTTCATTCCCTATACCGGCCCAATTTTAAATTTTAAATCATCGATAAGCGATTTTCCCAGGCCCTCGTTCAGTTTGCCAATCATTTCCTCTTTCAAAAATTGAAGCTGATGAACCCATGTTGAACTCGTCACATACACCAGCAGAATCCTGCCTTTAAAGGCGGCCGGTTTGGCATTTTTAGAAATAACATCACCGACAATGCTGTCCCAAACATGCCACACTCGTATCAATTCGCCATCGGATTCACGACAATAGGTTTTTAAAATATTATCGATGATGCTGCCGATGTGTACAAATTTTGTTTTGTCTTTTTTTATTTTCATTTCTGCAAGTAAATTGCCAGCCGATCCCTATCGTGTCAAGTAAAACTCGGCATAGATGCTTTTTACTTGACTTGAATGGCTGAGCAATTTATTGTTAGATAAAACTTACGAATCATCATCTTTTCTTCGCGGCCGTGGACATCGTCATCCGGCAGCGCGTAACAGATACATGCGATTCAAGTACAAACTGTCTTGAATCCGCTGTCATTAACCATATTTACGGGAAACAAACTATGAGTTGGGATTGGGATAAACTGAAACAGCAGCAACAAGGCAGGGGTGGTGGTATTGGCGGCGGCGCTCCACCCCAGATGGATGAAATCCTGGATAAATTAAAGAAATTCAAACTGCCCGGCGGCCCGCTGGTAATCCTGGTGATTGTTATCATCATGGTTGCTTCAAGCACTTTTTTTACCGTCAAGCAGGATGAAGTCGGTATCGTCCAGCTTTTCGGCAGATATGTCCGTACCGCCCAGCCGGGACTTAACTTTAAACTACCGATTGGCCTCGAAAAGGTCACCAAGGTCAACGTAAAACAGATCAGGACCGAAGAATTCGGGTTCGCTTCGGCCACAACCGACAGCAGATCGCGCTTTAAGGCCGGATCTGAAAATATTAACGTTGCCCTGATGCTCACCGGAGATCTGAATGTCGCCCTGGTGCCTTGGATTGTCCAGTACCGGGTTAAAGATCCGTACAATTATCTATTTAAGGTGCGCGATGTCCGCAGAATCCTGACCGATATGTCCGAAGCCTCGATGCGACTGGTGGTGGGGGACCGCAGTATCAACGAGGTCATCAGCAAACGGGATGAAATTGCGGTGGAGGCCCGGGGACTGCTGCAAAAAGAACTGGACCAGGCGGAAACC
>Ga0316194_10002927_pt1 | contig 11941 bp, 7 predicted proteins | sample CroRivsedime1_MG_FD_204936 | JGI IMG/M metagenome (GOLD analysis project Ga0316194, IMG submission 204936) | Coastal sediment microbial communities from Maine, United States - Cross River sediment 1 | ecosystem: Environmental > Aquatic > Marine > Coastal > Sediment | place: USA: Maine... | reverse complement strand
GCGCTGTTTGTCGACGGCCTGGGTGAACTGATCACGGCCGCCGGCGGCCCTGGATGGCTGCGGGTGCTGCTGGCCGATGGCGCGGGTGCCGGGCTGCAGGTGGTGGCGACCTTTATCCCGATCATTACGGCGCTGTATCTCTTCCTGTCGGTGCTCGAGGACTCCGGTTACATGGCGCGCGCGGCCTTTGTGATGGACCGTTCGATGCGCGCGATCGGCCTGCCCGGCAAGGCCTTTGTGCCACTGATCGTCGGGTTCGGCTGCAACGTGCCGGCGATTATGGCGACGCGCACCCTGGAACACGAACGCGAACGCAAACTGACCATCCTGATGAACCCCTTCATGTCCTGCGGCGCGCGCCTGCCCGTGTACGCCCTGTTTGCCGCGGCCTTCTTTCCAAGCTCGGGTCAGAACGTGGTTTTCGCGCTGTATCTGACCGGTATCGCGGTGGCGATTCTGACCGGCCTGATGATGAAGAAATCACTCCTGCCCGGCAGCAGCAGCGGTTTCATGATGGAGCTGCCGCCTTACCATGTTCCGACCCTGCGCGGTGTGCTGCTGCGCGCCTGGGACCGGGTACGCCTGTTCATCAAGGAGGCCGGGCAGGTGATCGTGCTGATGGTGATCGCGCTCAATCTGCTGAATTCGCTGGGTACCGACGGTTCTTTCGGCAACGAGGACAGCGAGCATTCCGTGCTGAGCGAAACTGCGCGCGCGGTGACTCCGCTGTTCTCACCCATGGGGCTGCGCGAAGACAACTGGCCGGCGGTGGTCGGTGTCTTTTCCGGGATCCTGGCAAAAGAGGTGGTGGTTGGCACCCTGGACAATCTATACAGCAGCGTCGCCACCAAGGGTGCGGAGTCCGGCGACGGGCAGCCCTTCAGCTTGCAACAGAGCCTGCGCGATGCAGCGGCCACGGTACCGGCAAATCTGGTGGATCTTTCACAGGCATTGCTCGATCCGCTGGGTTTCGGGAGCGTGGGTGCCCGGGATTCGGCTGCGCATGGTGTGGATGATGCGGTATTCGGAGCCATGCACGCGCGCTTCGACGGTCAGGTCGGGGCCTTTGCCTATCTTCTCTTCATCCTGCTGTATTTTCCCTGCGTGGCGACCATCGCGGTGATCCGGCGTGAGACCGGGACTGCCTGGGCCGCCTTCGTGGCGGCCTGGACCACCGGCGTTGCCTACTTCACGGCGGCCATCTTCTATCAGGCGGCCACCTACAGCGCGCACCCGCAGAGTTCGCTGGCCTGGATCGTCGGGCTGTCTGTGACCTTTGCGGCCACGATTGCCGGACTGCGTTTTTGGGCAAGGCGCGGTGTGCGGCAGTCTGAAACGCTTGATTGGGCAGAACGATGATCCTCGGACGCATCCTGGAGTTTCTGGCCGCGCAGAAGGTAGCCAGCCTGAGCGAGATTGCCCGCGCGGTCGATTCATCGCCGGAAGCGGTGCGAAGCATGCTGGATACCTTGCAGCGCAAGGGCCTGGTGCATCGGTTTCAGCCGCCGGGCGGATGCGGTTCGAGCTGCCGCGAATGTGCGCAGGGCGAGATCGAAGTCTACGGTCACGGTGCCCGGCCGGGTCGGTCGGTGGATGTCAGTCTGTGTCAGGGGCGGGGCTGACGTCGCGGAGTTGCCGGGAGTCGGTCCTTTTATGTGCCTGGTGCTTGGATCGGCTTTTCAAACGACCTCGATTGCCGTCATCCCGCTGTAACCGTTGAATGGCAGCATGCAAGATTTTCGGCCGCGATCCGATACTTATTTTGCGACTCGTGGAATCTCCCGGTATCTTCACGTGTCCGTATTGTCGTTAGACGCGAAGCGCGCGCGGACATGATCCGGCCATGAGCGACTGTAGAGAAAACCGTTTAAACGTGTTCGAGAACTACCGATGAAGAACTCCCCAGAGTCCAACATGCAGACTTTGCCCCAGGGCGTCATGCTGAATGCCTACCCCGACAGCATGGGAAACCGGCTGGCAGATACGGTGGCTCTGCTCAAGAGACCCGAGCTCAAAGATGTCTTCTCGCTGTTCTACATCCTTCCCACCTTTTTCAACAGCGACCTGGATCGTGGCTTTTCGATCATCGATTACGACATCAACCAAGAGCTTGTGAGTCCAGCGGATCTGGAGGCACTGCACGAGCTCGGCGTCATTCTGAAACTCGATATGGTGCTCAACCATCTGTCCGTCCGCTCGCCGCAGTTCCAGGATCTGTTACGAAAGGGCGACGACTCACCCTACCGGGGCTTTTTCATCGACTGGAACGAGTTCTGGGACAATGAGGGGACGATGGCACCGGACGGCAAGATAGTGCCCGACGATGAGCACCTGAAAAAGCTGTTCATGAGAAAACCCGACCTGCCGATTCTCAGGGTGTGCTTCCCGGATGGCAGCCGGAGGGTTTACTGGAACACCTTCTACCAGAAGGTGGAATTCGACGCCATCGGGCCGCATGACTTCGCGCATATCGAAGGGCTTCACCCGGATCACGCAACCACGATCTCAGATACCATAAACCAGTTGATCGCAGAGAATGCCAACCTGGAAGAGGTGGACCTGGGCGACCTTGCACACCACAAGGAAGAGGTGCTTTCGATCCTGTGCCACAAGCGAGATTATCTGGGCCAGATGGACCTGAATGCGCGCTCTGAACTCGTTTGGGATTTTTATGACGAGACTCTGCGCAAACTCAGCGAGTATGGCACCAGGATCGTACGACTCGACGCCTTTGCGTACCTGCACAAAGAGCCCGGCCAGCCAAACTTCTTCAATCTGCCCGGGACCTGGGAGTACCTGGATATTCTGCGCGAGATTGCGCAGAAGTATGAGCTGATCATTTTTCCCGAGATCCATGCCGAATACGGGGCCGGTATCCATGAAGAGATCGCGCGGAGGGGGTTCCCCATCTACGATTTTTTCTTTCCGGGTCTGCTTATCGACGCCCTCGATCGGGGGACCAACCATGCATTGCTGCAATGGATTGGGGACATTGAAGCCAAGGGTCTGCAGACGATCAACATGCTCGGCTGTCATGACGGTCTTCCCGTGCTGGATCTCAAGGGCAAACAGGTCAACGGTTCGGTTTACAGGCCAGGCCTGCTGGACGACGAACAGATCGAGGCCACGATGGACCGGATCGTAAGCCGGGGCGGCCGGGTGAAAAACCTGTTCGGCGCCGACGGCAAGAAGATCGCCTACTATCAGGTCAATGCCACCTACTTCAGCGCCCTGGGTGAGGACGAACGCAAGCTCCGCCTGGCCCGCGCCGTCCAGATGTTCGTGCCCGGTATCCCGCAGGTTTGGTATCTGGATCTTTTTGCCGGCAGCAACGATTACGAAGCGGCCGACAACGGAGGGACCGCAGGCCACAAGGAGATCAACCGCACCAATCTCAGCATGGAAGAAATCGAGGCCAGACTGGAACTCCCCATCGTGCGGGATCAGCTCGAACTTATCCGGCTGCGAAATACCTCACCCGCATTCGCGGGTGAGATGAGTATCCTCGAGACCGAGCCCCACCGGCTGCACATCACCTGGCGCCACCCGAAAGCGACCGCAACCTTGAAAGCAGACCTGCGCGATCACAGCTTCAAGGTTCTCCAGGGCGAGGGCGCGACCGAAGAGGTCCTGATGTCCTTCTGACGACCGGTCAGAGGCTTTTTCTGAAAACATCCGTTATCGGAGCACCCGTATGAAGATTCTCGCGACCGACCTGGACCGGACATTGCTGCCGAACGGCAGCTGGCCGCCGGACCCCGGTGCCATCGACCTCTTCAATGAGCTCACACAAAGGCACGACGTGCTCGTCGTCTATGTGACCGGGAGGAACCTTGACCTGGCCGAGAATGCGATCAGAGAGTACGGCATTCGACACCCGCATGTGCTCATCGGCGACGTCGGCACCTCGATCCGAAAGTATGAGAACGGGAACTGGACGTCTCATGGCGGCTGGGATGTGCACGTGAAACAGACCAGCCCAAGGTGGGATGCGCAGGCGGTTCGCGGTGCCGTAACCGCTGTGGATGGCCTCGCGGAGCAGGAACGCGAGCATTGCGGCCCGTTCAAACAAAGCTATTACGTAGACCACGACAGGAAAGAGGCCATACTGGAGATGGTCGACGAACTGGCCAAGGGTAAGTTCGACGAGGTCATCGTCTACAGCTTCGACTCTCAGTCCGGCCAGGGCCTCCTCGATTTCCTCCCACAGAGCGCGACCAAACAGACCGCACTCGAATACGTTGCCGAAGAATACGGGGTAAACAAGGCGGATGTCGTTTTCTGTGGCGATAGCGGCAATGACGTTTTTCCGCTGACGGCCGGCTTTTCCGGTGTGCTGGTGCGCAATGCAGACGATCAGCTGGTCGCCAGCGTCAAACAGGCGATCGATGCAAACCCTGCACTCAGCGTCTACTTTGCGAAAGGTGGCTTCAACGGCCTTAACGGCTATTACACCAGCGGTGTTATCGAAGGTGCCTACCACTATGGTGTCTTCTGCGACGTCGATTGAATGGAAGATCAGGGATCTCATCAATTCAATCGGTCAGCTGGTGCGGGTGGGATCATGCTCGCAATTCTGTCAGCGGCGCCGTTCCTCTGTCTCCGATGCCGGCGGTCCAGGACAGCGCACCGCCATGTGGATTGTGCGGTTGAACGTCCTTGATCCCTTGGGCTATTCGGTTCAACTTCGCACCATGAGTACTCCTGTTTCGAATCGACTGCCATCGTGCGCCGTTTAACCCTGACCATTTTGGGCATTGCCTTGGTATCCAGCGGAAACATCCAGTCTGCCGAAAGTGACCAGCTGCCGCTGACGGGTGCCTGGCGGCTGGTGAGCGATGGCGTCATGGGCGGTGTCTCCACGGGAACCATGCGCTCGGAGGAGCATGAGGGAAGGATGTCAGTGTGCCTGGCCGGCGATGTCAGCACTGCGAACAATGGCGGTTTCATTCAATTGGCACTGGATGTCGATGCGGCTTTTGCGGCCCGTGCGGCCGACTACGACGGCGTCAGTCTGAAGGTCCTGGGAAACGGCGAAAGATACAATGTCCACCTGCGCAGCAGTGATCTGTGGCTGCCCTGGCAATCGTACCGCGCCGAGTTTGTGGCCGGGGCCGAGTGGACTTCCGTGCGACTGCCATTTGCCGGGTTTGCGCCATACAAGACAGGTTCTGAGCTGCGTCCACAGAAGCTCAAGCGCATCGGGGTTGTGGCCATAGGGCGTGATTTCACAGCCGATATCTGTGTCGCAGACCTGGCTTTTTACCGAGACCGCTGATTGGCCGGGCGGGGCCCGGCGTTTTTTCGGCGGGTGGAACCCGCCCTGCGATATGGACGCCCAGCGATACTTCGAGTGGCGATCAGTCGGCGGTCAGGGCGGCGCGCGGTTTCAGTCTGAGTGGCACCGGTACTTCGCCGAGCCGGCGGCTGAGCTGCGAATGGCGTGAGCTGAGGCTGTCTTTCACCAGATTTCTGCCTGTCTCTGCGTCGAACACCAGCCTGCCGTAGCTGCCGTAATGCGTCAGTTTACGTGCCAGGGACTGAATCGCCTGCGGGTTGTCGGCGCCGATGAAGCCGGTGCTGACCCCCTGGGGATCATTGCCGACCAGCACGACGCTTGCCGCCTCTGCCGGATACGGGCGGCCCCCGATAACGGCCCGGCCCGGCTCCAGCGCCTGGTCGTCGAGCTCGAACGCTTTCATGGCTGTGGACAAAAGCTGATTGTCCCAGCCGAGCAGGATGCGGTTGGCCTGAGGGTCGAGCCCGCGGGCTTTCATGTCAGTGATGGTGCGCAGGCCCGGGTAACGTTTCTTCCATTCTCGGGCCAGGTCCTCCCAGGCATCCTGCATCGGCGGCGCCGCCGCCGTCGGGATTACCAGCCAGCTGTCGCCGCCGAACAGGCGGTTGAGCGCCGGAGGCTGTTCGCTCGGGTCGAGGTAGCGGAGTACGTCGTATTCCGGATCGATATCGATGCGCAGCGGCCGTTGCGCAAATTCCAGATCAAACCGGTTTTGCAGGCTGTCGACCCGCAGTCGTATCGACCTCGCCGAGTCTTCGCCCTCGAGCGTGATGGCCACGGGCAGGTCGAAGACGAAGGGGGGATCCCGGTCCTGGCTCAGCACCAGCTGCACAAGATAGCCGTTCTGCGTCTGGGAGATGTTGACATCGTCCAGATTCAGCCGCGGCGCCCCTTCGCGTTCAAGCCAGGTTTGAAATCGGGCCGCGAGTTCCTCATCCGTGCCGGCGATGGTCTCGACCGCCTGTCTGAAACCGATGCGCGAGTATCGGTGCCGCTGCCAGAGACGTTGCAGGCCGGCGCGGAACTCGACATCACCCTGGGCCTGGCGGAGCATGTGAAACAGCATCAGCGACTTGCTGTAGCCGATCGACTGGCTCGCATCGTTGTGCCGGCTGACGAAAGCCAGCAGCGGCATGTCCTGTTTCTCGGCGGCGAAATTGCTGTAGCGTTGCAGGGCCTGGAGGCGGTATTGACTGCCCTTGCCGCGACGCTCCTTCATCCAGTGATCGGCGAGGTAGGCCGTGAGTCCCTCGCTCCAGTTGCCTTTTTCATAATCGATCCAAACACCGTTGCCCCACCAGTTATGCAGGATTTCGTGCGGCAGGGAGGTATAGGGGATAAAGGGCAGACGAATGACGCGGGATCCGAGCAGGGTGAAAGAGGGCATCCCGAACCCAGTCTGCCAGCGATTTTCCACGACGGCGAACTTGGCGTAGGGATAGTCACCGATCAGGCGGCTGTAGTAGCCGATATACTCGGCCATCAGGTCGAGGTAGTGCGCGGCCAGTGCCGGATCGTCATCGAGTAACCAGACGGAGAGATCGATGCCGGCATGTTGGCGCGCATGGCGGCTGAAAGGGCCTGCGATCAGATAAAGGTCATCATGCGGCCTGGTCGTTGTCCAGATCACCTTGTCCTGGCGTTCGGTACGCTTGCCGATGCTGACGCTCTGCCATCCGTCTGGTAGCTTGACGGACATTGACAGCGCATCGAAGTCGCGGTCGAACAGGGGGTACCAGGCCGATGCGCTGTCCAGGTAGACACCTTGTGCGGACACGACGCCCTGGGGCATCCCGCCCAGTGAGCGTCTGGCGGAAAACCTCGGGCGTCCGCGGTAATGCAACTTAAGCACCTTGCCGGGTGTCTTCAGCGTGACGCGGTAGGCAGTGCGCAGGCCGTCGTCCGAGGTGTCCAATGCCTCGATATTGCCGGACTCTGTAGCTACAGACAGGCCCGAGTTCAGCACAAACTCGAACACTGGCGTATTCCGGCCGATCCGGATCTCGTCTTCGACCGTGATTTCCTCGGAATCCGGGTGTATTACAACCGACAGGTCATGCGCCAGACTCGCGTCTGACGCGAAAAGGGGTGAACAGATGAGTATCAGGAAGATGGCAAGACAGACCGTCGCATACACGGGTGGCTTGGTGGCGGCGGTTTTGCTGATGGGGACGGTCATGGAATCCAGTGCTCTCGCTGCAGATGAGTTGCCGGTGATGACCCCGATTGTTGTGCAAACGGAGAATTCCGCAACCCTGCCTGAACTGATGACTAAGCTGCGTTCCGAGCGCCTGGTCTATGTGGGCGAGACGCACACGGCCTTCGCCGACCATCTGCTGCAACTGGAGGTGCTGCGCGGTATGGCCTCACGTCCAGAGGGGCTGGCGCTCGGGGTCGAGTGGTTTCAGGCCCGTTTTCAGCCCGTCCTGGACAGATATCTTGCCGGTGAGATCGATGAGGCAGAGATGCTACGCCAGACCGAGTACTACCAACGCTGGCGATTCGACTACCGCCTGTATCGGCCAATCATCCGCTTCGCCCGGGAAAAGGGGATCCCGATCATCGCCCTGAATGCGTCGCAGGAGCTGACCAGTGAGATTCGTCGGGTAGGTATCAATGGGCTGTCCGAAGGACTGCGGGCGGAATTGCCGGACAGCTACGATGTCAACGACAAGGACTACGAGGACCAGCTGCGGGAGATGTTCAAGGCACACCAGTCCGACGACGGCATGTTCGAGCGCTTCGTTGAGGTCCAGCTGACCTGGGACGAAACCATGGCGCAGCACGTTGCCGATTATCTCAAAAGCAATCCTGACGGGCGCATGCTCGTGCTCGCTGGCAAGGGACACATCGGAGGGCGTAGTGGCATACCGAATCGCGTGACGCGACGCACTGGCATTGAGGGCAAGAGTATTGCCAGCTTCAATCCGGCGTCGAGGATGTTCAACACCGCGGACTACCTGGTGCTGGCGAACGAGCAGTCGTTGCCGCCGGCCGGCCTGATGCGCGTGATGCTGGATACACGTGAGGAGGGTGTGTTCGTCGACGGCTTCACCGCCGGCAGCCCGGCGAAGGCCGCCGGGGTCGAGAAGGGCGATATGATCACGGCCATCAACGGTGAGCCGATAAGACACTTCGTCGACGTGAAGATCTCAATGATCGACAAGCAGCCCGGTGCCGACGTCGAGGTAACTTTGAAGCGCGACCGGTTCCTCGGCGGCGAAAAGACTGAAACGGTCAGGTTTCAGCTGGCCGGCGAAGCGCCACATCACATGTGACGCAGCGTCGAAACGACGCATCCGCATTTCCGTGCGCCACGCCGGTCAACCGTCACCGGGAAAGGAGAGCGGTTCCAGATGCCAGATGTCACTGTTGTATTCTGAGATCGTTCTGTCGGTAGAGAACTCGCCACTGGCTGCGCAGTTACGGATGCTCATCCGGGTCCAGTTCTCCTGATCCTGCCAGGCAATCTCGGCGTGCCTCTGCGCATCGACATAACTGCGGAAGTCGGCCAGGGTCATCCACGGATCGTGCGGATCCTTCATGCTGTCGATCAGGCCGCGGAACAGGCCCGGTTCCATGCCACTGAAGTGATCGCTCTCGAGCAGGCTGAGGACATGCGCGAGATCCTGGTCGGCGTCGATATGTTGCTGCGGACGGTAGTTTCCACGCAGTGCTTTCACCTCTTCGGCATTCAGACCGAAAAGGAAGAAGTTCTCTTCACCGACCGCATCCATGATTTCGATATTGGCACCGTCATAGGTGCCGATGGTGATGGCGCCATTCATCATGAATTTCATATTGCCGGTGCCCGAGGCCTCTTTGCCCGCCGTGGATATCTGCTCGGACAGATCCGCAGCCGGGCAGATGTGCATCATCTTGGACACGCCGTAATTCGGCAGGAATACCACCTTGAGCCGATCGCCGACAGCCGGGTCGTTGTTGACTACCGAGGCGATATTGTTGATCAGCTTGATGATCTCCTTTGCCCGCTGATACCCGGGGGCGGCCTTGCCGCCGATCAGGACGCAGCGATTCACCCAGTTGGAGGTGTCTCCCCTTCGAATCCGGTTGTACAGATGGATGATGTGCAGGACATTGAGCAGTTGGCGTTTGTATTCGTGGATACGTTTCACCTGGATATCGAACAAAGCGGTGGGATCGAAGGTGACGCCTGTGGCCCGCTTAACCAGTTGGGCAAGTCGCTGCTTGTTGTGAAGTCGCATCTCCTGCCAGCGTTGCATGAAAGCCTTGTCGCCGTTCTCCGCCCAGGGACGCAGGGCGGACAGCCGACCCAGGTCGGCCTGCCAGCCATCACCCAGTTTCTCGGTCAGCAGCGCGGCGAGCGTGGGGTTGGCCATCGCCAGCCAGCGGCGCGGCGTGACGCCGTTGGTCTTGTTGTTGAACTTCTCCGGCCACAGCTCGTAGAAGTCCTTGAACAGTCCCTGGGTCAGCAGGTCCGAATGCAGGGCTGCAACGCCGTTGACAGAAAAACTGCCGACGATCGCGAGCCAGGCCATTCTCACCTGGGGCTCGGGGCCCTCCTCGATCAACGACATCCGGCGGATCCGGTCGATGTCTCCCGGCCAGCGTTGCCGAACATCCGCCAGGAAACGCGCGTTGATCTCGTAGATGATCTCGATCAGGCGCGGCAGCATCTGTTCGAACAGACGTACCGGCCAGCGCTCCAGCGCCTCGGGCAGCAGCGTGTGATTGGTATAGGCCATGCAGCGCGAGGTGATGGCCCAGGCCTCATTCCATTCCAGCCGCTTGTCGGCATCGTCGAGCAGGATGCGCATCATCTCTGCCACGGCGATGCTGGGATGGGTGTCGTTGAGCTGGAAGACATTGCGGTCTGCGAATTCAGACAGCGGTCGATCTGCCCACTGGCGGAATACGTCCTGCAGGCTCGCCGAGGTCAGGAAGTACTGCTGGCGCAGGCGTAACTGCTTGCCGTTTTCATTGGCGTCATTGGGATACAGCACCATGGTGATGTTTTCGGCCTGGTTCTTGTTCGCCACCGACTCCGCGTAGTCGCCGGCGTTGAACTCCACGAGACTGAATTCGTCGGTCGCCGATGCCGACCACAACCGCAGGGTGTTGACGATGTTGTTGCGGTAGCCCGACACGGGGACGTCGTAGGGGACTGCCAGTATGTCGCAGGTGTCCATCCAGCGGGTGTGCTTCTTGCCCGTTGGATCGACGAAATGCTCGGTTCTTCCACCGAATCTGATCGTCTGGGTGTACTCGGGCCGCTCCACCTCCCACGGGTGGCCGTCACGCATCCAGTGATCCGGATCCTCGATCTGGTAACCGTTTTCGATATGCTGATGGAACATGCCGTATTCATAGCGCAGGCCGTATCCCGTCACCGGCAGAGCCAGGGTGGCGCAGCTGTCGAGAAAACAGGCGGCGAGTCGTCCGAGACCACCGTTGCCGAGACCGGCGTCTGGCTCCGCGTCCTGGATCTCCTCCAATGTAGTGGCAAAGTCCTTGATTGCCTGGCTTACCGGTTCCTGCAGATCCAGGTTGAGCAGATGATTGCCCAGTGAGCGCCCGATCAGGAACTCCAGCGACAGGTAGTGTGCTCTGCGTACGCCATCACGCTGGTACATGCACCAGGTATTGCGCCAGTCGCTCATGATGCGATCGCGGATGGTGTACGCCAGGGACTCGTACAGATAGAAACGGTCGCAGCCAAGGAAGCGGCCGAGATGGTATTCGAGATAGCGGCGTATGTCCTGGCTCACTTCCTGTGCGTCACTGGACAGGGCTGGCATATTCGGCAATACGCAGGTTTCCTTGGTTTCTTGCTCGCCCACGGGGTATCTCTCCTGCTTGTTTATTGTGCGCGGTAGGTTTCCAGATAGGCCTGCGCGCTGCTGCGCCAGCCATGATCTGCCCGCATGCCGGTCTTGATCAGTTCCATCCATTCCTTGGGTTGCCGGTACAGTGCAAAGGCACGTTCCAGTGCCTTCTCCAGCGCGGCAACGCTCGCTTCTTCAAAAACGAAACCGTTGGCCTCGCCGTCGGCCATGCTCTCGGCCGTGGCGTCCACGACGGTGTCGGCGAGACCGCCGGTCGAGCGAACCACCGGCGGGGTGCCATAGCGCAGGCTGTACATCTGGTTGAGGCCACAGGGCTCATAGCGCGAGGGCATGGCAAAGATGTCGCAGCCGGCCTCGAGCTGGTGAGCCAGTGTCTCAGAATAGCCTACATGACAAAACACGCGCTCTGGATGAGCGAGTGCCAATTCCTCGAGTTGCTGCTCGAATCGGTGTTCGCCAGACCCGATCAGGACGAACTGGGCATCGCTGCTCGCCAGCAGCGGTGGTATCGCCCCGAGCAGCAGGTCGATGCCCTTCTGCGCTACCAGCCGGCCAACGGTGCCGACCAGCGGGCCTTTGTGTTCCAGCGCTGTGGCCGGTGCATCGAGCGCGCTCAGCAGGGCCTGGCGGTTGGCTTCCTTGCCCGCACGGATCTTGCCGCGGGCGCTGTAGTGCGCGACCAGGTGCGGATCGGTACGCGGGTTCCAGGTCTCGTCGTCTATGCCGTTGAGGATGCCTTTCAGCTTGTCGGCGTTGGCCTCCAGTATGCTGGCATAGCCGTAGCCGTACTCCTTGGTCCGGATCTCGCGCGCGT
>Ga0316194_10002922_pt1 | contig 11944 bp, 8 predicted proteins | sample CroRivsedime1_MG_FD_204936 | JGI IMG/M metagenome (GOLD analysis project Ga0316194, IMG submission 204936) | Coastal sediment microbial communities from Maine, United States - Cross River sediment 1 | ecosystem: Environmental > Aquatic > Marine > Coastal > Sediment | place: USA: Maine... | reverse complement strand
GCCCCGTCGGCCCGACGCCGCGACCAGCTCCGGCGACGGCATCTCACCCGCCTTGAGCATCGCGGCCAGCGGATCGCCGCCCGGGAGCGCCGCCATAACCGCCAACGCACTAACCGGCCGGTCCTCAGGATTGAACTCGAGACAGCGCATGATCACCCGTTCGACGGCGGGGTCCATTCCTTCGACAAGATCCGATGGGCTGGTCGGGGGGGCCGACGACGAATACCGTTCCCTCAGACCCGCGATGGACGTCACGTCATGCGCCCTTTTGCCGGTGAAGAGCTCGTAGAGCACCAGTCCGAGGGCGAAGATATCCGTCTGACGGTTCGCGCCGGAGCCCTGGAGCTGTTCGGGTGCCATATACGCCGGCGTGCCGGCCATCGCATCTCGTCCACCGGCGAGATCGTCGATTGCGCCCGCCAACCCGAAGTCGGCGACCCGGGCCCTCCCCCGCCCATCGATCATCACATTCGCGGGTTTGAGATCACGGTGGACGACGCCAAGCTCATGAGCGGCCCCGACTCCGGCACAGATCTCGCGGGCGAGTTCGATCGCCTTGTCCTTGGGCAAACGGCCTATACGGCGCAGCAGTGACGCCAGGTCCTCACCATCGATGAACTCCATGCTGAGAAACGGCCGCCCGTCGGTGTCACCGATGTCGTAGACGCGACACACGTTGGGGTGGGCGACCTGCCGCGCAACCCGTACCTCGTTGCGCAGACGGGCCAGGCGAACAGGATCACCGGCCAACTCGATCGGCAGGAATTTCAGTGCCACCGACGTGCCGAGCTCATGGTCGTCGGCACGGTAGACATCACCCATGCCGCCGCTGCCGAGACGACCGACGATGCGAAAGCGACCGGCAATCAATTGCCCGGTGGAAAACTCGGCGCCGTCGCTCGATGTGCCGGCCGGCCCTTCAACCTCTCCACCGTCGGCCGGGCCGATGGCCGATATCGTCGGCTCTTCGTCTTGCGAAACCGGCCGATCCTCGTTGTCCCCGGACATGGCGTCAGGGTACCACTCTTGTCATCAGCGTTCCGATCCGGTGAGTTCAAGGAGCTCCACGACCCGCTCGCGGATCATCCCCCCGGTCACCGGGTCGCGGAACGAAGCGCTCCCATCCGGAGCCCGGGGCACCTGAAAGGTAGAAACACGGCCCTTCAAGTGCGGGTATCTCCTCTCGATCTCGGCCACAAACGCCACCTGCTGTTCCTCGACCCAGCCGGGGGGGGCGCCACGCGAATAGACCAGGAACTTTGTGCGGGGATCGCCCAGCCCCACATAGCCGAAGAAAGCCATCAGCTTGCCTATCACGATCTCGTAGACCAGTTCGGCCCGGGCTTCGATATCGGGATCGTCGAACGGGCGGTATCCGTAGCCGAGCTCCAGGTTGATTGAGTGAAAAAAGGCTGACCGGTGGATCACGATCAGATCCGGACGCTGCTTGAGGATCTGGTCCTCTCGATCCCACCTCGAGCCCAGCGTTTCCTTGTGGAGTAAGATCGGCAGATCTCGGAGGAGGTCATTGAGGTCATCAGCGTTGGTGCCACTGTTGCTCCTCGTTTCCGGATCGTAGACACCGAATGGTGCCAGCGTGTCCATCAGAAACACCACGGGCTGAGGGCTCCGCGGAGCGGCTTTTTCCGAACGCGAGGCGTCCTCAATAATGCCGGCCACCAATCCACCACCGACAATCGCACTCACCAGGGCGAGCGCAACCGCAGCACCCAGGCTCATCCCTTTCCGCCGACCTCCCCCGTCCGAGACCGGCGGCGACCCATGCGGCCGGGACGGTTCACTCACCGCGTCCTCGATGTCGATGCGTGCATCGGCGATGGAGTGCAATCGCCGATTCGGCGCCTTCTGCAGACATCGTCGCAGGAGACGCCTCATCGTCGACGACGTTGTGTCGGGCAGCCTTTCCCAGTCCGGTTCGAACGTCAACACGGCCGCGAGGACATCGGTGACCGTCTCTCCCTGGAACGGCTTTTGGCCGGCGAGCATCTCGTACAGAACGCAACCGAATGCCCAGATGTCGGTCCGATTGTCCAATTGCTTGCCGCGCGCCTGCTCCGGGCTCATGTAGGCGGCAGTGCCCAGCAGAACACCCCCCGCCGTCATCTGTGCGGTCAGCGTCGGCGAATGCGTGAGGTCCGAGTCGCTGTCCTCGGCTTGCCACGCCTTGGCCAATCCAAAGTCGAGCACTTTGGCCTTGCCCCCGGGTGAAAGCATTACGTTGGCGGGTTTGAGGTCGCGGTGGACGATGCCCGCTTCGTGGGCGGCTTCCAGTCCCTTTGCGATTTGAAGCGCGATTTCCAGGGCTTCATCCGCTGGCAAAGAACCTCTTTGCAGACGTTCGGCCAGAGTCTCGCCCTCGGCCAGCTCCATGACGAGATAGCGCTGGCCCTCGTGCTCCTCGAGGCCGTAAAGGGTCGCAATGTTCTGGTGGCTGAGCGAGGCGAGCAACCGGGCCTCGCGCTCGAAGCGCGCAATACGATCAGGATCTTGAGCCACCGCCTCGAGCAGCACCTTGATCGCCACCTCCCGATCGAGCTCGGTGTCCTTTGCCCGATACACCTCGCCCATACCCCCTGCGCCGAGGGCACCGAGAATCTCGTAACGTCCGAGACGATTGCCGACTGAGAGAGTCATTTCCGAATCCAGGGGCCAATGATAGCGCAGGTGAATTCCCGGGCATCGACATTACGCGCTATGATTCTCCCACCACCCCGGAGGGGAGAGAAAATGAAGATCTTCCGACGCGCCGTCCCGTTGGTGCCTGTCGTGGGCATTCTGTGTGTTCTCGCGATCCATCTCGCCGCTCCAGCCGACGCCCAGGAGGCGGAGCTCTCCGGGGCGGTGAAGGCCGTCCGTCAAGCCGAGAAGCAGACCGACGATCGGGAGTTCAAAGACTCTCTCGGCGAGGCGGGCAAAGCCCTCAAGCGCGCCGAGAAGCTGGCCGCCAAAGGTCAAACCGGGCCTCTGCTCGACGAGATTACGGCTGTCCGTGGGACCCTGGTGGGGGCCCTCGATCAAGCGGAAACCGCGTCGTCCCCCACCGGGCCCCTCATCGAGGAGGCTTTGGGGCTGGTCGACGACGCCATCCGCAAGGCCGGTGGCTACCGCGCGACGACGGACACATCCCCCGGTTTGCACACGACATCACTCGCCAGCCTACACGGGACGGTGCGCGTCTATCTGCCCGAGGACATCCGGGTTGGCGACACCATTTCGGGGGCTGTCGAGGTCGAACCGGCGGGCGCAACCCCCGAGGAGCGTCAGCGAAACGGCGCCACCCTCAGCGGCGTGGTTGTTTCGATCGAGGAGGAGGATACGCCCGCCTCAGACGGTAGCGTCCGCTGGCAGGTTCCGCTGATCGAAACAAGCACCGCGATCCTTGTCCTCCGCGACCCCAGCGGCGCCGAGGTCGGACGCACCACCGTCCCGGTCAATCCGGAGGCGGACGAAATGATTCCAATTGGCCCGTCTTTGCCGGGCGACTTTGAACTGCCGCCGATCGTCCAGTTCGGCAACCCGTTCACCGTCACAGGGCCCTTTGACGGCGAGTTCGATACCACCGCCCTCGACTGCGGCGGCGAGCTCACGGTGCTCGCAGAGTCCCCCCGCACCCTCATCGCTCGAGCGCCACTCGACCTCGTCGGCCAGCACCCCATGACCCTTTCAGAGGGCGGGACCGTCACCACCCGGGAGGTCAACGTAATTCAGCTCTACCTCTCGGCCGGCAAGCTCGACCTCCTCCGAGGCGAGACCACGACGGTCACCGCGGAGGTGCTCGGCTTTGCAGGCCTCGACCCCGAGGCCTATCCGATCGAATTCGAGATGATCAACCACAGCCCCGAAACAGTCACCATGGAAGGGCTCGAGGACAACCGGTTCTACCAGCTGATCTTCGCGGATGACATCTCCACCGGCGAAGACGTCTCCACCGAGGGCAGCTTCGTCGTCGAGAGCACCCTCCACGGCATCCGACCCGGCACCTTCAACATCTCGGCCACGGTCACTTCACCGATTCTCTTCGACATCCTCGGTCCCGGGGAACAGCTCGCCTGCGCGGAAGAGAAGCGCTTCCGCCTCCTCTGCGTGCGGTTCATCGTCCTCGACGAGCCCGGCGCCAGAAATCGTACCGGCGACGGCAAAGGACTCCTCAAAGGAGTGAAGTACAACGGCAAGCACATTGGCGAGGTCTCTCCAGCAACAATCGCCAAAGCGAAGACCGCGCTCGAAAAGGCCAACGCCATCTGGCTCCAGTGCTTCGCCCACTGCTGTTGGATTCGCTTCGATCTCCATACCAAAAACGGCAAACCCGCGGTCTACGCCCTGGATCCCAGCAAGCCACTGGTCGACCTGGACGATGGGCCAAAGATCCTCAAGGGCCCAAGGTATTGGGGCACCACGCTGAAAGAAACCATCGACCTGACTCAGTTCCTTGACGCATCGAGAGACATCAATTTCACGACCGGAAACGTCAAGGTCAAGATCAAGCAGGAGGCCACATGGAGTCAGGATGTCGGTTCGGACATCAAGAAGGGCGATTCCGCGGCCGGGGCTCTCGAGGAAGCCGCGCAAGATGCCGAGCGCGCAAGCAGTAAAAGGCGTTACAGAGATGCGGCCAGGGACGAGTTTGAGGCACCTCGCAGCATTCTCTGGCTGCTGGGAGGATTGATCGACCAGGAGCTCGGGAAGGAATGCATCAACATCATCCTCGTCAACTCCCTCGACAACACTGCAACGCCGGCCGACGAATCCGGATACGCCAGTGAGCCCGGCCGCAAACTCCTCCTCGAGGAGGACGAGCTCGATAGTACGGACAGCGCGGTGCTCGCCCACGAGCTCGGCCACAATCTCGGCCTTCCACACGTTCAGATCGCAGCCAGGCTGATGAACGAGGGAGGGGCCGGCAGAACTCTCACCAAGGATGAGTGCGACAAGGCCTGCACCACGGCCGGAACGCATCGATCCCTCAAACCGGCCGCGCTCTCCGAAGACAAGGCAAAGGATCGTTTCGAAGCCGAGGAGGAGGCGCGGAAGAAGGCCGAGGAAGAAGCCGAGAAGGCGGAGGAGGAACGCAAGGCCAGGGAAGAAGAGGAGCGGCGGACGGCGGAAGAGGAAGCGGAACGGCAAAAAGAGATCGACGAGATCGACAAGCGCATCGGCGAAATCGACCGTCGTACGGCCGAGCTCGAGGAGAAGGTCAAGGCCGAGGAGGAGAGGTTCCGCGAGAGCGTCGAGAAGCAGGGACTTGGCAAGAGCACGACGCAGCAGATCCTGGATGACAACCTCCCCAACCAGGCGAGGAAAGAAAGGGCCGAACTCGAGGAGCTTAAAAAAGAAAAGGCGGGGCTGGAAGAGAAGAAGGCGGGGCCGGGGGAATAGGCCGCCTGACCGAATCTGAGAACTGGAGTTCGTGGATGCCGCTACCACGAAGGGGGCGTCCACACAGAGTCACAAAGTCATTCGTGGCAAACCAGCAGAAACACCTGTTCCTCTTTTTCGTAATAATTCTCGTTACGTTCCCTTGGACCGACATATCCAATGTCGTTGGAAGGAGGCCGATGTGATCCGCATCCATATGCGTTCGACGGTGGCGGCCGTTGGAGTATTCATCCTGTGCTCGGCTGTTGCGCTATTGGTTACTGCCGAAGAGGCGAAACAAGCCACCCAGCCCGGGCAGATCCTCGGGACATTCATGACAGGTGGTCAGATCTGGTCGTCTCCAGCTCATGACAAGGGGGCGGTCTACATCGGAAGTGACGATGGCAGCCTATGGGCTCTCGATCTCGAGGCTCTGACCCCGAAGTGGAAGGCCGACACCGGTGGCCGGGTCCGTTCGACGCCCGCGGTCGTCAACGACTCGGTCTACTTTGCGAGCGATGACGGGTTTCTCTACTGCGTCGCCGTTTCCGACGGCAGCCGGTCGTGGCGATTCGATCTCCACAGCGCGGGGATCGAGCGCGTGTTGCCCTCCCTCCACCCTCCCTACGCTTATGACTACCTGACCTCCTCTCCCACCGTCCACAGGGGGCTCGTGATTGTCGGCAGCGCCAACGGTACGTTGTACGCGATCGAAGCCGCCACCGGCCAGGAGAAGTGGCGCTTCAAAACTGGAGGTCGCATCCGCTCAACACCAAAGGTCCACCAGAAACGGGTCTACTTCGGAAGTTGGGACCACCATCTATACGCGCTGGACGTTGAGGACGGGAAGCAGATCTGGCGATTCGACACCGGCGGCATCGTGCAGGCGTCGCCGGCGTTCGGCGACGGACGGGTTTATATCGGCAGCCGCAACCCCAGAGTCTTTGCCCTCGACGCTGCAACTGGAAAGCCGGTGTGGGAGTTCGAGCACACCGACGGCTCGTGGGTGGAGTCCTCCGGGGTCTACCTCGACGGCGTGCTCTACATGGGCAGTTCGGACGCCCTGACGCTGTTTGCGTTTGACGGCGCCACCGGCGATGTCAAATGGAAGTACCGCACCGTTGGCTGGTCGTGGTGCACCCCGTCGATCTCGGACGAGACGATCTATATCGGTTCGATCAGCGCGTTTCCCTACTACTTCGAGGGAGTTACCCTCGAGCGCGGGCTCCACGCAGTGGACTTGAAGACAGGAAAGCCGCGGTGGGTCGTACCGACAGGGGAACTCCCCGGCTTTGTCACCGGGGGTGTGATGAGCACCCCGCTGGTGGTCAATGGCAGGGTCATAGTCGGGGCGCTGGACAATCGACTGATCGTGGTGGCCGAGTAACCGACAGACGGCTTCTCCGATCGGTGGCACGCATAGATGTCCGGGGAAGGCGCGACCCGTGACAATGCACCAATGGGAAAAAGGCGCCCGCTGTAATGTCATAATCGGACATTGCCATGAGCGACGACGAAACCACCCGCCACGATCGCGACCACCGCGACTCGGTTGACACTTTCGGTAGCCAGGAGACGGCGGCGATTGCGTCGCTCACCCAGGGAATGGAGTTCGGGCGCTACAAGATCGTCCACCGAGTCGGCAGCGGCGGGATGGGGACAGTGTACTCCGCCTTCGATCCCACCCTGGACCGCACGGTCGCTCTCAAGGTGCTGCACGACAAGGTGGAAAGCGCCGATGCCGAGCAGAGGCTCCTGCGAGAGGCACAGGCCATGGCACGCCTCAGCCACCCCAACGTGGTCACCGTCCACGACGCGGGGATGAAGGACGGACGCCCGTATGTCGCCATGGAATTCGTAGAGGGCTACGACCTCCGAACGTGGCTGCGGAGGGAGGAGCGAGACTGGCGAGAGATCGTCGACAAATTCGTGGCGGCCGGCGACGGGTTGGCCGCCGCCCATGCCGCCGGCTTGATCCACCGCGATTTCAAACCGGGCAACGTCATGGTCGGCAACGACGGTCGGGTCCGGGTCACCGACTTCGGCCTCGCCCGAGCCGCCGAAGCGGGAGATCTGGAACTCCGGGGGGCGCCGCCCGAATCCCTCGCGATGCCGGTGGATGACGCCGAGTCCTCATCGCCTCTCGAGACGCCGCTCACCCAGGCCGGCACGGTACTTGGCACACCGGCCTATATGGCCCCGGAGCAAGCTCTCGAAGGCCGTGCCGATCATCGCTCCGACCAGTACGCCTTCTGCGTATCGATGTACGTCGCTCTTTTCGGGAAGCACCCGCTGGGCGAGTTTTCAAATCTCCCGGAGTTCATCGCCCAGCTCGAGGCGGACGATGTCAGCCTGCCGCCAGCGGACCACGAGGTTCCCGCCCGCACCGTGACCGCCATAATGAGAGGATTGAGTCGCTCGCCGGAGGAACGCTTCCCAGACATGGATGCACTCCTCGACACCCTGCGCTTCGATCCAGCGCAAAGGCGAAAACGCTGGTTCGTTGCTGGCGCAGGTGTCGTGGTGGTAGCGGCCGTCATCGGGATCGTCAGCTACACCGCCTATCGACGACAGCTCTGCGGAGCGGGGGAATCACATGTTGCGGCGGTTTGGAACGCCGACCGCCGGACGCAGCTCGAGGAGCACTTCGCCAATGTCGCCGAAGGCCTCGGACCCGAAGCGGTCGCGGCTGTGGCGGCCCGTCTCGACGACTACGCCGACCGCTGGGCCACGGTCCACCGCGAGGCATGCGTGGCGACCCGAATCCGGGGCGAGCATTCCGAAGCCCTTCTCGACCGCCAGATGGCATGTCTCCGACGACGCCTGCGCGAGACGGACCACCTTCTGGCCCTGCTTGCAGCGGGCGACCGCGAGCTGGCCACCTCCGCCCTCGACGCCGTCGTCGGACTCGATACGCCCGAGGTATGCGCCGATTCGACGGCCCTGGTGGAGCGCCTGCCCGTGCCGGAAGACGAGGAGACCCGCTCCGCCCTTACCGAACTCGAGGACCGGCTCGCGGCGGCCAACGCCGAAAAGCTGGCCGGCGATTACGAGACTGCACTGGAAAGACTCACCGAGCTGGCGCCACAGGCGCGGGAGCTGGGCTACCCACCGACGCTCGCAGAGGTCATGATCCTCAAGGGTTTCGTCGAAGCCGAACTCGGTATGGCGGAAGACGCCGAGCGCTCCTTGCGCGAAGCGTTCGGAGCGGCCGAGCAGGGCCGTGACGATCGCGCCGGCGCCGTCGCCGCCAGCAATCTGATGTGGGTCACGGGATACCTCCAGGGCCGGTTCGAGGAAGCCGACCGATGGAGCGATCTCGCGTCGGCCAAGATCGAGCGCCTCGGCGGTGACGAACCGGTCGCGGCGGACTTCGCCGATACCCGGGCGAGCGTGCTGATCCAGGCCGGCAGGCATCGCGAGGCCATCGAACTCCAAAAACACGCGCTCGAGCTCCACTCGAGGATCAACGGTCCCGAGAGCCTTGACGTGGCAATGGCGATGTCGACCATGGGGCACGCCCTCTCGTCGGTCGGCGATTACAGAGCTGCTGTCGGTTATTACGAGCAGTCGCTGGCCCTCAAGGAGTTCCTCGTGAGTCCGGACCACCCGACGGTCGGTTTCACAGCGACCAGCCTCGCGCAGGCGTACGCCGGCCTCAGCGACTATGACAAGGCGGCCGAGTTGTCGCGGCGTGCGCTCGCCATCCTCGAGAAGGTATTCGGCGCCGACGATCCGCAGCTTGCAGTCTCGCTCAACAACCTCGCCTACAGCCTCGAAGGGCTCGAGCGATTCGACGAAGCGCGTGAGATTCATGAACGCTCGATGAACATCGTCTCTCGATCCTGGGGTCCGGACCACCCGCAGATCGCGATCAGCCTGCTCAACCTCTCGAGCCTCGAAAAGCAGGCCGGAGACTTTCAGGCGGCGCTCGCAGCGTCGCAGCGAGCGGGTGAAATCCTGATCGCGACCTTCGGCACCGAGCACCCGCTCTACGCGTACGCGGCAAACAACACCGGCGTGTTTCTGATGGAGACGGGACAGGCTGCCCAGGGTGTGGTCCACCTCGAAAAGGCGCTCGCGATACGAGTAGCCTCCGACACAGACCCGGTGTTGATCGCCGTCACCCGATTCAACCTCGGCCGCGCTCTTTGGGAGGCCGGCCAGCGCGAGAGCGGTCGCCGCAACGTCTCCGAGGCAGAACGGGAGCTCATCGCCATTGGTGAGCTGGGAGAGGAAGACCTGGCCGCGGTGCGCGAGTGGCTGGCAGAACACTGAGATCGTAAACTCTCACAGGTGCACCCTTTCATCGGCATTCTCACGGCGAGGCGGCCCGCGCCTCGTCCTCAGCCTCAGCCAGGTCACCAGTCCGAGAGGCGATGTCGTATGGTCGCCTTCAGCGACTTCCGCGACGGCAGCCCTCGAGCGACTATCGTTTCGCCGATCACCAGCTGCGGGTTGGGGCCTTCTTCGTCGGCATCGGCAAATTCCGTCACCGGTTGCAGTTCGAAATCAGCAAGAACCGAGACGCACAGATCGATCAGGCGATCGCGATCTTCACCCAGCTCGCCACGGACCGTGACTTCTATCTCTGAAAAAAACTCGCTGAAGTCCTCACCCACGAACCGCAGATATTCGCGCCACAGCGCGGTGTAGTAGGCCTCCCCCTGCGCTTCGGGAATGAAGTTGTCGGCCGCGATCTCTGCCTGGAGACAATCGACGATCTCATCTCGGCCGGCGAGGCCGGCAGCAGCCACCTTCTCGCACGCCTGACGCAACCCCACAACGCCGACCCGGTGGAGTCCGACCAGCACCTGCGATACCGAATAGCTTCCACAGCGCAACGATTGTTCCTTCGACTGTCCGAGATCATTCTACGACGGGTCAGGGTGTCGCGATAAGCGCGCTACGCGAGATGCTCCACCGTAATACGTGACACTTATGCATGCCATGACCGTTCTTTTCACCGATAGACATGTCACAATGCCCACAATCCGAAAGCTGAACCGAAGGAGATGCCATGGCTGATGAACCACTCCAGATCCAGCCTTCAACCAAGGTGGCGCAGCTGCTCGACGCCTACCCCGAGCTCGAGGAAGTCCTGATCAGGCAGAGGCTTTCGCACATGGACGGTGCAGGAGCAGGACAGTTTGTACAAGAGTTATTTCACCAGCTCAGACTGAAATAGGCGCCACCGATTGCGAGAAACGGAGGTCCAAAGTGTTTGAGAGAATCCTTCTGGGTGTGGGTCGACGAATGGTCCCGGTACCCGAGTGGTTATTCCGGCCGATGGTCCAGCGCGACACAAAAAAGCTCGCCAGAAGGCCGGCCCTCGAGCCAGACCAACGGCGGGTGCAGCACTTTGCGGTACGGGAGATCCCACGCCGCAGGGAGGCGATCGCGCCCGAGGTCTTCGCCGAAGAGCTCGGTTTATCGCTCGACGAGGTGAACCGGATCCTCGACGAGCTCGAACGTCGCATGACCTTTCTCTGCCGCAGAGGAGGCAAGGACGTGAACTGGGCCTACCCGGTGACCGCCGAGGAAACGCCCCACCAGGTCCGAATAGACGGAGGCGCAGCGTTCTCGGCCGCTTGAGCAGCCGACGCCGTGGCGATGCCCTTCGTGCAAGGGCGACTGTTGGAGAAAGACCTCGGCTGCGAGATCGAGACCAAGTGCTCGGTCAGCGGACGTCCGGTCGTCTTCGAGCTCGACAGCGAGTTCCGCTATGGCGTTCGTCCGCCTGCTGAAAAACCGGTGTTCATGATTCCGATGATCGACATACGCAACCTGGACGCTCCGTGCATCGTCGATGACTTTTGAATGAAGAGTGTCTTCTTCTGGTCAGAAGAAGAGGCCCGCGCACACCGCAAAAACAACCCGGAGCCCAGGGGCATCTACCTGAGTCTTCGGCAGGGCGAGATCATCAACAGACCGATCCAAAGCGTGCTCTTTGGTTTCGCGCGAAAATAGCGGAGGTCCAATGTCACGCAAAGCAGCTCAAACCGGGCCGGGAGCGATGGTTCTGGTCGCTATCGAACAGGCCTTTCCCGAGGGCGAGCGCATCATCGACGATGACCTCGCCTGTCCGATTCTGCCTTTCGGTTACAGGGCCGAAGTCCGGCTGTTCGGCCCAATCAAGAACTGGGTGATCAGGAAATCAGAGCTTAAGGTACCGGGTCTCTGGGGCGGCATCATGGCCCGGAAGCGATACATCGACGACATCGTTTCCGAAGCCGCCGAAGGTCCGATCGAGGCGGTCGTGAACCTGGGGGCGGGCTTCGACACGCGAGCTTTCCGTCTTCAGGCCCTGGCCGAGGTTCCGGTGTGGGAGGTCGATCAGCCGCAGAACATCGACGCCAAACGGTCGAGACTCGAGAAGCTTTTCGAGCCGGTTCCTGCCCACGTGACCCTCGTGCCGATCGACTTCGACCACGAGGACCTGGCAACCGTGTTGGCTTCGCACGGCTATGAGCCAGACAGAAGAACCATGTTCGTCTGGGAAGGTGTCACTCAATACGTGACCGAGGCCGGTATCCGTGCAACCTTCGATTTTCTTGCTCGAGCCCCC
>Ga0316194_10002921_pt1 | contig 11944 bp, 9 predicted proteins | sample CroRivsedime1_MG_FD_204936 | JGI IMG/M metagenome (GOLD analysis project Ga0316194, IMG submission 204936) | Coastal sediment microbial communities from Maine, United States - Cross River sediment 1 | ecosystem: Environmental > Aquatic > Marine > Coastal > Sediment | place: USA: Maine... | reverse complement strand
CCTGCTCATCCAGGTTGAGTGGTTTGATCAGGGGCGACAGCCCCTCGTTAGGAATGCCGCCGGCATCATAGAACTCGACCACGTCGCGCAAGCTACTCAATGATCCGTTATGCATATAGGGCGCGGTCAGCGCGATATTACGCAGCCCGGGGGTTTTATATTTCCAGCGATCGTATGGATTTTGCGTGACTTCGTAGAGCCCGACATCGGCAGGTGGCGGTTCGCCGACGCGCTCGATGATGGCGCGATCGACTTCGAGGACCACCCCGGGAGCAACCTGCACAAGCTGCTTGTCCGGCAGTATCCCCATCGACTCCCGGTAGCCGATGCCGGTGTTATGCAGCCGGTTATCCATAAACACTGCACTATCCTGACCCACAAGATGGCAGGCGGAACACCCTGCCCGGCCGCTGAACAGCTCGAATCCACGCTGCGCCGAGTCCGACAACGAATCGGACTCATGTGCGTAATACCAGCGGTCAAACGCGGAATCGCCGGACACTATTGCACGCTGGTAACTGGCCAGGGCTCTGCCGAGGGTGGTCATCGATACCCCCGCGCCTTCAAATGCCGCTTCAAACATACCGTCGTATTCGTCGATCAGGCGGATTTTATTCAACACGTATCCAACCGAAGGATTGCCCATTTCGTTGCGCGCGAGCAGCGGTCCCCAAACCTGCTGCTCGAGCACGTCCTCGCGTCCGTCATGAAACAGGAGTTCGGCATAGGCGACATTGTAGATCGTCGGCGAATTGCGTCGCACGCTGCGTCCCTCGATACCGACTGCCATGGCGAGTTCGTTACTGGAAAACCCCTGGTCGGGTATATGGCACATGGCACAGGAAAAGGTGTCATTGAGCGACAGGCGACGGTCAAAGAAGAGCTTCCTTCCCAACTGGATTTTTGCCCGGTCGGCATCGTCGCCACCCGGTACCGCCGGCAGTCCCAGGGGAGGATTGCGCACCAGGGCAAGCAGATCGGCGGCCTGCCCCCGCCGCAGTTCAAGCGCGCGCGAGCGCGTCGTGTAATCCCCGGTTTCATAGCCGCGCCTGTCGTCACCCGGGCCGGATAACAAAGTTGTCGACTGGTTAGCCACGCTCTGCAGAGCGCCACCGCGCGCCGCATGTAACAGGGTCCTGAAGTCATTCAGTATCAGGTCCTGGTGTAGAAATCCGACACTGTAGATATTGCGAATATTCCTTTCAGGGTCGATCAGAAAGACTCTCAGCAGGTGTGCAAAGGCACTGGAGTAACGGCCGTCACTGGTCGTTTGCCGTTGTATATCCTGGTTGTAGGCATCGAGAATCGGCGCCAGGCTCTGCTCCGACGCGGTGGTGACAAATTGCCATTCACCCGCGTTGCCGGCGTAACGAAAATTGTTGCCATACAGCGCCATGACTTCGGGGGTATCGATTACGGGATCGAAACTGAGGCTGATCAGCTTGAGTCGTTGCGCGATCTCGGAATCACGTTTCATCGCCGCCTTGATCTGGTAAAACACGTGCGAGGTTAACGGGCAGCCATTGACGTCGCTGCAGCTGCTGTAGATAAATGCGAGCAGCACATAGCTGTCGCCGTATAGCTCATACAGTCGCCGTGGTTTACCGTCTGCATCGAGGACATCGCCGTCAGCGGCATGACCCAGCGGCGGCAGCGCATAACTTCCTGCCGCAGGCACATTGTAACCCAGGTCGCCATATCCAGGCGCCAGAGCCTGCGCAGACGCTGCCGTAATGTGCAGCACCGACAAAATCAGAAATAGTGGTAACCGGGCAAGCATGATCCTGGCAAGAATAAACCCCGGAGAACGAAAAATCAGCCTCCGGGGTTTCAGTTAAGCCGCGGTGTGGAGAAGAGCACCGCAAGCATTAAAAGACTACTGCAGCAAAGATTCCAGACCCGTATCCGACGCTGCCAGAGCATTCGCCTCGGGAGATTTGCCGCTGTAGAGCGAGTAAGCACCGAAGCGCATCTGGTGCGCGCGGCCCAGCTTCAGCTTGTTGAAATCGAGTGCGAACTGTTCGACCAACTCCTTGCCGTTCCAGACAAAACTCTTGAAGTACTGCTCGTTGTCTTCACCCTTCTTGTCCCAGTTGGCGAGTAGCGAAGAAGTGTAGTAAACGCGCTTGCCGTCCCAGCTGGACGATGCCATGTTCACCTGGCGGCCGATGACCTTTTCATAAACCTGCTTCGGGTTATGCGGATCGCTCAGATCAAACAGACGGGTTTTGCCGTCCATGAAAGTGTTGACCCACAGCCTGCTGTCGTCGGCGCTGATCGAGATATCGACCGGCAACGGAATTGATGCTGGATCGCCGACATCGGCAACCGCCTTGGCCTGCCATTCACCCTGGTTATCTTCATAGATCAGCCAGATTTTCGAAGTCAGTGCCGTAGTGGTGACGCACCAGTTATTGTGGGGCTTCCAGGCGCAACGGATTTCGAGCGGTGCGCCGGGCACATCGAAAACTTTCTTCGGCTTCTTGCTGTGCAGATTCCACAGCACCATGGTATTGCCGAAGCGCTTCATCGCTTCAGGATCCTGCAGCATCTTGCCGAAGTCCATCATGTAGTTGGACCAGCCGGTGAATGACGAAGTCAGCATGATGTTGCGACGTGGCAGCACGCGCAAATCGTAATTGTAGCCATCGGCCAGCTTGCCGGTCTTGGTCGCGCCCTGCAGGTTTTCATCAGTGGGCATCCAGTGGGTGGTAACATAATCGCCCTCGTTGGTGTACTCGACCAGCGCGGTGCGCCCACCATTGTCCTGGTTATTAGACAGGCCAGTGACCATGATTCGTCCGGGTAACGCGTAGGTCGTATGCGGTCCGACAACACCGCCACTTTTTTCGACGAAATCGGTCACGACTCGATATAATTTCGGTTTTGCCGGATCGGAGGCAACATCGAAGATAAAGATCTTGCTGGTGTCGAGGCCGCCTGCCCACAGGTACTTGCGATCATCGGTAAATCCGGAATGATGAGCTTCGTTTCTGCCGCCTACCGACAAGGTATGAACAACCTGGCCGTATTTGGATGAATTCGGGTTAACGTCCACGGTAACGAGTTTATCCTGTCCATCACCGAGGCCCTCTACGCCCAGCGTCCAGACGTAAACGAAGTCTTCCTGGCCGACAATCTTGGCCATGTAGGGCGATTGACAGGTTTCGTCTGCCTGAACGCCGGTAAGCATGCCGGTAAACAAGGTTAACAATGCGATGCTGAAACTACGCATGCCTGCTCCGACTAACCTGGATAGTGTAGGTTTCATAGAGTTCCCTCCTGGTTGGTATATTTATTGGTGTATATAGTGTGAATGCTCACGATGAAACTGGAGCGATCCCGCGCTGGTCGGCGGTGATTAAAGGACATTTTGTCAGACAGTGTTAACTGTCCGGGTGCAGGCTGAACCATCTTGACTTCCCCCGTTCCGACAGAACAGTATAAAAATAAAGCTACGCAATTATCTTTCATATACTGCTGTTATAAGAATACTTTATGGCACTTTCTGCTAATATTCCGTCATTATGGATAGAATTGATCGAAAACTCATCGGCGAACTTCAGCGCGACGGGCGCCTGACCAATCAGGAACTAAGTGAACGCGTGTCTTTGTCGCCGTCTCCCTGCCTGCGTCGGCTGCGCCAACTCGAGCAGAATGGCGTGATCGAGGGTTATACCGCGATCGTCAACCAGGAAGCCTGCGGACTGGATATTACCGCCTTCGTTTCAATCCGGCTGGAAAAGCAGAACGACAAGACCATCCAGGCATTCGAACGAGGTATTCGCGACCTCGACGAAATCGTTGCCTGTTACCTGATGTCCGGTTCATCAGATTACCTGCTGCAGGTGTTGAGCCCATCGCTCAAGGATTATGAAGCCTTCATCCGCGACAAACTGTCGCGCACCCCGGGAATAGGCACGCTGGAAACCCATTTCGCATTCGGGCAGGTCAAACACAGCACAGTTTTTCCAGGTTTCGATTGAAGGCTACCAGGGAGACCCTGGATCAACTGACGTAGAAGGTAATCTGCGGCCAGTCTCAAGCGCTCGTGTGGCTACATGCCGCGGCAATAGCAGGAGTAGCGAATTTCGACATCAGCTCGCGCGAGCGCTTTATCGAGCGCAGGTTTGATCAAAATAGCCTCTTCGTTGCGCCCCAGCCGAGTCAGGCACTCGTGCAGGCCGTGCAGGCCCCAGACGTTACCCGGATGTTGGCAGGCGCGCGCGAGCGTGTTGTCGAAACCGAGATCGGCACGGTACACCGCCTCGGCCTCATCGATGCGGTTCTGCTCTAGCAGCAAGGCACCGAGCGCATGACGGGTCGGTTGCATCCAGCCCCAGGGTTCGTCATAGGGGAGGTTGTCGTCGAGTTCAACCGAACGACGTAAATGCGCAAATGCCGAGTCGAAATCGCCCTTGCGGTAACTCAACTCACCTTCCAGCATTGCCTCGGCCACGGTCAGAATGTCGAGGCAGATGTTATTGAAAATTGTCCGGGTTGCAGGCATCGCCACCCTGGCGGCCAGGTAATCCTCACGCGCTGCTTCGGCCGCCGGAATATCACCGGTCGCGGCATGCGCCACGGTTTTGGCATAGTGGATCAGCACCAGTGTAAACGCATAAAGCGCCGGATCCTCCGGCAGTGCCTGCTGTTTTATCTGCTCCCACTCGCCGAACCTGATCAGCACATGTTGTTTCATCGGGTAAAAGGCCTCGACCCAATCGGCCATAGGCTCCACCACGTCCGGCGTCAGCGATGCCGCGAGTTCGTCGGCAGTGTCAAGCGCCACCTGCCTCTGGCCGAGGAACATCGCGCCGTAAATCTTGAAATGATAATTATGACAGCGATACAAGGTGTAAAAATTCATCGGCCCGGAACGTTCGAGATATTTGCGATCGGCCTGAATCGCCCGATGGTTGCGTAGCACGACATTCTGGTAGTCACCACATAACACGTCGACATGCGTCGGCATGTGCTGCAGGTGCCCGGCGTCTGGCACCAGGTCGATCAGCGCATCGCCGGCGCTGAGCGCTTTTTCCGGGTGCGGTGACATCTCCATCAGGTGCAGATACATGTGCAGCAGCCCTGGATGCTTTTTCGATCCTTTATCCGCCAGCTTCTCAAACGCGGTTTCGAGCACTGCGATCGCTTCTTCGGTATCGGCGCCCACGGCCGGCTTACCAGTCGGCAAATCCCAGAGTTGCCATGGAGTACGATTCATGATCGATTCGGCGAACAAGGTACAGACATCCAGGTCTTCGGGGTGAGCCTGGTAAACCTTGCGCATCGCGTTGGCGAAGGCGTCGTTCCACGGGCCGAAGTCCTCGATTGCGGGATCATCGGGATAACGTGCGCTGAGCGCCTCGATCAGACCGCGCTCGATGTCGTCGGCATGGTCGAGGTGACTTTTTGCCGATTTCACCAGGCTGTGCGCTGCGTCCAGGCAGGCCTGTTTGTCGTCGTCCTCGAAGTCACTCCATTGCTTGTTGTAATTCGGACCACTCGCGTAGGCGATGCCCCAGTGCGCCATCACGCAGTCCGGGTCATGTTCGAGCGCTTTTTTGAAACACTCGATGGCTTCTTCGTGATGGTACCCATAGTTCCAGACCAGGCCTCGGTCGAACCAGAGTTGCGCCTCGGGAGATGAGGTTGATATGTTGCGGCTATAACTACCCAGGTTGTAATAATCGCTCATGCTGCCTCCTGCTGAGTGCAGTTTTCAGTTTTGCTGCGGGTTTATAAAGAGTGTTTAACACACTTAATCAGCAGCGTCGAATCTGGATCGATTATCCCTGCTGACTCATCGAGTTTGAGCCTCAAGGGGGACCCTCAATGAACCGGGGTGGGTGGGAATCTGCGCCGAGCAGTCGACACTCAGTATTTATTCCTTACTCCTGCTTCCGGCACTAAGCAGTCATTGATATAAAAAATCTTGCATGAGAACATCGCTGGAATATTTTGTGGCATATCACGATATTCGTGCGTTTCACCTGACAATGCAAATCCAACAACCTAAAATGAGTATATTAAATGAAAGTTGCATACATCTTTTCCAGTCAAGGGCACACTGTTTCATACAAACTTGGGAAAATGATTCTTCCTCAACTCGAGGAACAGTCTCACGGCCCCGAAGTTGTTGGCATGTTCTTTTTCGAGGACAACAATTATGTACTGGTAAAGGGAGATCCCATCGGCGAGCGATTGGCGAAGGTAGCTAAACAACAAAACATCATGCTGATGGGTTGTGACCAGTGCTGCTGGGAGCGCGAGATTGACGGGAAACTTGTGGATGGCGCCACGATAGGTTGCTTTCCAAATCTATATGAGGGGTTAGCTGGAAATATGCCAGACCAGGTAATAACACTGTAATGGCATCACAAACCAGGCTAACACCACATTACCAGAACAAGAAGTGCGCGCTTGCGAAGCAAACGCCGCCCCGGCATTTGGTTGGCCGCTTTTATGGATGTTAGCAATTAGTAGAGATATTCATCAGATGAGAATTTTGAAGTCGTTAGTACTGCTCCTGGTAGCGGTATTAGTCTTGCCTTTTGGCCAGCTCCGGGCAGAGGGGAAGCTGGAACTCCAGAAAGTAACCGCAGACGTATATGCAATCGTTGGCGAGCCTGGTAACCGCACAGCGGACAACCTGGGAAATAATGCAACATTTGGATTCGTGATCACAAGCGAAGGTGTCGTGCTCATTGATTCAGGTGGCACTTATCAGGGCGCGCAAAGAATTGACCGGCTTATCAAAAGTGTTACCGACAAACCTGTTGTCAGGGTGATCAATACCGGGGGGCAGGATCATCGCTGGCTGGGTAATGGATATTTTAAAAATCAAGGTGCACAAATTATTGCCAGCGTAGCAGCAGTGAAGGATCAGAAAGCGCGCACCCAGGATCAATTTATTCTGCTGGCTAATCTGGTTGGAGAAAAAATTGTAAAAGAAACAGATCCTGTTTATGCCGAGAGAACATTCGACGAACATTTCGAGTTTGGATTGGGTGGCACTATTTTCAAGCTGAGCCATTCGGGCCAGGCACACACACCCGGTGATAGTTTTGTCTGGCTTCCGCAGAAAAAAGTTATGTTCACAGGGGATATCGTTTATGTCGAGCGTATGCTAGGCATTGGATCGCAGTCCAACAGCAAAAGCTGGATCGAGGTCTTTCAAACTATGGCTGCGTTCAAACCACGATATTTGATACCCGGACACGGTCATGCAACGGATTTGGCCCAGGCTACAAAAGATACTTATGATTATCTGGTTTTCTTACGCAAATCGGTTTCTGATTTCATGGAGAATGGTGGTGACCTTTCGGCAATAAGCAGCCTGGACCAGACAAAGTTCAACTACCTCCTGAATTATCAGGAAATTGCCGGCAGTAATGCACAAAAAGTTTTTACCGAAATGGAATGGGAATAGATTATTAGTATCAAGTTTGAAGCGCATACAGTCGTAATGTAGAGGTTCAGACGCGACAATCGGCCAGAAGCGAACGCCTGACAATAAAGTGTTAAAATTTTATCCAATAAAAAAATTATAACGCTACTGTTTACCCTGGCAATATTTACAACGATTCTGGATATATATTTCTGTTGGAGAGAAGTGCCCGAGTTAGTCAGCAGTGACTTAATACGGGCTGAGCTAAACCGGAGAGCCTGGTTTGAAACAATTCTGCTGCTAAGCTAAAGAATTCGGATATGAATAATGACAATGCCAGAATGCTGGCCGTTGAAGTACGAAGCCTGCCACCATCGATGTTGGATGCAAGCTTGCTGGCCGAGTACGTCAAAACCGGTGAAGCATACGATTTGTCAGATTTGTGCAGAAAGGGCGATGTCTCAATCAAGCAAGTAGCCCAGATAGTCGTCGCAAGCAGCCTTGATGAGGTGGACAAACTACCCGGTTACACCATGACAAGTGAGATTTTTGAGCTAGCTGAAAATCTTTACTCCATTGGCGAGTCGAGGCGGCATTGGCAACTAATGCGCAACCGGCATAAACCCGGTTACCTGGAAAGTCACTTAACGAGAGAAGCGTTGAAACGCCTTGAGCTCGACCCCGTGAAGAGAAAACGCCATTACGCGAATATTTATTTCCGCGCATGGGCGATATTCTGGGATGACGAGTTTATCAGTCGCATGATTCACAAGGTCGATAGCCGTATCATTGCCAGCCTGCCTGAAGAACTGATCACCGAAAACATTTGTTTAACCGCAGTTTCCAGATCGGGTTTAATGCTGCGTTACGTGCCGGTGTTGCTACGCAGCCCCGTAGTCTGCACTCGAGCGGTACAGAATGATCCGGCAGCCATCGCTTTTACGCCCGGGCACCTGCGTGACCAGGTCAGGAAATTACAGGCCATCAAGTTCGATTGAAGAAATTAGTTTTTCGATGCCGACGAACAATCAGTGTGGGCCTTCGTAGTGCGGGAATGACTTGAAGTACGGGAGACTCAGGGTCGCCTGTAAATACTTGCGAAGGGTCTATTTTCTCTAAAGGAGACCCTCAGTAAACCGGGGCGGAAGGCGAGCTTCGACCAGGAGCGGATGCTGAATCGATCGCTAATTAAGTATCGTGTCCCCTGATCGCCCATTGCACCAGCGACTTGTGCCAGGTGAATTCGATGATTTTTTGTAACTGTCTTTCATAGCCAAGCAGAATTGGCTGCAGCACGCCCGGCCAACTCGACAGGTCGCGAACGAACACGCTTGTTTTCGTCATCGGCCGGAACTCTTCGAGTATCTCGGTCGCTTTGATTCGCTCGATATAGGCCTGCGGTACGATATCCATCGTCGCATAGGCATTTAGCAAATAGTCGAGATACTCCCGGGTGGGCTTCAGCCCAGCGACGATTCGCGTGGTGCGGTAATAGTAAAAGCAGACCCCATCGGCCTGCCTGAAAACCTTTTCGTGGACTCGCAGAAACGGCTCCCCCTCGAAGTAGTCCATACGCCGGGCGTCTCTTTCGAGGATCAGGTAGATCTTGCCGTAAACCACGCCGCCATCGCTCGGATCTGCCGAGGCATAGCCGTGCTGGTCATAGAATCCCGGCTGGGTAAATTGCAGCGAGGCGTTCTCGAGAGCATGGTCCATAGACGCAAACACCTTGATGCGTCGCTGCGCCAGCACGCTTGCATCGAGATTTGCGCCGAAGGTGAAATAGTGCACCTTCCTGTCATAACGCGGCCGCAGCACACGCATCAGGTTGGCCCATTCGGATCCAAGTATCCACAGTATTGCTCGCAGCAAAGATTAGTCTCCCGCAAATGAGTCGTCGTGAGGGCGCCGCCTGGTTGACTCGGTTGAATCCGGGGCCACGTCGTCAAACTAATTGCATAAGAGTAGATGAAATATAATGTACTTGAAAGCACAGGGTTGCCTGCATTTCGGTCAGTTCCTGTCATTCCGGCGAAAGCCGGAATCCAGTTCATAAACTAACGCAAGACTAGCTCTTTAATACTGGATCCCGCCGGTTCGACGCATCGGGTCGAGCCGCAGGATGACAACTTCTGGAATTAATCCTAATTTCTTATCTGGAGTGACTGTTGAGGGTCGATTATCGCCGCTGCTACACCCGGTTTGGGTGCCAAATTTCTCCAAAGGAAACCCCCAGTTGGCTGGGCCAGGAGACGAGCTTCGGCCATGAACGGATAAAAAAAACCGGGTAATCCGTTTAGGAGATACCCGGTTTCTAAAGTTATTTATGCTTTATCAGATTATGATTCGAAAGTGCCTCCAGCGCCGTCACACTCGGCTTTGCTCATTTCAAGAAATCCTTTTCCCTTGCATGAGTTAAGACCTTTGCAGCTGCTAGTGGCAGTTTTGCATGAACTTAGACCCTTGCATGAATTAGCGCCCATGCACTTGCCACTCTCGCTACCTGCATATGTTGCCATAGGGGCCGTTGCCAGCATGGCAGCCGCGGCAATCGCGAGCGCAGCTCCAGTTGTTTTTCTTGCGGTGTTCATAGTTTGTCTCTCCTCATTAAAATGGTGTGAATGTATGTCATTCGCCAGTTAATACTGAAACGCATACCTGGCAATAAGATCTGACAGGCTTTGTTGGCGCTTAGTTCATTACTGAATTTGCCAAATGCCGGTTGTAATCCTAAATCGGACGTGATTCTCAATCCTGTTAAAGATCGGTCAATAATATATTGCTCTCTTCTATACTCGGTGTATGAAAAATTTTGCCTTATATCGCCAATTATTGTCCGTTGGGTACGCCTTTCGGTCTGTCCTCAGGAAGCCCAGCAGTGCTTAAGGCCGGTAAAAACGATTCGGGTTTTTCGGAGGACGCCCTATTTGCGGAACTGGATGAGCTGAGCTTTATGCTGCTTCTGCATGAGGCATCGATAAGGGCCAATTCGGTGGGTCAGTTTGAATGGGATCACAAATACAATCGCCTCGGTTACTGCTCGAAGGAATATGCAGAATTGTATGGCCACCGACATGTCAATATTGCTGGCGCGCAAAGTAACTGGGAGAAGTTTCTCACCCAGATTCATCCTGATGACCGAGACCTCTACCTGAAAACCTGTGATCAAAGGCACACCCAGAAGAGCGTAATCTGCGAGTACCGAATAGTTCTCCCGAGCGGGGAAACGAGGCACATCCAGGAAACCAATGTTTATTCCGAACTCGGCACGAATATGATCAGGGGCAACTTCGGTGTCGTCCGCGATATAAGCCTGCAGAAACGGGTTGAAAGCGTTCTAGATAGTAAAAACGAAAACGTCAGAAATATCGACGCTTTCGGCGATGTGGGCTGCTTTCTCTACAATGAAATTCACCATAAGTTTCTCTATGTCGATAAACCGCTGTCAAAAATCTACGGTGTCGAGGAAGACTATTTACTCGAAAATGTTCGAACGCAAAGTGAAGATTTCGAGTTTGTTTACGAGGGCGATCGCGAATTACTCGACCAGGTCTACCAGGACTATGAGATGGGAGATATCTGGGCGGCCGAATATAGAATGGTCCGACCGGATGGTGAAATACTCTGGGTCAGAGAGATAGGCAAAAGTTTTCTTGTCCTGAATGGCGTGGAAGAGCAGACCATAGGTGTGGTTCTGGATATAAGTGATCGCAAGAAAACGGAAATTGACCTGATGAAAATCAGTGACAAGTTAGAATACGAAGTTGCCGAGCGCACTTTAGAGCTTAACAGGACAGTTGAATTGCTGAAATCGGAAGTCGAGGAGAAAGAGAAAATTACGGCAAAGCTTCAGCACCTTGCCAACCATGATTCATTGACAGGATTACCGGGTATCCGATTGTGCATGGATCGACTATCTCAGGCCCTGGCAAGCGCAGAACGAAGCCATGAGACTTGCGCGATCATGTTTCTGGATGTCGATTACTTCAAGGCGATCAATGACAATCACGGCCATCGATATGGCGACAAGGTACTCAAGATTATTGCGGGTCGTTTTCAGGATGTTGTTCGCAAAGTCGATACCGTGGCGCGTATCGGTGGAGACGAATTTCTGGTCATCCTGTCGGGATTACGGAATACCGACATCGTCGAGCGGATTGCCGCAAAATTAATCGAAGAGACTTCACAAGTCGTCAACATTGGACGCCACGATTTTAGCCTTGGACTCAGTATCGGTATAGCCCTGTATCCTGCAGACGGTTCTAATGCGGATGAACTGATTCGCTCAGCGGATAATGCAATGTACCAGGCGAAAAAAAATGGTCGAAATTGTTTCAGGTTTGCTGGAAGTTGAATTAGGATCAAAGCGCCCCTTATCTGACCAAATAACTTATCACTCGATAGCCGGATATAATTAAACAACAGCTGATTAAGGCGGTGGGTTCAACTGATCGACGCAACACTTTATCTTTAGATTAAAAGATGGAGTGTAGAAAATGATGTATAGAGGTCGAATATATTACAACGCTGAACAGAAAGCCGAGATGTGGGACC
>Ga0316194_10002920_pt1 | contig 11944 bp, 13 predicted proteins | sample CroRivsedime1_MG_FD_204936 | JGI IMG/M metagenome (GOLD analysis project Ga0316194, IMG submission 204936) | Coastal sediment microbial communities from Maine, United States - Cross River sediment 1 | ecosystem: Environmental > Aquatic > Marine > Coastal > Sediment | place: USA: Maine... | reverse complement strand
GACGAAACGGACAACAGCGCTACTACGATTACAAGCAACGGCAGCAAACTGAAGCTACCGTGGAACGGCCTGTCCTGGGCCAACCCGTTCATCGATCTCGTAACGTTCGGTCCTGCACCCGAGGCGGTGACCGATGTCCTGGCTCCCGGAGATCTTATTCTGATCATGCCCACCGCGGCGGGCACCTGGGCACTGGCGCAGGTTCCCAAGGTGCAGGGCGCGGTTGTCTCGCTCGATCCGCAAGACGGTTCGATCAGCAGCCTGATCGGCGGATTCGATTTTGCTACGAGCAAGTACAACCGAGCCACCCAGGCGTTCCGGCAGCCCGGCTCTTCATTCAAGCCGTTCATCTACTCGGCCGCCCTCGAGCATGGCAATACGCTGGCGACCGTGGTTCTTGATGCGCCCATCGTCATCAGTTCATCTGAGCTCGAAGCTGTATGGAGACCTATCAATTACAGCGGCCGATTCTATGGTCCCACGCGCTTGCGCGAGGCGCTGTATAGATCGATGAACCTTGTTTCCGTAAGGCTGTTGCTGTTCGAGACAGGGTTCGGCAATGCCATCGAGCATATCGCCAAGTTCGGATTCGGCGACGCGGCCCTGATTCGTAATGGTTCGCTTGCGCTTGGTGGTGGCAATGCGACGCCACTGGATATGGCACAGGGGTATGCCGTGTTTGCGAACGGTGGCAATTCCGTAAAGCCCTACGTCATCGACTCCATTTTCGGGCCCGAAGGCGAGCCGCTGTATCGTGCCGAGCCGCTCGTCGTGTGCCAGGCATGTGAGGCCGAGCCCGACGAGGACTACATTTTGGAGCTCGATGAAGAAGGCAATCCGATCGACGATTTCCCGTTGGAGCAAATGGCCGAGGTGGCGGACGAGTACAGACCGGACGCCTCAACCGCGCCGGAGTTATTCGAGAATATCCTGGCTGCACCTCGTGTTATCACGGCGCAGAATGCATTCCTTATACAAGACGTCATGCGCGACGTGATCGTCCGTGGCACGGGGCGCCGCGCGCTGGCACTGGGGCGCCGCGATCTTTCCGGCAAGACCGGCACGTCCAATGATCAGCGCGACGCCTGGTTCGGTGGCTTTAACTCCAACCTGGCTGCCGTCGTCTGGGTTGGTTACGACGACAGCCTGCCATTGGGGCCGGGTGAGGAGGGCTCGCGCACCGCATTGCCGATCTGGATCGAATTCATGCGCATCGCATTGAAGGGCGCGCCTGAGAATCAAATGGCGATGCCCGAGGGCATCGTATCCGCGCGAATTGACCCGAAGACCGGCTGCCCGGCTCGCTCCGGCCAGAGGGGTACTATTTTCGAATTCTTCCGCGAGGGTCATGTTCCTGTTTGCGAAAACACCGAAGCGCTTCCCGACATCTTCAACGATGCCGGCGGTATCGACGCGGACCCTGAGGCCGAAGACGAAGAAGACGCCGAGTCCCTGTTCTAAGCATATGGCACCGAAAAACTTCGGCGATGACGAGCGCGCGCGGCGAACGCTGGCACAGGAAGCCGCGCGTATCATCGTCGAACAGGGAATTCGCGACTATCGCGCCGCCAAGATGAAAGCCGCCGAACGCCTCGGCATGAATGCCCGAGGTGCGCTACCGCGGAATGCAGAAATCGAACTTGCTATCAGCAATCACCTGGCATTGTTTGACGGCGACTCGCACTCCGTTGTTTTGCGACTGATGCGCGAGACTGCTCTCGCTGCCATGGATTTGCTGTCCGCCTACACGCCTCGACTGATCGGGCCGGTGCTGCAGGGTACGGCTGACGAAAATTCAGCGATTAATTTGCACGTGTTTTCCGACAGCCCGGAATGCATTGCAACGCAACTCGATACAATGGGCTACAACTACCGCTCCTACGAAAGGCGCCTCAAGACGAGCCGCGGCCGCGGCGCCAAACCCGAGACGTTCGCCGGATTTCAATTTGAACTTGAGGACGCTTGCGTCGAGGCGACCGTGTTTCCGGTTGATGGCATCCGCCAGTCACCGATCTCGCCAATCGATGGCAAGCCCATGAAGCGGATGGATGTGAAAGGGGTCAGAGCCCTTTTAGAAAAAGAGCTCTGACCCCGCTTGAGGGGAGGCGGGCTCCTGCAATTACCTCTTTTCTACTGCGACGTAGTCTCGCTGCGGCGTACCGGTGTACAACTGCCGTGGCCGTGCGATTCGTGTCGTCGAATCCGCGATCATCTCTCGCCAATGAGCCGTCCAGCCAACGGAGCGGCCAATCGCGAACATAACCGTAAACATCGATGTTGGAATGCCAAGAGCGCGGTAGATGATGCCCGAGTAGAAGTCGACGTTCGGATACAGCTTCTTCTCGACGAAGTAGTCGTCCTTTAGCGCCATCTCCTCGAGCTCGAGTGCCAGGTCGAACATCGGCGTGTCGTCGCGGCCGAGCTGCGCCAAAACCTTGTGGCACATTTCACGAATAATCGTCGCGCGCGGGTCAAAGTTCTTGTACACGCGGTGGCCAAAGCCCATCAGGCGAAACGGATCGTCTTTGTCCTTGGCCTTGGCGACGAATTTCTTGATCTGGCTCTTGTCGCCGATTTCCGTAAGCATGTTGAGTACGGCTTCGTTCGCGCCGCCGTGTGCCGGCCCCCATAGAGCCGAGATGCCCGCTGCAATTGCCGAGTACGGATTCGCACCCGAGCTGCCGGCCATGCGTACCGTCGAAGTTGAACAGTTCTGCTCATGATCTGCGTGAAGAATGAACAACAGGTCCAGCGCTTCGGCCGCTATCGGATCGATCTCATAGGGCTCCGCCGGTACAGAGAACAACATCTGCAAGAGGTTTTCGCAGTAGTTCAGGTCGTTCTGCGGATACATGAACGGCTGACCACTGGTCAGCTTGTAAGCGGCGGCTGCAATGGTCGGTAATTTCGCCAGGATGCGGTGCGCGAAAATATCGCGGTGCTCCGGATTGCTCGCGTCCATTTCGCTGTGGTAATACGCCGACATCGAGCCCACGACCGCCGATAGCATCGCCATCGGATGGGCGTCATAGCGAAAACCCTTGAAGAAATTGAGCATGCCCTCGTTGAGCATCGTGTGCGTGCGAATCGTGTGGTCGAACTTCTCGAGCTCCGTCGCGGTTGGCAACTCACCATTCAACAGGAGGTAGGAGACCTCGATAAAGTTGGAATGCGCGGCGAGCTGCTCGACCGGGTAACCCCGGTACATCAGGATGCCCTGCTCGCCGTCGATATAGGTAATGTCGGATTCGCAGCTACCCGTAGATACGAACCCAGGATCGTAGGTAAATACCCGCTGTTCCTTATAAAGCTTGCCGACATCGATGACGTCGGGGCCCACAGTGCCGGATCGAACGGGCAAGTCCATTTCAACGCCGCTGGGACTTGTCAGGCGGAATGCTTCCTTAGTCATTGTCTTCCTCTGTCTACTGATTTCGCGCATGGGCAACCGGGCCCGATGCAACCGTACGAGCATAGCAAAACCGCACCGATACTGGGGGTGTGGGGGCTATTCAGACAGACTAGAGCACCGCGCAAACGCGGACTATTAGGGACTTCCCGTAGCGGGCCCGCCCCTGGCTTATTCCGTGCTTGCGGCGCTTATTCCGTATTTGCGGCGGAACTTGTCTACGCGGCCGCCAGTATCGACGATCTTCTGTTTGCCGGTATAAAACGGGTGACAGGAGGAGCAAACCTCGATGAGAAGGTCTTCGCCGAGCGTCGAACGCGTCGTGAACTCGTTACCGCAACTACAGGTCACCTTGATATCGGCGTAGTTGGGATGGATGTCGGCTTTCATTATCTTTCTCCTGCGCACGCCATCGTGCGAAAAGGGCGCGTAATATATAGCGAAGCGGCGATCTCCGCAAGCCCCCGCCGTTACTCGATTGTTATCCACAGATCCTGTGGATAACTCTGTGGAAGAAAATTGAACGAGTGACCTAAGGTGCGGATTTTCAAGCACGGTTGTCAGAATGACGATTTTGTGACCATTTTGATAAGACTAATAAAAACAATGGCTTGCACAGCTTTCGCGACACTCAAAATGAATTAAGGCGTCTCTTGCACTGAAAATATAGGCATACCCGCGGTCTTGTGAATAACGGCATAAGCTACTGCGGCAGGAAATCGGCCTGCAAATCATTCAGAAAACGCCGCCCAAGCGGCGTTACCTGCCAGCGATTGCCTGCCGAGAGCTCGATCAGCCCCTTCGCGGATGGTGTCTCGAGGCGCTCACGGAGCACTTTGGCCGGCAGCCCGGTCCTGGCAGTAAAAAATGGCTCGGTGAACCCCTCATCCAGGCGCGAAACGTTCAGCATGAACTCGAACAGGCGGTCCTGCGGCGCCACTGGCTGGGGATCAGGTACCTGCGCGCCAGTCTCGATTGTCTCCAGGTACTGTTTTGGGTTCGCCGGCTTGACGTAACGCCATATGCCGGCGTCATTCGATATCTTGCCATGCGCGCCCGCTCCGACGGCCAGGTAGTCGCCAAACGACCAGTAATTGAGATTATGTTTGCAGCGTTTGCGGTCCCTGGCGTAGGCCGACACCTCGTATTGCTCGTAGGCCAGCTCATCGAGCAGTGCTTGTCCCTGGTCCTGAATCTCCGCGCTTTTCTCCTGGTCCGGCATGCCGGCAGGCGGGCGCGCATGAAACACCGTATTCGGCTCCAGCGTGAGGTGATACCAGGATAAATGTTGTGGCTCCAATGCAGCCGCACGCTCCAGATCGAACATTGCAGCGGCGACTGACTGCGCGGGCAAGCCGTACATCACGTCGAGATTGATGTTGTCGAAGCCCGCCTCGCGCGCCTCCCCAACCGCACGCTCAATGTCATCAACGCTGTGTATGCGGCCCAGCGTTTCGAGTGCCTCAGGCGAAAAGCTCTGTGCGCCGATCGACAGGCGATTGACGCCCGCCTGCCGATAACCGACCGGATCCCCACATTCGACGGTCCCCGGATTCGCCTCCATCGTTACCTCAATCTCGCTGTTCAGTGCGAAACGCTTGTGCACCCCGTCCAGTAGCCTGCCAATTTGCTGCGGTGAGAATATGCTTGGCGTACCGCCACCCAGAAAGACACTGATTAGCTCGCGACCGTTGGCACGCTGTGACTCGACATCCAGATCCGCGAGCAATGCATCGAGGTAGCGTTCGCGTGGCGCGTCATCTCCCATCGTGTACGAATTGAAATCGCAGTAAGGGCACTTGCGAACGCACCACGGCAGATGCACGTAGAGTGACAGCGGCGGCAGCTCGTCAAGCGTCAGGTCTGTTTCCATTCCAGCGTCTTGAGAGTCCGTGCGAGATTTTGCAGCGCCTTTCCACGATGGCTGCGCGCGTTCTTTTCGTCAGGATCGAGTTCTGCCGAACTGCGGCCGAGCTCCGGGTCGAAAAACACCGGGTCGTAACCAAAGCCGCCATCGCCGCGCCGCCTGCGGAGAATAGAGCCGCGCCATTCACCCTCGGCAATGATGGGTTCCGGATCGTCGGGTGTGAGGAAACATGCGACACAGTGAAATGCCGCGGTGCGTTGATCGTCGGGCACGCGCTGGAGCTCCTCAAGGAGTCGATCAATGTTGCTCTCATCGGTAGCAGCGGGCCCCGAGTAGCGTGCCGAGTAGACACCAGGCCGGCCATCGAGCGCGTCGACCGCCAGCCCCGAGTCATCCGCTATGGCGGCAAGACCGGTCGCGGCCACTGCATGGCGCGCTTTGATGATGGCGTTCTCAACAAACGTACTGCCGGTTTCATCGGCGTCGCTGACATTGAAATTTGATTGCGGAACGACGATGAAGTCGAGGTCGCCGAGAATCCTGGAAAGCTCTTTGAGCTTGCCGGCGTTGCCGCTGGCGAGGACTATTTTCTCTGGCCGCGACCGCACGTGCCTTAACCGGCGAGTACTTCGTTTTGTGCGACGATAATTTCGCCGATACCTTTCCTGGCGAGATCAAGCATTGCATTGAACTCATCATTGGTGAACGCGTGACCTTCCGCCGTGCCCTGCACTTCGATGAAATTGCCGGCCTCGTTCATAACGACGTTCATGTCCGTTTCGGCCTCGGAGTCTTCCGGGTAGTCCAGATCAAGTACCGGCACTCCGCGATAAATGCCGACAGAAACTGCGGCGACCTGGCCGTGCAGCGGATTCTTTGGAATGGCTTTTCCCATGCGTTGCATCGCGAGCGACAACGCAACATAGGCACCGCTGATTGCGGCAGTACGCGTGCCGCCATCCGCCTGCAACACATCGCAGTCGAGCGTGACGGTGCGCTCGCCAAGCGCCTCAAGGTTTATGATTGCGCGCAGCGAACGGCCAATCAATCGCTGGATCTCAAGTGTCCGGCCACCCTGTTTGCCGCGCGTTGCTTCGCGCGAAGAGCGCGTGTTGGTGGCGCGGGGCAACATGCCGTACTCACCGGTCACCCAGCCACCGCCACTGCCACGCAGCCATGGTGGCACGCGTTTTTCGACGCTCGCCGTACAAAGCACGCGCGTGTCGCCGAATTCGGCCAGCACGCTGCCTTCAGCATGGCGTGTGAAATCAGGGGTAAAACGCACGACCCTCATCTGGTCGGCACCGCGGCCGCTTGGACGCATTGAGGTTCTCCTGGTGGTCTTCAGGGGTCCAGGGCCCGAGGGCGCTGACCCCTAATTCGCTTAGTCGCCGGCCCAGCGCAATGCTGTTCCGGTCGTGTTGTCACTGTAGGGGGCATTCGCGTTGAGCGCCTGCATGCTGAGCTCCTTGAGGTTTGCGGCAAGGGTGTTCTCACCCGGCACACCGATCTGTGCCATAGCCTCATCGCTGAGTCCCGACCAAAGTCCGTCTGAGCAGGCCAGCAACACGTCTCCGGGCGACAGCGCACGTTTTGAGGTAATACTCATGTCCGGCACCGGTTTGTCGCCGCCGATGCAGCACTCCACGAAATTGCGCATCGGGTGATCGAGTGCTTCCTCTTCGGTGATGGCGCCTTCCTGAATAAGCACCTCGACATGACTGTGGTCGCGTGAGCGCTCCAGCACGATGCCATTGCGCACCTGGTAGATACGGCTGTCGCCAATGTGGGCCCAGTACGAACCGCCTTCCTGTACAAGACAGATTGCGCAGGTCGCACGTGGTCGGAAGTCGACAGCCACATTTTTGCCCAGGTTGACGACCTCATCATGCGCACGCGACAAGGCCATATAGAGAAAGCCCTGGGGATCGAAGATCGGCAGCGTGGCATCCATGAACAGGTCCTGCACGACCTTGAGGCCGGTCTCGGCAGCCTGAGCACCGTCCGAATGCCCGCCCATGCCATCGAACACGAGCATCAGGGCAGCGTCGTCTGCGACAACGACCGCGGCCCGATCCTGGTTGTCGGACCGGTCTCCGAGTGCGGATACCTTGGCGTATTCAATTTGCATTGCGGTTGCGGGCTTTGGTCACTTCATTAACAATGAATCGATGTTACACAGTATGACAGGCTTTGCACGGCAGTCAGCCGAATCAGGCGCCGGCACAATGACGTGGGAATTGCGCGCGGTCAACCATCGCTATCTCGATGTGCAGTTCCGACTGCCCGACGAATTTCGGCCTGTCGAGCAGGCATTCAAACAGCAGGTGTCCGCGATGCTCAGTCGCGGCAAGGTTGAGTGTGCACTGCATTTTCGACGCGCCTTCGATCAACAAGCGGAGATGAAGCTTAACGCCGATTTGGTCAATTTGATCGGTACACGGGTCACAGAAATTCGCAATGCCGTCGCCGATGCCACTCCACCAGATGCTATTGATATCCTGCGCTGGCCCGGTGTCATCACTGAAACCGAGATCGACGCCGAACCATTGCAGCACGAAGCGGCGACACTCCTCGACAGGGCGTTGCAGTCGATGGTCGAGATGCGCCAAAGTGAGGGCGCGCGCATTAGTGACATGCTCGAGACGCGCTGCAGCGAAATCGCGGCACTCGCAGCATCGGTTCGTGAACGACTTCCCGTTGTTCTCGAAGGTGCCCATGCGAAACAAAGAGAGCGCATTGAGCGACTCGATGTTGAAGCCGATCCCGCACGACTCGAAGTCGAGCTCGCCTTAATTTCACAGAAGCTCGATGTCGACGAAGAACTCGACCGCCTTGAGAGCCACATCACCGAGATACGCCAGGTTCTGACGAGTGACGAAGCCGTCGGCCGTCGACTCGACTTCCTGATGCAGGAACTCAACCGCGAGGCCAACACCCTCGGCTCAAAATCAGCAGACGCACAGACAACGAAGGCTGCTGTCGAGCTCAAGGTTCTTATCGAACAAATGCGAGAGCAGATTCAGAACGTCGAGTAAGGGGGCAGCTCATGACATCAGAAGGCCACCGGCGCTGGATTCGGGTTTCACATTGGACCATCGTTGCGAGCTTTCTGACGCTCGCGGTTACAGGCATCCTGATTCTGATGGTGCACCCACGGTTGTACTGGGGTGAGGTCGGCAACGACCTCGTGCCGGCACTGCTGGAAATTCCGATCAGCAACAACCATCAGCCGGAGGGCTGGGCGAAAACCACGACATTCTCGGAGGTTCCGGGCTCGCCAATCAGCGCCGACCGCACGTACCGTATCTTCAACCAGAACGGCTGGGGTCGCAGCCTGCATTTCCTGGCCGCGTGGTTTCTGGTCGCCACCGGTTTAGTCTACGTTCTTGCGGGACTCGTCGGTGGTCACATCCGACAAAACCTGCTGCCCAAAGTGAAGGATCTTTCGCCCGGTTCGCTTGTGCAGGATGCGCGCGATCACCTGCGCCCGGGCGGCAACGTCGGCGGCGGGCCACCCTATGGTGCCGTGCAAAAAGTCGCTTATGCCGGGGTTGTCTTCGTGGCCTTGCCCTTGATGCTGCTGACCGGGCTCACGATGTCGCCGGCCGTAACCGCGGCGGTGCCGGTATTGCTTGATGTGTTCGGTGGCTACCAGTCCGCGCGGACGATTCATTTTTTCGGCTTCTCAGCTCTATTCCTGTTTCTTGTCATTCACGTTGCGATGGTCTTTGTCACGGGTGCCGGCCGGCAACTGCGCGCAATGATCCTGGGGAAATAACATGAGTGAAAAACGTATTCCTCGTCGTGCCTTTCTCAAGGGCGCCGCATCATCAGCCGGGCTGATCCTCGCCGGGTGCGGAGAAACAGAGCCCCCGACCTACGGCAACATCCTGCGCATGGCAGACAACCTGACGTACAAGGCGCATCGGCTGTTGTTGCCGAGTCAGTCACTGGCTCGTGAGTATGACTACCGCGATATTTCGTCTTCGCCCGCCATTGGTACGACCAACCCGGCAGATCCGGACAAGTCGATCTACAGTGAAGTGCAGGGACCTGTCTATGAGCGACACTTGAAGAACGGTTTTGAAGACTGGCGCATAAGCGTTGAGGGCAGCGTCATGCAGCCCGGCAGTTTCTCGCTGGCAGATCTCAGGCGCTTGCCGTCCCGCACGCAAATCACACGGCATGTGTGCGAGGAAGGCTGGTCGGCGATATCACAGTGGACCGGTGTTCCACTGCACCACGTGCTCGCTGCAGTGGGACTGAAACCAACGGCTCGGTATGTGCAATATCGTGCCTACGATGACTGGGCCGACTGCATCGATATGTTCGATGCCCTGCACCCACAAACAATTCTTGCGTACGGCATGAATGGCCGCGACCTGCCGATCAGCCACGGCGCGCCCGTCCGCCTCAGGGTGGAGCGGCAGCTTGGCTACAAGAGCATGAAGTTCCTGCGCAGTATCGTTGTGCTGGATGAGTTCGACGACGGTGGTGAGTACGGCAATATTCAGAACGGCTGGTCCTGGTACGCGGGTATCTAGTAGCGCGTCGCTGGCGTGACATACGAAAATTTGGACCGGTAAGAACCAGTTAGACGAGCAGGGGGCGCCATCGTTGAACATTGTATTTGACCTGGGTGGCGTTGTATTCAGATGGCAACCGGAAAAAATTATCCGCCACGTCTTTCAGGACGCGGGAAAACAAGACCTGGTCAGGGCGGAAATTTTTGAACACTCTGACTGGATAGAGCTCGACAGGGGAAGCATTACCCTGGGTCAGGCAATTGTCCGCGGCACATCACGGACAGGCCTGCCTCGCGGGGACATCGAAAAACTATTCAAAGCGGTGCCTCAGTCCCTTACACCGATTGACGAAACGATAGAACTCATCCGCGAAATACGTGGCTCGAACAATAGTTTCTTCGTGCTTTCAAACATGCACGCTGCGTCGATCTCGTATCTTGAAAAGACGTACAAGATCTGGAGTTTGTTCGACGGCATCGTTATCTCCAGCCGAATTCAGATGGTCAAACCTGAGATTGAGATCTACCGACATTTGTTGGCCACGTACGCGCTGAACGCTGCTGAAACCGTGTTTATCGATGACATGAGTGAAAATCTGGCAGCTGCGTCGAAGGTCGGTATCAATACCATCAAGTTTCTGGATGCTGACCAGTGCAGGCAAGCACTAGTGAATCTTGGGTGCTTTTAGAGTAACTCTATGCGAGCTCCTATGGAGATCGGCCGGCGTTGCGCATAGCAATGAGCGTGGCGGGGTGTCAAAATTCCACGCATGAGTAAGTCCGAAACAAGGTTGTTTGTTATTGCCGCACCGTCCGGCGCTGGCAAAACCACGCTCGTGCAGGCCGTGACTCGCAACAATCCTGAGCTGCGATTCTCCATTTCCTATACGACCCGGCCGCAACGACGTAATGAAGCTCACGGCGTCGACTACATGTTTGTTGACAAGTCGGCCTTCGAATCGTTGCGCGACGCGGGCAGGATGCTCGAATCCGCAACGGTATTCGACAACCTGTATGGCACGAGTCGGGAGCAGGTAGAGCAGCACCTCGAAGACGGGCACAACGTCATACTCGAGATCGACTGGCAGGGCGCGCGCCAGGTGCGCGAGTCGATGCCCGAGTGCACCACCGTTTTCATCCTGCCACCATCGCACGATGAGTTGGTGCGGCGCTTACGCTCGCGCGGCACCGACAGCGATGAAGTTATCGAACGGCGACTTCGCGACGCGCTCAGCGATATGTCGCACTGGGATGAGTTTGATTACGTGGTAATCAATGACGATCTCGACACGGCCGTTGCAGACCTTGAGGCGATCCTGGCCGGCAAGGGTGACGCCCTGGCGACCGGCAACGAGGCTCTGCGTGCCACTATTGCTGGCATAGCCGGCTAATAACTTTTTGGAATAAGGGGTAGACGGCCGCTCCGGTTGCACCTTACTGTGCAGCCTGATTTGAACTCACCACCCAGGAACAAGCATGGCCCGTATCACTGTTGAAGACTGCCTCGATAACATCGAAAACATTTTTGAAATGGTGCTTGTCGCCGCCAAACGCGCCCGCCGGGTCGCACACGGCGCGGACCCGTTGGTCGAGCTCGAGAACGACAAACCGACCGTGATCGCCCTGCGCGAGATCGCCGCGGGCCATGTCAATCCGTCCATCCTCGAAGAAATCGATGCGCCGCCCGCTGAAGAGTTCATGCAGGTCGAGCCTGTTGAAGAAATCCTGCCGGTTCGCGGCATCTCGATCGGCGACTAGAGAGAGACCTGGCGATCGGCCCGATCGCAATTCTCTGACCCTCATCACCTGACATTCCGCGTAACGCGGGTATGATCGGGGGATGGATTACGCCGCAACAATACTGGCCAAGTTACCGGGCGCGTCAAAGCGCGACCATGGTCTGCGGCGCCTCATCGAAACGCTTGACGCTTACCTTCCCGCAGAGCAGGTTGAGTTGGTTATGCATGCCTACGACTTCGGCGCGGCGGCCCATGATGGCCAGAAGCGCAAGTCCGGCGAAGCCTATATCTCGCATCCGGTAGCTGTCGCCCAGGAACTCGCCGACATGCACCTCGACTCGCAGGCGATTACGGCAGCAATCCTGCACGACGTGGTCGAGGACACGGACGCCTCGCTTGCG
>Ga0316194_10002919_pt1 | contig 11945 bp, 8 predicted proteins | sample CroRivsedime1_MG_FD_204936 | JGI IMG/M metagenome (GOLD analysis project Ga0316194, IMG submission 204936) | Coastal sediment microbial communities from Maine, United States - Cross River sediment 1 | ecosystem: Environmental > Aquatic > Marine > Coastal > Sediment | place: USA: Maine... | reverse complement strand
GCCTAATCAAATTGATCACTTGTAATTCAGTAGGAGTATGTTGATATATTTGAGATGATCTAAACTTCGGCAAATTTTAAGATATACTCAAAATTTGCATCAAATTTGACGAATTGCCAGCGAACAATTTTTTGCCAATACATTTAATTGTTAATATAATAAATATGTTACGATATTCGATAGATATATGTATCGAGAATAGGAAATAATTAAAAAAATTTACCAACCTACAGTTCTGAAGGATTATCAGGCCAAGATCTAAATATAAATCTGATTAAATAATGTCAAAATGATCAGCAGGTGTCAATTGAGATATATAGTTGGTTGAAATGTTCAGCGGCTGGGACGGTGAAATTGCAGCTCGCTACGATTGCATTGATTATTCATACGCAGAAAATAATAATTTTTTACCATAGATCTTGCAAGGAATTGGAGGATTTGGGGTCGCCCACCATAGGACGTAAATCTTCTAACTAGTTGACATCATATTAAAATTGAAATATATTAACGCCATTTTTGGCCTTAGCCGACCCATTTTGGAACCAAAATCAGGATGTGGACAAATTCTGCCATTAAAAGAGTGCCATAATTTATATACCTATTAAATCATCATCATCATTGTCAAATGAAAGGATCCCGAAGATGACCGAATACAAACCCGTAACGCCCCAGCAACAGCCCAAGTTTGCCGGGATAAAAACCTATATGCGACTGCCCCATATACAAGTCGTTCAGGGGATTGATTTTGCGGTTGCCGGCATCCCCTGGGACGGGGCAACGTCTTACAGAACCGGTCAGAGATTGGGCCCCGATGCCATCCGCAAGGTTTCAGTGACCTTAAGACCCTATAACCTTGTCCAGGGTGTCGGAATATTTGAGCATTGCTCCGGGGTGGATTACGGAGATATATCGGTGGTTCCCGGCTATATTGAGGACACCTACGACAAAATTGAAGCCGAGCTGGGCCCCCTGGTTGAAGCCGGTGTGATTCCCGTTGCAATGGGAGGCGACCACTCTATTACCTTGCCGGAACTGCGAGCGATTGCCAAAACCCATGGCCCCGTGGCCCTGATTCATTTTGATTCGCATACCGATACCAATGATCAGTATTTCGGTCGGCCCTATTATCACGGTTCCATGTTCCGCCGGGCAGTGGAGGAAAATATTGTACTGCCTGGGAACTCGATTCAAGTCGGCATGAGGGGTCCGGTGTATTCAAAGAATGCTTACGACGAATCAACGTCTTTGGGATTCAAGGTTGTCACGATGTCGGCTGTGCGCGAAATGGGCCTGCAGCGGTTGATTGAAATCATCAAAAACCGGGTTGGGCAAAACAAGGTGTTTGTTTCATTCGACATCGATGTCGTCGATCCGGCCTATGCACCCGGCACGGGGACGCCCGAGGTGGGGGGCTTTACCGGTGCAGAGGCCGTCGATTTGATACGGGGATTAAAGGGGCTGGATTTTGTAGGCTTTGACGTGGTTGAAGTTTTGCCCGATTATGATGTGGCCGAAATTACCGCGCTGCTGGCCGCCAATATCGTATACGAATTTTTATCCTTGATTGCCCTGAACAAAAGCTAGGTTCAGGGTTCAACGTTCCGGGTTGAGAAAGGCCAGATGTCAGGAGGCAGAGAACCGCCAGCAAGGGGCAGCCAGTTATAATCGAAAAAGAAACTGGTAACTAAATAATTTTAAAGGTGGTAATTTAAGCGAATTTGATTGTGGGAGCGGCTTCCAGCCGCGATCAAGCAGGTATGGGCTATAGAGCGACTTTTTTTCGCGCCTGGAGGCCGCTCCCACGAGAAATTGATATCAAGTTAATGACTTTGATCCATGATTTCATGAAGTTTCAGGCAAGTTGTTCGCTGTCCGATTTTTGATAGATAAAAAAAAACATGTTATAAAAAACCCATGAAGTTAAATTCCATCATCCATCGCTATGTTTTAAAGGAGATGCTGGCGCCTTTCAGTATTAATGTACTCGTTTTCACCTTTTTGTTTTTGATGACGGAATTAATCAAAATTACCAACTGGATCGTCAATTACAACCTCAGCATATTCTCAGTGCTAACGTTGGTCTTTTTTTCCATGCCCTGGTTTTTAATGTTCATTATCCCCATGTCGGTCATGCTGGCGGTGGTGTTGACTTTTTTAAGGATGTCGGCCGACAATGAAATCGTTGCACTGAAATCCTGCGGGTTGAGTGTTTATGGGTTACTTCCCCCGGTTTTGATTTTTAGTCTTGCCGGATTTCTCGTCACCCTGTTTATGACCTTATACGGGGTGCCGAAGGCAAAAGCCACCGTTGAAGATATGGTCCTTGAAATGGCGGCCTCCAATGTCGATATCGGCTTGAAGGAGAGAACTTTCAATGATGCGTTTAAAAACGTCATGCTGTATGTCAATAAAATCGATTTAAGTCAGAAAAAGCTGATTGACATTTTTATTGAGGACAAGCGACAGCGGGACATCGTCTCCACCGTCGTTGCGCCGGAGGGCCGCTTGTTCAGTGAACCTGGAAAACTTATCTTCCACATGGTGTTGTCCAATGGTACAATTCATCAAACCAACCTCAAAAAGCACACGGCAAATTCGATTCATTTTGATACCTATAATCTGAGCCTTGATTTAAAAAAAGAGCTTGAAAATGCCGAAGAGAGAGAAAAAGGCCGGGAGGAGATGAGCATTGCCGAACTGCAGCAGGTGATAAACGAATCCACTGAAAAAGATAAGGATTATTATAAAGCCCAGATTACCATCCATCGACGATTTTCGCTGCCTGCTGCTTGTCTGGCCCTGGGCCTTCTTGCATTCCCACTGGGCATTCAATCAAAATCAGGCAAACGGTCTTTCGGATTAATCCTGTGTCTTTTATTCTTTTTACTCTATTACCTGCTGTTAACGGCAGGCTATGCCCTGGGCAAAAAAGGCATCTATCCCCCGGTCATCGGGATGTGGCTGCCGAATTTAACCATGGCGGTCCTGGGCGTGTATTTCCTTGTTCAAGCAACCAGAGAAAAGACGTTAAAAATCGAGTATTTTTTTCAGCGCATGGTGCAACTTTTTTCCAGACTGCGACATTTTAAACGCATCCAATAGGTGACTGTCTCGGAATTTCTGTAACTTTTTGGAGATATATTGTTTTTTTGGGTATCCACATTGGGAAGCCACATGGAATATTCCAACATTTCAATTATGGCGAAGCCCCTAACTTGTTCTACGGCATACTTTCATGTCCACTATTTATCGCTATCTAACAAAAGAAATTTTCAAACACTTCGCCATCGTTCTGATGGCGGCCAGCGGTATTTATCTATCTGTTGATTTTTTTGAAAACGTCGACAAATTTATTAACGCCGGCCTGCCGGTTTCCCGGATCCTCCTTTTTTTTCAGCTTAAATTACCGCTGATTATCGCTCAGATCACTCCGGTGGGCATCCTGCTGGCTGTGCTTATTACTTTCGGTCTGATGAATAAAAACAATGAGATCATTGCCCTTAAAAGCGGCGGTATGAGTGTTTACCATTTTTTGAGGCCTATTTTCTTTCTGGGCCTTTTAATAACGGTGTGTCTATTTTTTTTATCGGAAATTTTGGTACCGATTACCATCAGCAAGGCCAACGAGATTTGGCGCAGGGAAGTTAAAAAATACACGATCAGCTCGACCCAAAAGAATATCTGGTTCAAAGGAAGCCATTCCATATCGCATATTTCTTACTTTAATCCCAAGGATAAAACCATATCGGGTATTACTCTCAATTATTTTGATCAGCAATTCAGGCTCACGCGGCGGGTTGATGCCGTCAAAGGTAGGTTCAAACAGGGACGGTGGGTTTTTTATGATACAATGGAGCAGGTATTGAACAAAAAAACCGGGTCCTATAAAGTGGAATTCCAAAGCGAAAAGGTTGAGGACATCGATTTTTTGCCGGAAGATCTTCAACGGGTTGTGAAAAAGTCGGAAGAAATGAGTTTTCAGGAGCTTTATCATTACGTGCAGGATGTTGAAGCCGAAGGTTACGATGCTACACCCTACCGGGTCGATTTTCACGGCAAGTTTGCCTTGCCCGTTGCCTGTCTCATCCTTTGTGTGATCGGAACGGGCATAACACTCAGAAAAAACACCCCTCAAGGCCTTTCGATGACGATTATTCATGGAATTACCGTGGTTTTTCTCTATTGGATAAGTCAGAGTTTTTGTTTGTCTTTGGGGTATGGCGGTATACTTTCACCGGTCATTGCGGCCTGGGCCGCCAATTTTATTTTTGCATGTTTTGCCATATTTAACTTGGTGAATGCCGAATAGCTGACGATTCTGCTTGTATCTGTACGCTGAAGTTGGTATTGAGCCCTTAATCTGGATCTGCCGAAGGTGGACCTTAAATATTCAATATGGAATCGATAATTTTCAATCACTCTACATAAGGAGGTACTATGCCTGATATATTGGAGATTATAAAGGCCAGAGACCCACAGGAAAGAGAATTTCATCAAGCGGTTAGTGAAGTTATGGAATCCGTCAAACCGGTTTTGGATCAAAATCCAATTTATCGCCAGGCCAAGATACCGCAACGACTGGTGGAGCCGGAACGGGTCATCATGTTCCGGATTCCCTGGGCGGATGACCAGGGAAATGTTCAGGTGAATCGGGGTTTTCGAATTGAAATGAACAGTGCGTTGGGGCCTTACAAGGGCGGGCTGCGGTTTCATCCATCGGTCAATTTGGGCATCCTCAAATTTTTGGCTTTTGAGCAGGTGTTTAAAAACGCTCTGACAACCTTGCCCATGGGCGGCGGTAAAGGCGGTTCCGACTTTGATCCCAAGGGTAAATCCGACAACGAGGTGATGCGGTTTTGCCAGAGCTTCATGAGTGAACTTTCCCGCCATATCGGCCCGAACACGGACGTGCCTGCCGGGGATATCGGTGTCGGGGCCAGAGAAATAGGCTATTTATTCGGCATGTATAAAAAGCTTCGCAATGAATTTACCGGTGTTTTGACGGGAAAAGGTTTGAACTGGGGCGGCAGCCTGATTCGCCCGGAAGCCACCGGCTACGGTTCCGTTTATTTTGCTGCTGAAATGCTGGCAACCCGCGACCAAAACCTGGAAGGAAAAACCTGTTTGGTTTCAGGTTCCGGAAATGTGGCCCAATTCACGGCGGAAAAATTGATTGAATTAGGCGCCAAAGTGACGACCCTATCGGACTCTTCGGGCTATATCCATGATGAAAGCGGCATTGACCAGAAAAGGTTAGCGTATGTCAAAACCCTTAAAAATATCCGCCGGGGGCGCATCGAAGAATATGCCGACAAGTTTTCTTCTGCGGTCTACACGGCGGCCGATCCGGCCCTGGACCATAACCCCTTGTGGGCCCACAAAGCCGACTGCGCCTTTCCCAGTGCCACCCAGAATGAAATAAGCGGCAAAGATGCCCGCAATTTGGTCGACAATGGTGTGGCCCTGGTTTCTGAAGGTGCGAACATGCCCACGATACCCGAGGGCATTGATATTTTCAAGGAGCACAAAATTCTTTATGGACCCGGCAAGGCTGCCAATGCCGGCGGCGTTTCCGTTTCCGGACTGGAGATGACCCAAAACAGCATGCGGCTGGTATGGACCCGCGAAGAGGTAGACGATCGACTCAAACTCATCATGAAGACCATCCATAGCACTTGTGTGGACGCCGCTGCGCAATACGGTGCGCCGGGCGATTATGAAAAAGGCGCTAATATCGCCGGATTTTTAAAAGTGGTGGATGCGATGCTCGATCAGGGACTGGTATGATGTTCGATGTTTGATTTATTTTGACATCATGTTGTAAAGAAATGAAGGTTTTAGCTAATCACAGATCCCATTGATTGAAGATTGTCGATTGAAGATTGAATATTTAAGGTCCGCCTCTCTCCGAACTGCAGGCTCTACGAGCCGGAAGCCGGCGGGATCGATTATTAAGAAAAGATAATAAGAAGACGGAGCGAAGCGAGATCCAGAAATATTCAATTTGCAATCTTCAATCTTCAATTCTCCACCTCCGGCTCATCCGGATTAAGTGTTTTTTCCCCGGTGATTAGCTATCCGGTATCAACTATAAAAAATTCTGTCCATGTTTTTACCCTACTTTAACTTCAAGGAGAATCCCTTCAATCTTACCATAGATCTGGCGTATCTTTATCTGGGCCACCATCACGAAGAGGCCAATGCACACCTGACTTACGCTGTTTCTGAAGGTGAGGGATTTATTGTTATTACCGGAGAACGCGGTGTCGGAAAAACAACCGTATGTCGGAGTTTTCTTGAAGGACTGGGTAAAAATGTTGAAACGGCTTATATCGATCGATCAACTTCGAACCCCCAAAAACTGTTGCTGTATATCAACGCCGAATTCAAGATTCGCTCCAAAACGGCGACGATTAAGGATCTTGCCGATGCGCTCAATGAATTTCTCATGCAGAAAAAGATCGAGGGTAAAAAGGTGGCCGTTTTTATTGATGATGCGCATCAACTGAACAGTGATGTTCTTGAGCAAGTTCGACTGATATCCAACTTGGAAACGACAAAGGATAAATTGCTCCAGATCGTGCTCATCGGCGAGCCAAAGCTCTCCGTAATGCTCAATTCAAATGAATTGCGCCAGATCGGGCAGCGCGTCTCGGTCGGATACTGCATAGATCCACTCACCTATGACGAAACCGTCGGTTACATACAGCATCGTCTCACCATTGCCTCCAAGGGACCGCCCATAAGGTTTGACCCGAAAGCTGTACGCCGAATCTTCAAGTACTCCCTCGGAATCCCAAGATATATCAACGTCGCTTGCGATCGGGCTCTCGAAATTGCATACCAACGTAAATTCAATCATATCGACAGCGACATCGCCAAGGCGACCATCCGTTATTTAAGCGACCGTGCTGAAACCGGGAAGTCAAAATCCCGCCATCGGCGGCTGGTTGGATCCATTGCAGCCATATGTTGCCTCATATTCGTGACTGCGATTGCTGTATTTTATTTTAGATACAATAGCGATCAAAATTCTTCAAAAGAGGTCATCGCAGTAAAAAAGGTGCCCCTTGCCCCCGGTCGGTCAACAGAAATGCCTGTTGGAGCTGTGTTGTCTTCCCCTGTGGACCCGGAGCCACCTGCAACAAAAGAGGAATTACCATTAGAGCCGGTTCAACCCGACCAACCAGCGGGGCCGACCGAAACCACTGATAGTTCCGACGTCGAACAAAGTTCTGTTCCAATGATGGCCCACAGCGTGCCTGCCGAAACCTCTGTTTCTTCCTCTGATAGTTCCGACGTCGAACAAAATTCTGTTCCAATGATGGCCCACAGCGTGCCTGCCGAAACCTCTCTCTCTTCCTCTGATAGTTCCAACGTCGAACAAAGATCTGTGCCGATGATGACCCCCACGGTGTCTGCCGAAACCTCTGTTCCTTCCTTTGAAAGTTCCGACGTTGAACAAAGATCTGCGCCAATGACCCACTCCGTGCAGGTCGGGGCATTTCGCAGGACAGAAAATGCAGAAGATTTAATTGCCCAGTTGGCGGTCAAAGGTTATTCAGCTCAGATCGTCGAAATACCGGATTCCCAGGGCCGGCTCTGGTTTACTGTTCGGATCGGAGATCACCCAACCCTTGAGTCAGCCGAAAAACAGGCCGGAATGTTTATGGAAGAGGAGAATATGAAAGCTTACGTCAGGCCTTACAATGCGTTCTAAGTTGAACCCGTGAACGCGTGCCACTTATCTCGGAAATGTCTTGTCCAGGAACTTGTGAAGGTCAACCGCTCCCGGCAAATCCAGTACTTTTATTTTTCCCGTGACTATTTTTTTTTCTATTTTTTTCAATTCCGCCTGAAGAGATGGTGTTACGGCCTTGTTGAGTTCTAACAGATAGATCGCACCATTGCTCATACTCACCCAATGCTGCTGTCCGAAGGTTCCATCCATAAAACTCTTAATTACCTCCTCATAGACCACGGCCATGTCCATTATAACAGAGCTCAAAAGGACATCGGCCTTATCGATCTGGCGTTTATCGCCAATAACGTCAATAAACCAGGCTTTGCCGCCATCTCCGGCTTTTTTGGTCGAGCAGGCTTGCAGCATACCGAATGAGGCGCCATCCCCCAAACCGAAAATAACGTCGGCGCCGACGGCAATTTGATCCTGGGTATTGCGTTTGGCGCCGGCCGCATCCGAATATGCCTCGGCACCGATGACACTATACAGAAGGCGGGAAGTCGGGTTGGAAGCCTTGAGACCCTGAGCAAAACCGGCCGACATTCGATTCCAGGTTGGCGGTTCGCCGGACGCAACAATTCCGACGATATTGGATCGCGTCATTTTGCCGGCCAGCCAGCCGGCCAGATAACTTCCTCCCTGGGGTTGGGTGTCGATGTCGCTAATAAGTCCCGCGGTAACGCCTTGATGATTTTCAACGGTTGCGACCTTGACGCCTGTCTCTCTGGCGATTTCCAGGGCCACAGTTTGATAACCGGCCGCATGGCAAATGATCAATTCACAGCCTTTATTTGCCATATCCCGCAGGGTAGGTTTTATATCTCCATAGCCGAGTGCTTCTGCGAGTTCTATCTTGAATCCATATTTTTGGGCCACATTTTCAAGTCCCGCTTTTCCCTGTTCATTCCAGCCCTTATCGGTCCCTGCTTCCGGGATGGCAAGTCCTACCAATTTCGGCGGATCACCTGCCGCAGCCAGGTTGATTGACAGTAAACTAAAAATTATCAAAAATAAAATTATTAAAATCGTTTTTTGCACTGGGCTCTCCTCTGCTTTTTTCATGACCATGCTCACGGAAAATGGAATTTATAGGGTAGCAAATACGCTGATAATTTATATAGGTTTCAGGTGTCAGGTTTTCAACATGTTGTCAGTTAAAATCCGGTAAGGGCCTATTGTCCATCACTACCACGTTTGTAGGGGACGCACAAGGCGGACGGCAGGTTGGTCGATCTTGCAAAAAGAAGCAAGGCGATTATCACAACCAAATAGGGGGTCATCAATATAAAATCTGGACTTATTTTTATTCCCGCCACTTGCAAGGCACTGGTTAAGGCCAGGGCAAATCCGAACAGCAATCCTCCCAGGCAGACCTTCACCGGATTCCATTTCCCCAGCATGACAACAACAATGGCGATATAGCCCCGCCCCATGATCATGTCAGGCACGAAAAAGGCCAAATCACCCAGTGCCAGAAATGCGCCGCCGAGACTCGCCAGGAGTCCACCCAGCAGAATCGCAAAAAAGCGAGTGCCGTAGATGTTTACACCGCAGGCATCGGCTGCTCTGGGCGCTTCCCCCACGGCCCGGACGCGCAGCCCAAAACGGGTCTTGTACATTAGGACGTACATGATGGGGACCATCGAAAAGGTCAGGTATACGAGCCAATGCTGATTGAAAAAGGCTTGTCCGATAAGCGGGATGCGGGAAAGAAGTGGAATCTCATTGGTCCCCCCGGCACCAAACAAGATCGGAAACTGATTTCCAAAGATCACCCGGTGGAGGAAACTGCACATACTGCTCGCAAAAATAGTTAACCCCAAGCCGACCACGATCTGATTGACGCCCAGGGTAATGGTCAAAATACCAAAAACGAGGCCCAAGGTCAAGCCGACACCTGCAGCACAAACAAAACCGGATAACAGGCTGTTCGTTTTCAGTGCAACCGTAAAAGATGAGAAAGCCCCTGCGACCATCATTCCTTCTATGCCCAAATTGAGAAGACCGGAGCGTTCTGCATAGGCCTCGCCTAAAGCTGCCAGCAGAATGGGGGTTGTGCCTCTGATGGCGGAGGCAAGTATGGCTGTGATTAAAGCTGATTCGAGGAAGACATTCATTTGGGTATCCATTTTTTTTCAAAGTACTCCGAGGCGGCGAAGAACAGCAGGGTTAGACCCTCCAAGACATGGACGAAAAAAACCGGGACTCCAAGATCGCGTGCCACAAACTCCCCACCCAAAGCTAAAAACGAAAAGAAGAATGCCAAAGGAATGACCGCCCAGCCGTTCAATCTGGCCAGAAAAACCAAAGGGATAGCAGTCATTCCGTATTGAGGACTCCAGCCTGCCTGAAAGAGGCCCTTGACCGCCAGCACGTCGCCGGCACCCGCCAGCCCGGCCAAGCCGCCGCTGATCAGAAGCCCGTAAACGGTGAGGCGTGGGACACACATCCCGGCGTGTATGGCTGCCTTTTTATTCATTCGCATCACGCGGAACTGATAGCCCAGGGTTGTTTTTCTGATCACCCAATGTATGCCCAGAAGGGTTGCAATGCCAATGATTAAGCCGGCGTGTATGCGGGTGAAGGGTATCATGGGCAGGCGATAGACTGCTGGGATCACTGTCGTCTGGGCCGGTACGGTAGACAGATCATTGATAGGGCCCTTGACCAGCCACGTGACCAGGTTTATCGCCAGCCAACTCATCATGAGAGTGGTGATAATCTCGTTAATATCATAGCGGGCCTTCAGGACGGCCGGCAAGAGGATCCAGGCCATGCCGCCGAATATTCCCAGAAAGGCGATGGTAACGAGATATGCGGGGTAAGGTAGGGAGTCGGCAAGCCAGGGGGCAGCCCATCCCGTCAGCATCGCCCCGATAAGAAATTGTCCGTCTGAACCGATATTCCAAAGACCTGCTGAGAAACACGCCAGGAGGCCGGCTGAGATGATCAACAGCGGGATCATCTTAATGATGGTTTCAATCAGGCCCAGGGAGGAGCCCATTCCACGGGTGAATAGGAGGGCGAAGTAGATCAGGGGATTTTTGCCGATGGCAAGCAAAATAATACCGCCCGTTATCAAGGAGAAAAGGATTGAGACAATCGATAGCGCTGCCGGTTTAAAGGTGGCAAAGTCGACGTTTTTCAATGAGCCCTCTATTCGCCAATTCCAAGCATGAGTTTACCGACATTTTCAGCAGTTGCAACACTGTGATCCATGAATCCGGAGATCTCACCGTTAAACAAGACACCGATGCGGTTGCTGCAGCTGAAAAGTTCATCCATGTCCGGGGTGATAAGTAAAACGGCAGCTCCCTGCCGGCTTTCTTCCCTGAGAAATTGTCGTATCAATCGGACCGTTGTGGCATCGAGACCGTATGTCGGGTTGCTGCAGACAATCAAGCCCGGTTCGCCGGACAGAGATCTGGCCAATATGAATTTTTGAATGTTTCCGCCGCTCAGGGTGCCAACCCGCGCATCGGGTCCGGCTGCCCGTATCCCGAAGCGGTTGATCAGATCCCCGGTAAAAGATTGAATGCCGGCTTGATTTAAAATGCCGAATCGAGAAAAAGGCTGTCGATAATAACTTTGTAATATCGTGTTTTCCGAAAGGGCCATGTCGATAACGCATCCTTCGTTGATGCGGTCTTCGGTGACGTAGCGGATTCCCAACTCAAACCGTGTGGAGATGTCCGTAAGGGTAATGTCCCGGCCACGGTAAAGCAGTTGGCCCGCAGTTGTTCGTTTTTGTCCCCCGATCACCTCTGCCAGCAAGCGCCGGTCTTCACTGTCGACGCCGGTAATGCCGAGGATTTCGCCTCTTGCGACGCTAAAAGAAATGCGCTTCAGCCCAGCTGCGCCTTGGCTGTTTAAGACTTCAACCTGTCTTAATTCCAACACCGTTTCATCAGCGAATACGTGTTGCGCGGCCACCCGGGGCTGGGGTTCAGGAACAGCCCCGAACATGACTTCAAGAATCCTGTTTGTTGCAGTCTTCTCATCCATAGCCATCAGCATATCACCTGAGAGTTCGGCTGCATTCTTTCCTGACCGCATAATGGTGATGCGATCTGAGATAGAAATGGCTTCACTCAAATTATGGGTGATCAAGACCACTGATTTGCCGGCTTTTCGCAATGATCTCAGGGTATCAAAAAGATCTTCGGTTTCGGCTGGAGAGAGCATCGAGGTGGGTTCGTCC
>Ga0316194_10002917_pt1 | contig 11946 bp, 13 predicted proteins | sample CroRivsedime1_MG_FD_204936 | JGI IMG/M metagenome (GOLD analysis project Ga0316194, IMG submission 204936) | Coastal sediment microbial communities from Maine, United States - Cross River sediment 1 | ecosystem: Environmental > Aquatic > Marine > Coastal > Sediment | place: USA: Maine... | reverse complement strand
AAAACGCAACTGGGCACAGCGCCTCGCCGCCCTCGTCAAGAAACCCGGTGAGATAAGCGGGCTAAGGGTGGCACCGATGGCACCGATGGAACTCCGATCGAGGCCTGACTAGAGAGATTCTCCAGCCACCCGTTCCGCCAGCTTCTCGAACCAGTTCAGCACCACGACGACACGGGGCCGGGTTTCGGCGGAGGAGTCCTGATGTTCTCTCGCCCCGATCAGGGCCTGCTGACCGTCGCGGGTGATGTCGAACATCTGTACCTGACGCGCGGCATCGAACTCGAAGAGGGAGACCGGGGTGGTCGTGGAGAACTGCGGCGCGGTCGTCACGTCGAGGCTGAGGGATCCCCGCGATCCAACCCTGTACATGATGTGCCTGCCGTCGCGCGTCCAGAAGGGGAAGTAGCCCTCTTCCGACGAGACGATCCAACGCCGACCGGTCGCGATCTCCGTCACGTGAATGTCCCAACGGCCGGTCTCGTCGGATTGATAGCAGACGAATCGACCGTCGGCCGAAGGTCGGGGATTCAGCTCGTCGGCCGGACCCTCGACCAGAATCTCGACGGTGGGTTCTCCCTTGAGTGAGACGCGGGCGATATCGGAGTTCCCCGGGGTCATCCACGAGCTGTAGAGCCACTCTCCATCCTGGGACACGGCCGTCGGCAGCTGGGCACCTTCCGCGGCCAGAACCTTTTCGGGCGGGCCGCTGAGATCGGCGGGTCGGCGCCAGATGTCGGTATCGCCATCACGATCCGACGCGAAGTAGACGGTTTTGCCGTCGTGCGACCAGACGGGGTAGGTGTTACGGCCGGTGGTGGTCAGCCGTTGCACCGAGCGACGCTCGACGTCGAGCACCCAGATGTGCGTCCCCTCGACATCGTTGATGTGCGCGACGACGCGGCGATCATCGGGTGAGAGCGAGGCCGACCCGAAGGGCCGAACTTCGATCGGAAGGGGCCGTTCGTTGCCGTCCCGGTCCTGGAAGAGCAGCCGCGTCGGACTTGCCGCGCCGTATCCGGCCGGCGGGGCAAACACCAGGATGCCGTCGTCGGAGACGTCGTAGCCGGCGGCACCCGTCTCGTCCTCGGCTGACATGTGCAGGTTGGCTTCCATGGCGACGGCGCTGCCTTCGACTCGCATTTCGTCGATGTCGAAGGGGACGGCGAAGAGGGTCCCGCCATCCACGTAGGTGAGGTGCCCGCTCGGCAGGTACCGGGCTTCGCGCCCGTGTTCGACCAGGACTCGTCGTTCGTTGCCGGTGAGCGACTGAGCCACGATGGACGCGTTGGACCAGCCCCGCACGCTGCGGCACAGCGTGAAGAGAATCCACTCCCCACCGGGCAGGAGCTCCGGACCGTGGGCGTACTCGCCGGCGTCCACCGAGAGAACGGGTTCCAGCTCTCCACCGGAGCCCGGGGCCCGCCAGATTCCCTCGTCGGCGCGACCCACGTAGATGTAGCCGTCATCCGCCCACTGCATTCCCATGGGCCTCTCGCCGAGCTGGGTGACGACGATGGGGGCTCCCCCGTTGACGGAGGCGCGCTTGATGACGCCGCTCTCCCAGTACGCGATCTGTCGGCTGTCAGAGGAGAAGGCGGGAGATCGGGCCTGCCCCGAGCTGGGAACCAACGTGCTGTGGGTGTCTTTCAGGGGGCGGATCTGCAGTCCGATCGAGGTGTAGGCGATGAAGCGCGAGTCGGGCGAGATGGTGACGATCCGGTTGTAGTTGGAGGAGAAGATGGAGCCCTCGGGGAGCACGATCTCGAAGCGCGCGTCGAGCGACCCGGGAGCGACGGGAGCCCGCTTCAGGGTCCACGCCACGACGGCGCCCAGAGCCAGAGCGAGTGCGGCCACGATGATCAGCGCGAACGGAGTCCGGCCCGGCTTTGCCGGACCTTCGCGCGGCTCCGGGGCGGGAGCCTGCGGACCCGAGGCCAGAGCGCGGCGCAGGTCCACCACCACATCCGCGGCGCTCTGGTAGCGCTCGTCGGGATCCTTGGCCAGGAGCTTGTCGAGGGACCATCCGAGCCGAACGCCCGATGCTTCTTCGTCGATGGGTTCAGGCTCGCGGCTCAGAATGCGAGAGAGGGTGTCGTGGACGTTCTCCCCTCCAAAGGCCCGCTTCCCGGTGATCATTTCGTAGAGGACACACCCCAGCGCGAAGAGATCGGCACGCTCGTCGACCTCCTCGCCGCGGACCTGTTCCGGCGACATGTAGCCCGCGGTGCCGAGAATCTGTCCGGCCACGGTCACGGTGGGCGAGATGGACAGCTCGTTGTTCGGGAACATCCCACCCTCGACGAGCTTCGCCAGGCCGAAGTCGAGGATTTTGGCGTGCCCATCCGGTGTCACGAAGATGTTTTCCGGCTTCAGGTCGCGGTGGACGATCTGAGATCGGTGCGCGGCCTTGAGCCCTTCGCCGATCTCGATGGCCAGCCTCATGGCCCTCTCGAACGGCAGCGGGCCGCGCTCCAGGAGCTCGCGAAGAGTCTCGCCTTCCAGGTACTCCTGCACCATGTACCGCGTCGGTGGGTCCTCGTCGGCCGTCACCCCGACGTCGTGAATGGCTGCGATGTTCGGGTGGTTCAGCGCAGCGGCGGCCTTGGCCTCCTGTTCGAAGCGAATGCACCGGTCCGTATCCCCGGCGAGCTCGGCCGGGAGAACCTTGATTGCGACTCTTCGGCCGAGCCGCGTGTCCTCGGCTAGCCATACCTCACCCATGCCGCCCTTGCCGAGCTGCTCGAGGATCTCGTAGGGACCGAGCGACGTGCCGATCAAGCGGACTCCTTCATCCCTCGAACCGGAACAGGAACTCGATCCCAAACGGACTGAACAACTTGGGTCGATCGGGGGGCGGAATTGAACACTTTCATTTCAGAGATGGGGTTTCCTTTGTTCGGACTCAGGCCAACTTTGTGTTTCAACACCTTCTGGCAACCAACGCGCACGCTCGCGAATTTCACACGGCCTTCGTTTTTGGCGGGTGCGGCAGGTGTCGCTGATCGCTGATCGGTGCTACCGACGCTTAAGACTCCCGCGCCACACTGGGCGACCACTTCTCTCGAAGCACGCGGACAAGGTGCAACGGTGCCGGGAGAAACTCTCTTAACTTTCGTTGACCTGTCGCTGTGTGACCGTCGGGACGATCGGCCGGCACCGACGATGATGCTTTGGCCCTCCCCCGGGGATCGGCGATGCACGCATCAATCCGCGGTCGCTGATTCCGAGCGAGCTTTGGTGAGAAGGTCGAACAGGCCAAGTCGGCGAGCCCACTCCTCCAGATAGGCGGCATCGAGCCGGTTACCCTGAGTTTTGAGCACGCCAAGCACGTCCTTCCATTGCCGTTCGGAAACGCGCCCCCCCTCTTCGTACCACTGCAGCTTACGGAGAATCACGTCTTCGGCTGATTTCACCGGCGCCCATCTCGGAGGATCGGCCACGATCTGCTCCATGATGCTCCTCTGGAGCTCGACACGGTCGTACTGTTGCCGCCCCATCACGAAGAAGTCGATCTTGAACCCGGTAGCAAGATGAATCGCGTTGAAGCACGATCCTCGCGAAATCGCTTCTTCAACAGCATTCTGATCGATGTAGAAATCGCCGCTCAGAGCATCGGCGATGGCTTTGCCGGTCGTCGGTGCGAGATCGACGACGATATCCACATCAGCCGTCTGTCGGGGAATCCCGTGAATCGCGCTGGCGAAGGAGCCCCCAATATGAAAGGGAATCGAAAGACCCTCGAGAGTGTCGATGACTCGGAGAACAACCGCCAACACCGAGGACTCGTTCATTGCTCAGCAGGGCCGTAGACGACGGCGGCCAGATCCTCCCCCAACATGAGATCTCGAAGGAGCCTTTCGATGGCCTTGTCCGAGGCATTGGGGTTTCGACGACGGAGCCCCGCTCGAGCCAGTTCGATGGAGAGCGTGCAGGCCTCATCGAGGAGCTCAAGTCGCCTCCATGCCGGCATCTTGCGATAGATCTCGAGCATGACGGATTCGGCGTCGGCCGACGTGTCACGCGGGAGGGTGCTCATGAAGTCAGTGTACAGGAACGATGGGTCGGCAGATCGCTACCACGTATCACGACCTTCCGATGAGTGCCACCCTTCGCAGATGAGGATGAGCAGATGAGTGTCGAGTAGACCCGGGCGGTTTCCCGCCCGGGTCTACTCGACACCTATCTATCAGTTTTGCTCGTCGCAGGAGGGCCCGCCGCCAGGGAAGTGCCGCCCCCCGGGACGCCGGGGTGATGCAAGTGGAGGGACGCACGACGAGGTGTCAAAGACCATGACGCCGCCGCCCCGGTGGTCGGCAAGCACGGCGTGCTGTTGGTCGAGCGCAACATTGTCGGCCGTACCCGGGGTGTCGAATGAACCCATGAGTATCGGTGTCGACGGGTCGCGCACATCGGCAACGATGAGACCGGAGCCCAGAGCTGCGATGTAGGCGACTCCATTCCTGATCTCGACATCGGTGGCGGCAAACCCCTCCAACGCGCCGACTTCCACGGGCGCGGCGGGATCGCTGACATCGATCACCCGGAGGCCGAGTCGATCCAGGTAATGTGACATGACGACATAGACGAAGTCTCCCTCCACCTCTTGGATCCCGAGACCGGTACGCTCAAGCAACTGATACCTGCAGTCGGCTGACGGCCGCCATCCGTGCCGGTTCTTCAGGAAGTTGGGAAGCTGGCCTGCTTCCCAACTTCCAAAAGCCTGGCACCCAATCCTGACTGACTTCATGCCAGCCAGGGGTGCGGTGCCGTCAGGGGGAGCTTGCCGACCAGCGACTGGTGTTGCCGGTTTCGAAGCCGTCGAAAAAGATCGTGGAATCGGAGTCGCGTCCGGAAAGGGTGAGGTCACCGATGCCGTGGGGGTCGAGCCAATCGGAAAGCCTGCTGGTCGGCGTCCCCTCCCCGGTCCAGTGGGCGTCCATGCGGCCGTAAATGTCATATCCGGAGGGATTGGTGCAGGAGGCGGTCCCGGCAGTCAGTGTCCCGACGCAGAGCCGGCTGGCGGGGTCGTACAGGCACGATCCTGAGGAACCACCCTCGGTGGTGCCTTGCTCCCACTCCGATACCTCCCATTGGTGGCTGCCATGGCCATAGTGGTTGGTCGCGAGAAGGAGATCATCGTTCAACGCGAGCGCCTTTTCGTCCCCAGATGGATGGTGAATGCCAACCGATCCCAGGGGCGCATCCCCGGTGGCGTCCCAGCCCGAGTAGTAGACGTTGAAGGATGGATCGGGCATCTCGTCGAGGAGAATCAGTGAGAAGTCGGAGCCCGTGAGCCACTGCCAGCTCGAGACCAAGGTTGCACCGATCTGGTGGTCGTCCGAAATCCCACCGCTCAACATTCCGCACGCGGGTGATTCGTAATTCCAGAATGCGATCACCGTGGTGGCTTGGTATGCATCCTCGACGCAGTGCTGGGCGGTGAGCATGTACGGGGTTTCGTCCTGGGCTGTCGTGTTGAGGAGCTGGCCGGTGCAGAGATAGGTACCCAGGATGATGAGCCGCGCCACGGAACGGATCTGGTCGCGCCAGTCGTCGCCTTCCGGGCAGATCACATCGATGTTGCAGCTACCCTGTTCCGTGTGGGTCGCGGTGGGGTCGTCACCGAATATTCGGTAGCCGTGGTTGACCGATGCGATTCGAAGATCGGAATCACCCTCGGCCCCAGGGGGCAGATCGAGCTCGACCACGAGCTCGTCGCCGAGGACGGCCGGGGTCCACAACTCACCCAGCGCATTCCGGTCGCTGCTCGTGTACGGTCCCTGAACCACCGCTCCGGATCCGTCGTACAGCCACAGCGCCGCCCCCGCCGGCAGATTGAAGCGGTCTAACCAGAGGTTGAGGTTGAGAGCGCCGGGCGAGACGATCCGGAGCCGCCAGAGCAGCCAGCCGTTCGGCAGGGTCTCCCAGGAACCATCACGGGCCGGGGTGATGGAGGTCTTGATGGGGGCTGCGAATCGGAAGGGAACCACCCGGCCCGACTGCGCGAGCGTGACATCCTCCGCGCGGTAGGCTGCGACATCGACGGCCGGCATCCGGATCATCGCAACGTCGCTCGTGGCCATGAACGGCTGAGCGAGGCCGAGCGGACGACCGCGGGGCGATGTCGCTTCGGCCTCGGCGGCCGGGATCGCGAGTAACGAAGCGGCGGCGATGATGGCGAACGTTGGAGGTAGGCGCCGTTTCACGATTCGCTCCCCTCTCCGGCAGGCTGGGCGTGCCGACTTTCTTTGTTGGCCGCCCACGTCTCGGCTACATCGAGTTCGTAGGTGCGCCATGGAGCCAAAGCACACAGGCGGACGGTTTTCAATCTAAACTCGCTGACTCCCAATGTGGGTCTTTGCATCGGGATTGTCATCGGTCGGCTTGGATGACGGGTACCACGGATCACAATCTCCCGCTCCCCCTGCACAAATATCACAACGAAATATTTAGTATTTATCGTATTAATATGCTACCAATCAGCACGCAAAACGGTGCGACGTGCACGCTTCCACGCTTGTTGAACGGTGGCATGTTTCGATCAGGGCCAAACCGTTGGATCCCGCGGCCACTGGTAGAGCACCCCGGTCCGGCTCACGATGTCGCGGGCGAAATCGTCCGAGTCGCCGCCTGTTCTTTCTCCGGGGCGACGGTCCTTGCCAAGGGACACGATCTCATACGAGTCTCCGGTGTCGGAGGTGAAAATGGTGCCAGGTTTATACATTCACACATTCTCGATCGGCCCGCCCGCCGAATGTGTGAATGTGCGAACCTTCTGGCACGCTTCCGCTTCATGGCACGCTTCACAATGCGACAACACGGGTATCTCCTTTGCTCAGGTGGTGAGTCCCTGGGGAGCGAGGAGGGAGGGGGTAAACCCCTCCCCTACATAGGACTTCGCTCGTCGCGTGACGCACCCGTTCACCAGCGTTCCAGCCACACTGGTGAACACTTTGGGAGTCGCCGAAACCATCGTAGGGGCGGGGTTTACCCCCGCCCGTTCTGGCGCCCGGGGAACCACACAGCCGGCCTACCTGAGTGAAGGGGATACCCGTGATGCGACAATACGAAGGGTGACACCCATCGGATGCCGAGCTGGAGTTCGGCGGTTCCAAGATCGGCGGTCCATGGGTCGGCAATCTCGGGGTCGTCGATTCCATGGGTCGGCAATCTCGGGGTCGTCGATGCAGAGAAGGTGTAGCATGGTCAAGCTCACCAGCGGCTGGTTGCGAATGAAGACGCGGCGAATCGTGGGGTCGCGCCCGCGTGATCCCGGGAGGTCGAGATGCCTCTGACCGGAGTCCACTTTCTGCTCAGCTATCAGTGCACCTACGAGTGCGACCACTGTTTCGTGTGGTCGAGCCCGAGCGCGGGCGGAACGATCACATTGGAGATGCTCACAGCGGTGCTCGATCAGGCCGTCGAGCTCGGGTCGGTTACGGACATCTACTTCGAAGGTGGCGAGCCCTTTCTCTTTCACCCGCTGCTGGTGGAGGGCATCCGCAGGGCGAAAGATCGCGGATTCTCCACGGGCGTGGTCACCAACTGCTACTGGGCCACCGCCGAGGCCGACGCCGAACTCTGGCTTCGACCGCTCGGAGAGCTCGGAGTGGCCGACCTCAGCGTGTCCAGTGATGATTTCCACTCGGGTGAGCAGGAGGACCCCAAGCCCGGGTTCGCGGTCAAGGCGGCGCGGTCGCTCGGGCTCGACGAGGCTGTGATCGCCATCGATCCTCCGTCGGTGTGCGCCACCACCGACGAAAAGGGCCTGCCCATCGTCGGCGGCTCAGTCCGCTTTCGGGGACGGGCGGCCGAAAATCTAACGGAAGGCCTGCCTCGGAAGCCGTGGACCGGCTACACCGAGTGCCCGGACGAGGACTTCCTCGACCCCGGCCGGGTGCACGTGGACGGATTCGGCAACGTCCACCTCTGCCAGGGTGTGCTGCTGGGAAACGTGCAGAAGGACACCCTCGGTGACATGCTCGGAACCTACGATCCGCAGCATCACCCGATCACCGGGCCGCTGCTGACCGGCGGCCCGGCCGAGCTCGTCCGGCACTTCGATCTGCAGCACGAGGACGGGTATGTTGACGCCTGCCACCTGTGCTACGAGGCGCGGTGTGGGCTCCGCGAGCGTTTCCCGGAACACCTGGGACCGCCAAACGTATATGGTGATGAGAATCGGAATTGAAGGAGGTAACCATGAGCGAACCGGGATGCGCGACCTGCTCGTTCAGAGCGAAGTATGAAGCAAGACCTCAGTCCATTCTGGGGCGTCTGTGGCGATGGCACGCCAACTTCTGTCCGGGATGGAAGGCCTACATGAGGTCGCTGTCTGGCGACGAAAAACGGGAGATCGTCGAAGTGTACGGTTTTCCGGCCGACAAGTTCGCCTGAATTCCCCAGGGAGGCGCACGATGGGTGAGCGACTTCACGCAGTGGATCTCGAAACGTGTATCGGTGACGGCATCTGTGCCGAGGTCTGTCCGGAGAACGCGCTCGAGTTGGTGAACGAAAAGGCGGCCACCGTCGAAGATCGCGCCCACGAGTGCATTTACTGTGGCCAGTGCGTGGCGGTGTGCCCGACCGAGTCATTGCAGATGCCGAAGCTGGAAATGGAAGATTTTCAAAGGCTCGAGAAGCGGCCCTTCGGGTACGACGATTTCTTCGAGTTTCTGAGGCTACGCCGCAGCGTGCGTGTCTTCAAGGACCGCCCGGTAGAACGCGAGATCATCGACAAGATCCTTCAAGCGGCATCCACCGCGCCCATGGGGTTCCCGCCTCACACCACCGAGGTGGTGGTGATCGACACACCGGAAGAGCGGGACTTCCTCGTGGCAGAGCTCGTGAAGCACTACGACTCGATGATCAAGGCATTCTCCAACCCCATCGGCCGAGCCATGGTGCGCCTCAGCGCGGGAGCCGAGAACTATGGTGTGCTGAAAAACCACATCATAAGTACGGCGGAATTCGCCAATGAGCTGTATCGACGCAGCGGGGTGGACAGGTACGCGTACCGCGCACCGGTGGTGATGATGTTCCACGCCGACCGATGGGGCATGTCCTACGAGGAGAACGCCCACCTTGTTTGCCACCACGCCATGCTGGCTGCCGTTTCGTTGGGTCTCGGAACCACTATCATCGGCATGATCCCGCCGGTGGTTGATCGCTCGAAGGAACTCCGCGCACGCTACGGGATTCCCAAGGACAACCGCGTCCTGACCTCACTGGTCCTGGGATATCCGAAATTCAAGTATCGTCAGGGCATTCGCCGCGACCTCGCCGGGGTGACGTACCACTGAAATCTTGTTTGGAGCGCTGTGCGAAGATTGGCACCCATCCATCTTCATTGCGTCATCAGATCGATTGGGCGTTGAGGCCGTTGAAATCACGGGTAGCCGTGGGTTCTCCTCGGTGATGACTGAGGAGGCGATTGGAGACTCTCCGCGGTGCTTTGGGAACGGTGGAACGGTGCCACGTTCACAATTACACAGTTGCGGGTCCACAGAGGAGGGGGCCCGGGGAGGGCCTCGCGCAGACTGGTGTTGGAACGAGTCGATCACAATCCAACGACGTGACCGTAGCACCCGTCCGGCACCCGTCCTCGTGAGACCTCGAAGCCGCGTCGAAAACGCGAGTTCCTCGCAACCGTTCATCCTCCATCAGCTGATCAGTGCCACGTTCAGAATGCACCATTGTCAATGGTGGGCGCCGGATGATCCGGCAGAATCTAGTGCCATTTATGGGTGCCACCCATTTGAATTCCTCCCCAACAACGGTTTGATTCTCTCCCAGGGGTGGGGTTAACACCCGAGCCTCTTGCAAAAACCCTCTCTTACGATGGTTCGTGGTCTTTGTGCCGGCGAGACGCCAGCACTACAAAGGGCTCAGGTCCATTGTAGGGCCGGTGTCTCGCCGGCCTGATGGTGAGGGGGGTCGGAAGACCTTGGTGTCCGATTCTTGAATTTTGCAGGAGGCTGACCCGCCTGCGCAAGTCTCATGAATGCTGCATGAGGCTCACCTGGTACCCCTTGGGATCGGCTGTTCGGGGGCGCCTCAGGGCTCCGAGACCCGGGTTGGGTAACCGGTCTCGATGCCGGGTTCCTCAAACCCCTCAGTGGCGGAGAGCCGCCGATCGAAGGTGAGGGTCGTGGTGCAACCGGCGCGGCGATCGATTTCGCCGATGAGATGGCCGGAGAAGTCAGCGGGGCCCGTCCGGAAGGCGGCATTGGCTCTTCGGACGAGATCGCGGTCCTGGACTTCAAACACGTTTGCGTCCAGCAGTGCGTCGAGGACGTCTGCGACTTCGGCTCGCGAGAAGGTGTAACGCCGCCCCCGGAGCACCCAGACGAGCTCGGCGAGAACCAGAACCGAGATGTGGAGGTTCACGCCTTCAGCCTCCGTCGTTTCGATGAGTCGCCGGCAGATTTCGCTCTGTGTCGGCTCGTCGGCGGTGAGAAACCGCACCAGGATGTTTGTGTCGAGGCCCCTCATGACTTTTGGTCCCGAATCCGCTGGTCGTCGGCCGCCGCTCGTGCAGCGATCTCCCGGTCCATGTCCTCGACGGAGATTCCACCGGGCGATGTTGGTTGGAGCATTCCGAACAGCGGTGCGGCCGACCGTTTGGCTGCAGCAACTTTGATCGAGCCGTCGCTCTCAATGGTGAAGTCGACCTGGTCGCCGGCGGCAACGCCAAGTCTCGACCGGACCTCTTTCGGCAGCGTGAGCTGGCCCTTGCTGGTGAGTGTGGCTTTGGGCATACATGGCTCCTTACCTTGCGTAAGGATATCACAGTGAATGACCGGTGCCGGCTGGTGCCAGGCTTTAGGAAGTTGGGAAGTTGAGTAGTGGATCGCCGACGATAGGAACGTGAAAGCTAGGCAACCTGTTGCGATCGGCTTGAAGAAAGACTGAAGAGCCTGCTGGCGGCAGGAGAAAATCGGATCACTTCCCAACATCCTCAAGCACCAAGAGTTGCTGTTCGGGTTGAGGGTGGGTCAGCGCTCGTAAGGCAGCCCGAGTTGGATGGCGATCGCACGGTCGAGATCGGCGAGCTCGTCGATGTCGAGCGAGCCGATGGTCTCGCTGATCCGGTGCCGAGCGACCGTGCGGATCTGGTTGGCCACGGCTCGCGAGGGTTTGGCAAGGCCGCTGGCTCGGGAGTCGATGCGACATTCGTACGGGCGGAGATCGCGATCCGGGAGTCGAGTGATGGGAACAACCTGGACCACCGAGTCGTATCGGCAGGCGGCGTTGTTGGAGACAACGACCGCCGGGCGGGTTTTGCGGATCTCGCGGCCTTCGCCGGGGTCGAGGCGGACCCGGGTCACGTCGCCGCGCTTCACTCCTCGACCTCGGCGTCGGCCGATTCCCACTCGGCGTTGAGGCCGGCGCTCTCTTCGGCGTCCTCACGGTAGGCTGCCTCGAGCTCTTTCTCGAGTTCGCGGGCTCGGTACTCGTGGATCGCCTCGCACACGACCGCGCTCGTGTTGGCGGCGTTGGCGAGGTACTCCGCGGTGGGCTCGTCGACGGTGACGGTGATTCGCTTTCTCGGCATGGTTCACCTCGTGTCTGTGAATATATCATACAAAAACTCATACTTCTGATATGCGATATGGAGGGGCGCCACGTGTGCGCCAGGCTAAGCCCGGGGAAGCTAGAAGTTTGAAGGGTGAAGGGTGAAGCTTGAAATCGGCGAATTCAGACTGGCTGGAAGAGACGAAACAAGCCGCATCAGCGGTTTTCTTTCCCACCTCAGATCGCTGCCACGTTCACAATTCCACAGTTGCGGGTCCACAGAGGAGGGGGCCCGGGGAGGTCCTCGCGCATCCTCCATCAGCTCGCCCCACAGGCCCCACCGCGGAATGCGCCTTCCTCCCCGTCAGTTTCTCATTTGAGAGCGATTCTCACACAATGCACACTGAGTGAACGACGGGGACCCGGAGG
>Ga0316194_10002916_pt1 | contig 11946 bp, 7 predicted proteins | sample CroRivsedime1_MG_FD_204936 | JGI IMG/M metagenome (GOLD analysis project Ga0316194, IMG submission 204936) | Coastal sediment microbial communities from Maine, United States - Cross River sediment 1 | ecosystem: Environmental > Aquatic > Marine > Coastal > Sediment | place: USA: Maine... | reverse complement strand
CCCTGTTGGGCGTACTGGCGAGACTGCCCCATGTAGTCCCAGGTGAAGCCGCGCGGAAACTGCTGCCGTGCCTGCTCTTCCAGATAGTTCACTGCCTCGCCCAGGGTGATGCCAGCGGCCATGACGCCCTCGACGGTGACCGCATTGAGCTGCTGGAACTGGGTACGCTTGCTGGGTTCAACGCTGGTTTCGAAGCGGGCCACGCTGGAGAGCGGCACCAGTTCACCGCTGTCACTGCGCAGATAGTAGTTATCCAGCATCGCGTGATCGAGCCGGAACTCCCTTGCCACCTGCGGGATCACCTTGTAACTGCGTCCTTCCAGACTGAAGCGGTTGACATCATTATTACCCAGCAGAGTCGCCAGGTTGCGGCCGATGTTGGCCATACTGATCCCCAGGTCGCCGGCTCGGTCGCGATCGATGACCACCGTGGTCTTGGGACGGGTAAACTCGACCGATTTCTGCAGGAAGGCAAACTTGCCGCTGGCCATTGCCGCGCCAATCAACTGGTCAGCGACCTCATCAAGGCGCTGGTAACCGGCGTCGCTGGTGATAACGAACTGCACCGGCAGTCCGCCGCCCGAGCCGGGCAGACTGGGCCGCGGAAACGCGGCAGTCTGCAGCCCGGTGACCGCGCCCAGTTTTTGCTGCACCTCGGGCTGAACCTCCATCTGGCTGCGTGCACGCTGTGCAGGAACCGGCATCTTGAAGCCACCGAAGGTGGTGCTCACATCGCCGCCAAAACCCGCCAGGATGAAACTCATATCGTATTCCGGGACGCTCTCGAACAGCGACACAATCTGCCGAACATAGGCCTCGTTGTAGTCAATGGTTGCCGTTTGTGGTGCCGAGCCCTGAAAGAACAGGATGCTCTGGTCCTCGTCGGGCGCCAGCTCGTTCTGTGCGGTCACGAACATGAAGTAAATGCTCAATAACACCACGGTGGCGAATACCAGGGTCACCGGCAGAGTATCGAGGGATCCCGACAAGGCCCGCCGGTAGCGTTCCGCCAGGCGGTTGAAGAAATGCTCGACGGCCTTCTCGAAACGTCCTTCACCACTGGATGTCTGCAGTACTCGTGAGCACAGCATGGGCGAGAGGGTCAACGCGACCACGCCCGAGATCAGCACCGCACCGGCCAGGGTGAAGGCAAATTCGGTAAACAGGGTGCCGACCAGCCCGCCCATGAAACCGATCGGGGCATACACGGCAATCAGCGTCGTGGTCATGGCGATGATGGGCAGGGCCAGTTCGCGAGCCCCTTTGAGCGAGGCCTCGAGCGGCGTTTCACCCTGCTCAATGTGGCGGTGCACATTTTCCACCACGATGATGGCATCGTCCACCACCAGGCCGATGGCCAGCACCATGGCCAGCAGTGTCAGCAGGTTGATCGAAAAGCCCATCAGCAGCATGAGGAAGGCCCCGCCGACCAGCGACAGCGGCACGGCCACCGCCGGGATCAATGCGGCCCGCATCGAGCCCAGCGAGAGAAATACCACCAGCAACACAATCAGCACCGCTTCGATCAGGGTGGTGAAGACTTCCCGAATGGAATCCTCGATGAAGACACTGGCATCGTAGGGGATGCCGGCCTCGAGTCCTGCAGGCAATTGCTCCCGCAACTCCGGCAGCAGCTCATGTACGCGCGCCGCGACGGTCAGCGGGTTGGCGCCGGGGGCCTGCTTGACGCCGATGAAGATAGCGGTCTTGCCGTTGAACCAGGTGCTGGTGTCATAGTCCTCTGAGCCCATCTCCGCCGTGGCGACATCGCGCAGGCGGATGAGGGTGTCGCCTGTCGAACGTAGCACCAGCTCCTGAAAATCCTGTTGCCGGCTGACATCCGTGGTGGCGCTGAGGTCGATGGCGACATGGGCACCCTTGGTATTACCAATGCCCGCCAGGTAATTATTGTCCCGCAGTACCTGCTGCACCTCATCGGCCGTCACCCCGAGCGCCGCCATGCGCCGGGGGTCAAGCCAGATGCGCATGGCGAAGGTCTTGTTGCCGATCAGCTCGGCCTTGGCCACACCGGGCACCGACTGCAGCTTCGGCTGCACCACCCGCAACAGGTAATCGGTGATTTGCGACGGGGACATGGCATCGCTGTAGAACGCCATGTACATCAGTGCGGTGCGCTCGCCCGTGGTCGAATCGATTACCGGGTCCTCGGCCTCATCGGGTAACACGCTGCGCTGACTGGCCACCTTCGCCTGGATCTCCGAGACGGCCGACTTGGGGTCATAGTTGAGCACCATGCGGGCCTCGATCACCGAGCGGCCCTGGCTGCTGGTTGCGGACAGGTAGTCAATGCCGTCAGCTTCCGCAATGGCCTGCTGCAGGGGCGTGGTAATAAAACCCTTGACCAGTTCACTGCTGGCACCGGGATAAAACGTTGTCACGGTCACGACCGTGTCCCGGGTCTCCGGATACTGGCGTACCTCCAGCTGGTTAATGGAACGCAGACCCACCAGCAGTATCAGCAGGCTGACAACACTGGCCAGTACCGGCCGGTGAACGAACAGGTCGGTGAATTTCATGGCCGCGTGATTTGCGGTTCCAGCACGAGCGTATTGTCGACGACCACTGCCTGGTCGTTGCGCAGCTTCACCTGTCCGACAGTCACCACCTGCTCCCCTGCCTGCAGCCCGCTGACGATTTCGACCCGGCCATTGCGCACACTGCCGGTCTCGACCTGGCGACGTTGCACGCGGGTTGCGGAATCCTCCTGCAGGATTACGAACACCGTGTCACCGTAGGGATTGTAGGTAATTGCCGTCTGCGGCAGGGTGAGTACCGCCGGACGCAGTGGCAGTACCGTGCGCACCTCGGCGAACATGCCAGGGTGCAGCCGGGCCTGCGGATTCTCCAGCGTGGCGCGGATCCGCAGACTGCGGGTACCCGGGTCGATACCGGGATTTATCGCAGAGATCAGGCCGGTGAAGGTCTCATCAGGAAAGGCCTGCACCTTGATTTCGATCGCCTGGTCAACCGAGATTTGACCGAGATGGCGTTCGGGCAGGGAATAGTCAACGTAGATCGGATCCAGCGTCTCCAGCGGCACGATGGCTGCGCCCGGCTGCAGGTATTCACCCAGGTCCACCTGGCGGATGCCCAGCCAGCCAGCAAAGGGGGCAGTGATGTGCTTTTTCCCGATTACGGCCTGCTTGGTAGCCACCTGTGCACTGGCGTTGTCCAGCCGTAGCCGCGCCTCGTCGACGTCGGAATGCGAAATGGTCTTGGAATCCAGCAGTTCTGCGCGCCGCTTGTACTGCTGGTTTGCCAGGCGCCGTTCGGCAACAATGCCCTGCAACTCGGCGCGGTCAACGCTGTCATCGAGTTGCAGCAGCGGGGTGCCGGTGTCCACCTGCTGGCCTGACTCGAAGTGGATCTCGCTGACTTTTCCCGCCACTTCGGTGGTCACCAGAATACCCTGACTGGCCACGAGTGAACCTACTGCTGTCAGATAGGGCTGCCAGGTCTCGGCCTGCACCCCGGCCGCAGCCACGGTGGCTGGTGGCGGCGGCAAGCTGGCAAGTGCCGCCATTTTCTGCGTTTGGTAGTATTTCCAGCCGAACATGGTGCCCAGCACCAGGCCCAGTGCCAGCAGGACAAGCAGCATGCGTTTGGTCATCACGACATCCTTCGGTTAATTTTAAGGGTCTTCACCAAATCGAGTGGGCGTCGCTTATGATCAATGCGTGATATTACTCTCGCCAAGACGCCAAGCACGCAAAGAGATACTTGAGTTTTGCATGCCTAAGCGATGGTTTAGCAGGTAAATATCATTCTTCCTTGGCGTTCTTTGCGTCTCTGCGAGAGACACAATGATCTTGGTATACCCACCCGATCTGGGGAAGAGCCAATTTTAAAGGCTCACCACGCTCGGACGCGAGACTCGATCAGACCACTATGCCGACGATTCGCGAACTGCGAATCAGGGGAATGACATCCTGTGATTTATGCGTTCATTTCCCTGTAAGTGGCTGCGTAATCGAAAAAGCACCCCGAATATCACCCTCCCTGTACCCCATCGCCTGGTCATACGGGTAAAGTTTTTCAAGACGTGTCCCTGTGACGGAGTCCACCTGTTCGCCGTGGCAGGCCAGGCACAGCCTGGCGGTCGGAATCGCCTTCATATAACGGAAATTGCGGCTGCCGTCCTGGCGAACGGCCTCGTAGAACTCCATTTTCATGGGGTCTTCGCCGGCACGCTTGCGTTCCTCGAAAGATTCAAGCACCGAGCGCTCCCAGGTATCAGGTGCATTGTCCGGGTTGCGTAGCTTGAGACTGGTCCGCCCGACATCCCAGCCGTTGCGGGCACTGTAAGTACTCGCGATAGCCGGGGCAGTCAGGTTGCAGACACTGACGGCATTAATTGGACCACCTTCCTGCATGCCCGCCTGCAATTCCTTCTTCAGGGTTTGCATGAATTCCTTCACCGTTTCCCGGCTGGCAGCAAGCTCCGCAGAATAATCATCAGCAGCGTAACTATCCGGGGCAATTGCAGCCAGGCTGAGCGTAATAATTATCAATAAACGTTGCATGTAAAACCTCTGTTTTGTGTCTGTCCGTGAAGATGAAACCACACAGTTTGAATGAGTCTGTATTGAGTTGAATTGATCCCTGTCAATTACCCGGTATTCTTGTCAACAGGGCCAGGCAAAAGGCGATGGTTTGCAATACTGTTTTCATGACTGCGCTCCGTGACAATGTGTTTTAGAACAGACCGCTTGCTTTAACCGATTTACCTATGACCTTTATGTAGGAATCGATTGCAGCGTTGACGGATGTTTCCGTTGTCTCGGTGATTGTGGACCAGGCACGTTTGTTAGTCGCTGCGCTGAACACGGTGCTCTCGACGGTGGCAATATTGTATTCGGTCGAGTAACCCGGTGTGCTGATGGCTGAATAACCGCCGCCGTAATAGCCGTAATAACCATAGCCGTAGCGTCCACCGTAGCCACCGGGCACATAGACGGTGCCTGGTGTGTAAACGGTTTCCTTACGGGTGTCGACCAGGCGGATGACCATGACACTGTCGGCAGCGGTTTTTTTCATGGCGGCATCGATCATTGCTTCATCCAGAACATCCTTATCCGGATACAAATTACTGGTGGCTTCTGCATTAATGCCTTCTGCCTTGAGCGCATCGACCAGTTTCTGTTCCAGAAGCTTTCGGTAGACGGGCTCCTTGAGTACGGCCATGACCAGCACCTTGCTGAACCTGTGTGATTGCGAATCGTCACTCCATGTATTGAGGGTCTCGGTTGTCTGGCAAGCTGACAGGAGCAGTAAGGTACAACACAGCAGGAATAGTGTGGTTTTCATATACAGGTGATCCGGTGAATGATTGTTACCCGGGAGCGTAACATTACCGGCCGGGTTTGGTAAGATTTAACGACGACTGCAGCCGTAACTGCAGGAGCCGATCGCATGCGCAATTCATGGGTCAGGAATAATCGCACTTGCGCAGCGCTCCTGCGCCAACCGATACATTTCAGGGGTAATCATAACGTTGAACACAAGTGACGCTGTGTATGAAGACCTGCTTCGGCAGGACCGGGCGCATGTCTGGCACCCCTACAGTGCGATGGGTAGAGCACAGCCGATTTATCCGGTCGTGTCTGCACAGGGTGTGCGTCTGAAGCTGGCCGATGGCCGGGAACTGATCGACGGGATGTCGTCCTGGTGGTGTGCCATCCATGGTTACAATCATCCGCTATTGAATGCGGCTATCGAAGCACAACTCGGCAAGATGGCGCATGTCATGTTCGGCGGCTTGACCCATCCGGCTGCTGTCAGGCTGGCTGCCAGGCTTGTGGCGCTGACACCGGAACCCTTGCAGTCCGTGTTTTTCTGCGACGCCGGTTCGGTGTCCGTGGAAGTGGCCATGAAGATGGCGATCCAGTACTGGCATGCCTGTAGCAAGCCGGACAAGCAGCAGTTTCTCACCATTCGCCGTGGTTATCACGGCGATACCCTGGGTGCCATGTCGGTGTGTGATCCGGTCACCGGCATGCACAATCTGTTCAGCGGTGTACTGGCACAGCAGTTGTTCGTTGACTCCCCGGGCTGCCGTTTTGGGGAACCTTGCCGGGATCAGGATATCGAAGCACTCGGGCGGCAACTGCAAGAAAACCATCGCCGTATTGCCGCAGTCATTATGGAACCGATCGTGCAGGGAGCAGGCGGCATGCGTTTCTATTCGGCTGATTACCTGCAGCGTGTGCGGGCCCTGTGCGATGAACACGGCGTGTTACTGATTCTGGATGAAATCGCCACCGGTTTTGGACGCACCGGAAAGTTGTTTGCCTGTGAACACGCCGCAGTGGTGCCCGATATCATGTGCGTGGGCAAGGCGCTGACCGGTGGTTATCTCACGCTGGCGGCAACACTAACAACGACATCTGTCAGCGACACCATCAGCCGCGGCGAGCCGGGCGTGTTCATGCACGGTCCTACTTTCATGGCCAATCCACTGGCCTGTGCCGTCGCACTGGCCAGTATCGACTTGCTGCTGGATTCGCCATGGCAGGCGCGCATTGCCGATATTGAGCGAGGGCTGCGCGACGGACTGGAGCCGTGCAGGTCGTTGACCGGGGTCACCGATGTCAGGGTGCTGGGCGCCATCGGTGTGGTTGAACTGACTGAGCCGGTGGATATGAAAGCGATCACCGGGCAGTTTGTCGCCGCCGGTATATGGGTGCGGCCCTTTGGCAAGCTGGTCTACCTGATGCCGCCCTATATTATTGACAGGGATGATCTGGCGACGTTGACGCGTGTGGTTGCTGATATCGTTGCAAGGTAGTGTCAATCCAGAATGAATATATCTCGCCAAGGCGCAAAGACGCCAAGAAAGAATTATTTAGTTTTATAATGAATTAAGCTTTACTTTGCGATCTTTGCGTCTTGGCGAGAGAAATAGGGGTTATACTTAAACGATACACATAGAAATATGGGGTATGTCATTACCGTATATGATGAATATCTATATACCATCCAGCGTTAGCATGTTCATGGTTGCGATACTGTGCGCATCAACAGCCACTGCCTCAACAGATCCCTTGCTTGAGCAGTTACGCAGCGACCATGCGGCCATGGTGGCTGCCGAGCAGGATTTTCACAGCCGCCGCGACCGTGGCACCCTGAACGGCAATGAAGCGGCTGACTATGCAAGCTATGTGGCTGGCCTGCACCGGCGTGTCGCGGAGGACTGCATGGCTCTGGCGGAACAAGACATTATGGTTCCAGCAGATCTGAACTGCCCGGACGATTCCCCTGCCTTGATCGCACCGGCGGCCATCGACCAGGCCGCCGAACAGACTGGCGCAGAAGCAACCCAGGCTCTCGATGCCGAACTGTTTGCCGGTTTGGGTGACTTCGATGAAATGCTGCTGCGTGAGCAGGAGCGTGTGAAAGCGGCGGCACCACGAACCGCTGCCGGGGATGGTGGGGGAGGTGGTGCCGGCAGCAGCGCTGAGGGTTCCGGTGCTACCGGGCAGGCGGACCCCGGTACAGCCGCCCAGTCAACCTACGGTGAAGGTGCCGGCCCGGGGTCGCCCCGATCACCCGACAAGACCAGCGCCCCTCCCGGCACGCCGGATGGCAGTGATGATGACGTGGTGGCCCGCCAGTTACGCGAGGCGGCTGAAAAAGAGACCGACCCGGAACTGAAGAAGAAACTCTGGGAAGAGTATCGCAAGTACAAGGAAGGTGCCTTTTGATCAGCACTGGCATGAGGGTACGTTTTCTGCTGCCCATCTATGCAGTTATCATCCTGCTGAGCGGGTGTAGCACGCTGGGGCCGACGCATGATGTGAAAGGCCCTGTGCCGCTAAACAAGGCCATTACCGAAATTCCCGAGAAGCAGCTACTGGATGTCTGGATCGAACTGTTCGAACCGGGAGCACTGCCGGACGATGAGGACGAGGCCATGGGGCTGTCCATGGAAATTCGCGAGGCCGAGGCACGCTACATGCCGGAGCAATTACGCACCACCATGGAAAATACCGGTTACTGGGGAGCGGTACGGGTAGTACCGCAAGACACCACGGGTGGCGAGCTGCTGGTACAGGGGGAAATCATCAAATCCGACGGTGAGGAGCTGGTGTTGCGGATCAGGGCATCTGATGCAAGCGGTCACGAATGGTTTAACCGCACCTATGAAGAAGAAATCAGGGAAGGGGTCTACAAGGCCCGCAGCCTGCTCAGGAATCCGCCCACTGAGGAGGTGTTCCACTCGCTCTACAACACCATCGCCAATGACCTTGCCGAGTTCCGCCGCACCTTGTCTGCAACAGACATCAACACCATCCGGCAGATCGCGGAACTGCGCTTTGCGGCTGACCTGTCACCCGAGGCCTTTGCCGGTGATCTGCAAGTCGATGAAAAAGGACGCTACACAGTCGTGCACCTGCCGGCTGCCGATGACCCGATGTACCAACGGGTGCTCGCCATACGCGAGCGGGATTTTCTCCTGATAGATACGCTGAACGGCCACTTCGACAACTTTTGCCGTGAAATGGAAACACCCTATAACGAGTGGCGCAAGGCACGCAGTGAAGAAGCGGCCGCCCTGCGTAAAGTTGAACGTGATGCGATGAAACGCAAGTTAATCGGTGTGGCTGCCATTCTCGGGGCGATCGCACTCGAGGCAGGCAATAACGGCAGCTACAGTTCTTCCATACTGCGCGACAGCCTGGTTCTGGGTGGGGCCTATGCCATTAAAACCGGTTTTGACAAGGACTCGGAAACCGATATTCACCGTGACAGCATTATCGAGCTGGATGAATCCTTCTCCTCGGAAGCCAGCCCCCTGGTCGTCGAGGTCGAGGGGGAGACCCATGAACTAACCGGTTCTGCCGAGGTACAGTACACCCAGTGGCGCGCATTGTTAAAGCGCATCTATATTTCTGAAACCGGCTTTGCGGGTTCCTGAGCCACACCCTGACGCAGTGGAACCGCCTGTTCTGACACCGCCGGGCCATAGCAACCCGCAAGAACGGGATGAGCGCGGGAAGTATCGCTGGCTCTGGCTTGCACTGGCGGTCGTACTGGTACTCGGGCTGGCTGTCATCTTTATCCTGCCCGCGTTAATCCAGGAACCCCGGCAGGCAACAACACCCACAGACCCCGTTGTCACGCCGGGGGTCGAGTCCCGCGACGTGGCGAACCAGGCAATGCAGGCCTGGTTGCAGTTACGCGCCCGACTGGAACTCGGGCATGCCGCACACTGGGGCGAACCTGACTGGAGCCAGTCGGAACAGGCGGCTGACAGGGGGGCACGCATGCTGGCACAACGGCAATTTAGCGAAGCTGCACGCCATTATGAACAGGCATTGCAAGGCCTGGAACAACTTGAGAGTGAACGCAATACGCGTTTGGCCACAGCACTGGCAACAGCGAAGCAGGCACTTGCAAACAACCAGCTTGAAGCAGCGGCCGAACAATTTGAACTGGCGCTGACCATACAGGCAGATAATCAGGATGCACGTTTTGGACTGGCCCGGTCACAAACGCGTCCGGCAGTTTTGCAAAATATGGCAGCCGCTGAACAAGCCGAGGCAGACGATGACCTGGTGGCCGCTCAAGCGGCCTACCAGGAGGCCGCCTTGCTGGACCCCGAATATGAACCATCCACTGCAGCATTCAATCGTGTCTCTGCAGAGCTGGAGATGCGGGCCTTTCAGGACGCCATGACACAAACATTAACAGCCATGGACAATGGCCAGCTTAATGCTGCCGAAAAAGCCCTGGCGGAGGCGAGCGCTTTACGCCCGTCAGATGCAGCCGTTATCGATGCCCGGCAGCGACTCACTCAAGCACGTCAACAGGCGCGCCTGAACAGTTTGCGACGCCAGGCGGCAACACTGGTCAAAGACGAAAACTGGCAGGCTGCCAGTGTCGTTTACAGGAAGGCACTGTCGCTGGATAGCATGGCAGGGTTTGCCCGCTCCGGGCAGGAAAAGGCCCTGGCACGAATGGAAATTAACAGGCAGTTCGATCATTACCTGAAAAAACCCGAACGGTTGTCCGCAGCACAACCCCTGGCGAATGCCAAACAGCTGTTATCAGCAGCCAGCAGCGCACCGGCAGATGAACCAAAGCTGGCAAACAAGATCGCCACACTGCAGCGACTGGTTGTACAGGCAAGTACTCCAGTGACGGTCATCCTGCAGTCAGACGGGGAAACGGACATCTCGATTTACCACGTGGGCCAGCTGGGTGCCTTCACGAGCCAGCAACTCGAGTTGTTACCGGGGACCTACACCGTGGTGGGTACCCGTTCCGGCTACCGGGACATCCGTAAACAGCTGTCGGTAAAAGCGGGGAAACGTGATACCGCGCTGACCATCCGCTGTGAGGAGATAATTTGAGCCGCATCTATGTTGTTCATGATGCGCGCGGTGAACGCCAGCTGGATGAGCAGGCATTACCGTTGCGTGTTGGTGGCGAGGCGGCTGGCGACATTGTCATGCCCGGTGTACCCGCCGACCGGCTGCTGGCATTTATCGCTGCAACAGATGGACATGCCTATATCCAGACGGCCGATGAAAGCCTGCAGCTGTTTCATAATCATGAACACCTGAGCGGCTCGCAGTGGCTGAAATCGGGTGACGAAGTGCAGCTGGACGATGCCGTCATGAGCTGGATGGTGCAGGGTGACATGGTCATCATCAGGACACAGACACGATCCCTGTCAAATGTCACTTCCACTGCCGATACGACTTCATTAGTACCTCCGCTGATACCGCCGAAACAGGCGATTCCCGATGTAGTGAAGTCAACTCCGCAACAGGGCGGTTCGCGTAAACGGCGTTGGGCCGTGTTTGCCGTATTTGTGCTGTTACTGTTAGCGTCGGCGTTTGTGCTGCTGGCGACGCCCGTTACCGTACGCGTAACACCGGAACCCACCCGGCAATCCATTCACGGTTTTCCACCGCCGGTGATTATCGGTGACCGGCGGCTGGCCTTGCCCGGTCGCTATACCGTGCAGGCCAGTCGGGAAGGTTACCGTGACCTGCAGGCGGTGATTGATGTCGAGCGAGGTGGATTGCAGATATTCACATTAGCACTCGAGGAGCTGCCCGGGCGTGTCCGTTTTCAGCTCCAGCCGGCGGTTGATTACCGTGTTTTTGTTGATGACGTACTGCTCCCGACAGATACTGATGGCGTGACCGGGATAGCGGGCGGCTCCCGGCAACTGCGTATCGAGACCGCTCGATATCTGCCGGTTAACGCCCGGGTAGAAATTACCGGCCATGGACAGACGCAGCAGCTTGCTTATGAGCTGCAGCCCGGTTGGGCCAACGTCAGTCTCGGTAGTGAACCGGCCGGTGCGACGGTGCAGATCGATGGCGTAATGCAGGGTGTGACCCCGCTGGCGATCGAAGTGATGGCCGGTGAGCATCGTATTGAGGTGGCACTGGATCACTATAAAACCGCGTCCATGCAACATGCGTTTACGGCGGGCACGGATGTGCAGCTGGACACTGTCGAATTGATACCTGCTGATGGTCAGCTGTCGGTGAGCAGCAAACCGGCCGGTGCAACCATCAGTGTGGCGGGTGTCTTTTATGGCACGACACCGGCGACACTGTCGTTGCGCTCCAAAGAGCAGCATAGCGTGCGCCTGAGCAAGCCGGGTTACCGGCAGCTTGACAAGCCGATCCAGCTGGCGCCAGACGAATCGCAGCAGCTGGCCGTCACCTTGCCACCGGAGTACGGTGTTGTCTTTGTGACGGCACGACCGGCAGATGCCAGACTGACAGTTGATGACAAGCCGGCCGGTGAAGCAACACAGCGACTGCGCCTGACGACACGCCCGCATACCCTGACCTTCAGCAAGCCGGGGTACCTGTCACAGCAGGTCTCGGTGACGCCACGCGCCGCTGTCAGCAAGAATATTGATATCACCCTGAAAACAAAGGCGCAGGCGGTGGCGGA
>Ga0316194_10002915_pt1 | contig 11947 bp, 13 predicted proteins | sample CroRivsedime1_MG_FD_204936 | JGI IMG/M metagenome (GOLD analysis project Ga0316194, IMG submission 204936) | Coastal sediment microbial communities from Maine, United States - Cross River sediment 1 | ecosystem: Environmental > Aquatic > Marine > Coastal > Sediment | place: USA: Maine... | reverse complement strand
GGGTGCAAAGAAGGATTGTTCGGTCGCTGGCCGTGCGGACCTGCGTAAATCCCTGCAGATGTTCTACACCTGAGGGCGCACCCCGCGTCTGACCCCTCCAGACTGACACTCGGCAGCCTGGGACCGGTGCAGTTGCGGGTTTTCGTCTAATTTAAAGTCATTCAGGGAAACGGGTGACGAACATGGACAATACAACTCCAAGGCGTAACAGAGGTGGTTCCGAATGGCCGCTGATCATACTGGTACTGCTGACAGCAATCCTGGCAACCAACCTGATCGGCTGATCTGCCGATCAGCTAACAATCTTCCAGCACCAGGGCATCACCGCGCCAGGCGAAACTCCGTCGGCGACAGATCGGTCCAGCGCTTAAACGCGCGAGCAAAGTTACTCTGGTCAGAAAACCCCAGTAGAAAGGCAACGTCTGTCACTGAGAAGCGGGACTGGCGAAGATAGTCTCGCGCCAGATGCTGACGAATTTCATCGACCAGATTGCTGAAAGTATAGTCACTTTCAGATAGCCGCCGTGCCAGCGTCCGTTCACTCATATGCAAACTATCCGCGAGCATCTTGCGACTCGGCTCACCGTTTGGCAGTTGCCCGATCAGCAGAACCCTCGCGCGCGTCACAACGTCGTTCTTATCCATCCGAGCAATGTACTGCTGCGCAAGTTCTTCGCTTGCCTGTACCATCGCTGGATTGTTGCGTGGCAGCGGCTCGTCAATGCTCTCTGCTGAAAACGACAGGACGTTTTCCGGCGCATCATATTCAACGCCGCATCTCAGGAACTCGGCAACTTCGCGCTCGCAGACCGGCGCTGACCGGGTCATCGCTACCGACAGCGGCGCAAAATCCTCATGCGAGATCCCTCGACAAATCTGCACATTTGCGCAGATTGCCGCGTCCAGGCCCATCTGTGGCGCTTCTTTACTGTGCAACTTGAATTCAACCGTGGCGCCTTTGTCTTCCATGGACATTTCCGCGGCTGTGCTCAGCAATCGCTGGTAGCGCACCAGACGTGCCAGCGCTTCCCGGATTGTGGCGCTGCCCAGCCAGGCATAACCCACCGTATGGAAATTAGTAGGCAACAGACTCATTCCGACTTCGAATCCAAAACACGGATTGTGGGTTCTCCGCTCAGCTTCTGCCCAGAGCTGGGTCATATTGGTAATGGAGATACGCGAATCCGGATCCCGGTAGGGTTCTCTGTCCATGCCTATGGCTGCAAACAGATCACCGGAGTCGATCTGGTATTTCTCCAGGGTCCGGGCAATAGCCTCTGAAAACGTAGCAATAGACGTAAAAGCATTTGGCATCACCAATCCCTGGCTGTCACCTAAGCGTGAACGAGTTTGTATATACTGCTCGGCCGGCTAATTCTCAACAAGCTTGCTGTATATGTCCATCAAATGCGCAATGACTGTCGCCCTGGCGCTCTTCTTTAACCTGGTGACTACAGTGCCTGCGCGGGCCGCTGAGCCAATATTCCATACCCGCAGCTACAACGCTTTCACCCAGATATTTGGCCGCCCGGAGTTTTTCGCCGGTAGTATGCGCGACGGCGGCAGCAGCGAAGCCAGAGTGACTCTGAATCTGGTAAGCTTTGCGGAAATTGACACCAGCGGCACAGACGGCGCCGAACTCGATGGCGAGACTTATCACGCGCTGTTCAGCTTCAGCCACAACCTGACTGATCGCTGGGAAGTGGCCGCGCAGCTGCCTTTTCTCTATCACAGCGGTGGTTTCATGGATTCCACCGTAGACAATTTCCATGATCTGTTCGGCCTTCCGGAAGGCGATCGTCCGAACCAGGGTCAAAACCAGCTGCTGTTCGCAACCCGGGAAACCGGACAGACGCCCTTTCGCCTGGACTCTTCTACTGGAGGTATCGGTGACGTCAGGCTGAACAGCCGATATCTGTTGACCGCGCCAGGCGCAAACGCAAGACATTTCGCTGTTCATGCCGGACTCAAACTGGCAACAGGCGACGCAGACGACCTGCTCGGCAGCGGCGCCACCGACTACTCAGTAGGACTTGGCTATTCTGATCCGGTAACCCTGGCGGGATTGCGCACTACGCTCTCCGCTCATGCCGGTATTCTGGTGCTCGGCGACGGCGATGTCCTGAGCGACCAGCAGGAAGACACCGTTGGTTTTGGCGGTTTACAGCTGACCTTCGCAGCGACGCGACGGGTCGACCTGATCGCGCAAATTCAGGGTGCCAGCGCCTACTACGACAGTAACCTGGACGTACTGGGTTCCAGCACGGTCCAGTTGGCGTTCGGTGCCAATGTGAATTTCCCGGACAGTGGCTGGGACTGGCGATTCGGCATTATCGAAGATGGGCTGTCCGATGTGATGCCTGACTTCGCGCTGCACATGGAGATCAGTCGGCAATTTGGCAGGCGCTGAACAGCACGCCAAGGGAACTTTATCGGCAATGCAGACGACTGATAAACAACCACTGGCAAACGCCAACAAATCGAATCTGCACAAGGACAGAGTCTTGCCCACCCCTAAGAATATCGGTTACCAACCAACAAAGCGGTTGCGGGCCATCTTTTCAATTCTGGCGTTTGCTCTGCCAGCCTACGGCTATGGCCTGGAGTTCGACATCCAGTCAATTCCGCTCGCCAACGACCAGAAACTCGAATTCATGCCGTTCATCAGTCCCGCGGATCCACAACCCGCAATCCTGGTTGTGGAAACCCCGGACTTGGACGAGCGGGAAAAACAACTGCAGGACCTTGACCAGGAGCCGGTGCGTACGGTCACTGTTTATCGCCAGAACGGCAGTGGCTGGGACACTCACCTGCAGCAACCGCTCAATTCCTCAATGGACCTGGTGGACACCATTCAGACCGGCGACCGAATAGGACTGGCCGGCTACCAGGACTCAAAACTCTGGCAGCTCAACGAGACTTCGCGAACATTCGAGCCAGTGCTGGAGATTCAGTCGATGTTTGTCGGCGCCAACTGGGATTCATCCCCGACCATCGAAATGTTTTACGACATCAACGATGACGGCCGAGACGATTTCCTGATGCCCGGATTCGACGGCTGGCACCTGGCAATCCAGACTGAAAAGGGTTTTCTTCCTCCCCAGGTGGTTGGACCGCCACCGCATATGAGTTTTGAAGACAGTGCACGCTTTGTCGGCTATCGCGCCCGAAAGCCCTATCTGCTCGATGAAAATCAGGACGGTCTGGAGGATATTGCGTTCTGGATTAATGGCAGGTTCCAGATCTATCTGCAGGAATCGCCAGGTCAGTTCGCGACCGAAGCGTTGATTCTAGATCCGAATCAGAAAGATGTGCTCGGTGACTTTCTATCGGTGAGCCTCGGCGAAGACGAAGAAGGTCAGGATGAAACCCAACGTATGCTGGAAGGCGTAGGCGACATTGACGGCGACGGACTCGCAGATCTGATTATTCAGACCATGGAGGGTGACGGCATTTTCGGACTGGAAACCCAATACGAAATACATCTGGGTCAAATAGACAACAATCAGCGACTGACCTTCGAACAGCAGGCCTCGTCCATTGTGGCAACCGGTGGGATCCAACTGAATAACGAAAGACTCGATCTCACCGGAGACGGTCGCGAAGAGTTTGTGATCACCTCCGTGAACATTTCCCTGGGCACCATCATCAGCGCGCTGATCACTCGATCTGCTTCCGTTGATGTATCTGTTTATCAGATGCACGATCAGGTCTTTGCCAGCGAGCCGAGTCTTGCCAAAGAAATCAAAGTAAAATTCGACTTCAGCACCGGCGATCTGTTTGTGCCCGCAGTGTTGAGTGCAGAAGTCACCGGCGACGGCCGCAAAGATCTGCTGGTGCAGAAAGGTCTTGATACCCTGCTGGTCTTTCCAGGCGAAGCGACCGAGAAACTGTTTGCCAAGTCGCCAATCAAATTGGCGATGAGCCTGCCGAGTGATCGCGAAGGATTTGAGGTGGCCGATCTGAACCAGGACGGCCGGGATGAATTGATTTTACACTTGACGACCGATGATGAAGCGACTCTTGCAGTCGTCGAGTTCCGCGACTGAGCGACGGCAGAAAATCGCCGAGCGCCACGGGTGTGCTGATCTATCTGGGGTGCGCAGATATTGAGCAGACGTTAATCCGCGCGGTGGATTCAGGAGGCACCCTCCACCAGCCGAAAACGCCATTCGGGCCGATTGGCTTCATCGGCAGTTTTGTGGATCCCGACGGTAACCGGATTGCGCTGCATACGCCGGCGTAGGCGATATCAGACGATCAGGAAAGAAAATGGCGTCCCCTAGGGGAGTCGAACCCCTGTTGCCAGGATGAAAACCTGGAGTCCTAGGCCTCTAGACGAAGGGGACTGTAGGAAGCGCGGCATTCTATGGAGACGTCTGGTCGACGTCAAGCAAGCCGGGGGGTGATATCTCTCAGTCTTTATCAAGCACCCGCGAGCCTACCCAATGGCGGGCGAAATACTGTGCCGTTCGGCCGCTGCGAACCCCCCGCGCCAGCGCCCAGCGCAGTGCCTCAGCACGAGCGGCTTCGGTCCAGGCAGCGTCAAGGTCGTGCCGTGCAGCGAGGGTTTCCACCCAATGCTGCGCCACTGCCAGGTAGGCGTCCTGTTTGAACGGATAGAACGACAGCCACAGGCCGAAGCGATCCGACAGCGAGATCTTCTCTTCCACCGCTTCACCCTGATGCAGTTCCCCGTCGACCATCACCGCCTGCCGATTGTCCGCCATGTATTCAGGCAGCAGATGGCGCCGGTTTGAGGTGGCATAGATCAACACGTTGGCCGACGAGCGAAAAAATGAGCCTTCCAGCGCGCTTTTGAGCGCTTTATAAGAAGCATCGTCCGCCTCGAACGACAGATCGTCACAGAACAGGATAAATTTGTAGGGTACCTCGCGCAGCCGGATCACAATCTCAGGCAGTGTTGCCAGGCTGGTTTTGTTGACCTCCACCAGGCGCAAACCGTCAGCGCTGAATCGATTCACCAGCGCGTGCACCAGCGAGGACTTGCCCGTGCCTCGAGCGCCCCAGAGCAATGCATTATTGGCCGGCGCACCCACCATGAACTGTTCAGTATTCCTGATCAGCGCGGTTTTCTGATCATCGACATTCATCAGATCATCAACACTGATGTCATCCAGATCCTGATGCGCCACAAATCGGCCACCGAGATGGTCGCTGTGCCAGATCGCGGCAACCGATTTTGTCCAGTCCGGCTGGCTTCGATCAGGGACAAGATTGAGCAGGCGCCGAACGAGTTCGCGGCCACTGTCGATTAGGCTTTCCGAATTGGCTTCCAAAGGTGTTTCCGTGGTGATTTTCCGCAGCATTTTACCGACTTCTGCGGATGAGCAGGCGCTCAATCAGTGTTAATATAAGCGTCCGCTAGTGAGATTCAGATCGACGTTGCTATGACCGTTCCGCAGCCAGACGATTCAAGCTCTCAGAACGCTACTGGAGCGCCTGAAGTTGAACGACGCAAAGGATCTTCAGATCGGCGCTCCGAAAACGCCGAACGGCGCAATTCAGACCGTGTTGCCCAGGATCTCGAACCCCGCCGCGACCCGGACCGGAAAAACCGCCGAGAAAGCTGACGAGCGTTTTTACCGCAGCCCTAACCGCTACCTCGCCTTAAAGGCACCACGTTGCTCGGCGTCTTCACATAGACGCGGGCCTCATCGTTCGCACCGCGTAAACCAATTTTGCCTGCATCAAAAAACCGCAGGTCATAGTTGATGGGCGCAGCTCCCGCCGGGTCCAGGCGCAGCTCGTGGCCGATCAGCCGCCATTCACCACGCAGCTCCGAGCCTGCTTCCAGCCTGCGAAAGGTACCGTGGCTTAATTCACCCGCCAGCTCCAGCGTGCCGTCATGGTCCTGCCAGGTCCAGGTACCGGGAAGGTCGAGACGCGCAAGCCAGCGCAACCGGCTCTGACGGGCCCCTCTCAACCAGAAGTAGGCCACTCCGGCCACCACCATCACCACCACTACTGACATCAGATCAACCGCTCCTGCTGCACGTCAATAAGCTGAGCATCCACCGAAAGCTCCAGACCCCGGATGATTTCGTCCAGCGAGCGCGCCACGACATCCGAGCTGCCAGCTGCTGCCACAAATGACCATTGAGCCCGCTGATGAGAATCCTGGAAGTCACTTTCACACACAGCCACGCCGGTACTCTTACCAAAACGCTCACGAATGCCTTTCAGGCGCTGCCGTTTCTCTTTCAAAGAGCGACAGCCACCGAGATGAAAGTTAATAGTCAGCAGGCTTACGTTCACGGGTTACTTGAGAAAATCTTCTTGTGCGAGCACATAGAATACCGTGTCCAGGCCATGATATTCACGGCGTTCTTCAAAACACATGCCCAGTCGCTGCATGACCTGAACAGAACGCTGATTGGGGGTATCTGTCGAGGCTATCACTCGAGCGATATCGCAATCGTTGAAGCCATGACCGAGCACGGCCTGGGCCGCTTCGGTGACAAAGCCTTTGCCCCAGAAATCCGGCAGCAGTCCATAAAGCAGCTCAGGCTGATCACCGTCTTCAAATCGCCGGTAACCACAGAAGCCAATCAGCTTACCGCGCTGGTCCGATATCTCCATCGCGAAGTAGCCAGCCCCAAAAGTCTGGAAATTGCGTTCGCTGTCTGCAACCACTTGGCGGACCTGTTCAGTAGATACAGGTTTGTTGTCCCAGAGATAGCGGCGTACCGCAGGGTCGTTCCAGAATACATGGAGCGCCTCCACGTCGCCTTCCACAAGCGGACGCAGCAGCAGCCTTTCGGTCTGTAGCTCGGTCATTTTTCTCCCCCGTCCCGGAGTTTGCCATAGCCCGGGGCATAAGCGAACATGTTGGGCATTCGCGGATATGAGGGGGAAATCATGCGATTCAGTTTCTGGCCGGCACCCAGCCAGCCTTATCAGGATGTTCTGGAGTTGGCCCAGCACGTGGAAAAAACCGGCTGGGATGGCATCTGGTATGCGGATCACTTCATGCCCAATGCCCCAGATACCACCACCCCGCACCAGGAAGCCTGGACAACGCTATCTGCGCTGGGCGCGGTGGTACCCCGCCTGCGCATCGGCACGCTGGTGATCGGCAACACCTACCGCCATCCTGCCGTTCTGGCGAAAATGGCCGCCACCCTGGACCACATCACCCATGGCCGGGTAGTGCTGGGCATCGGCAGCGGCTGGCAGGAAAACGAACACCATCAGTACGGCATCCCGTTCTACACGGTCGCCGAGCGGCTGAAGCGCCTGGACGAAGCCTGTCAGATCATCAAATCTCTGTTCACTCACACCACCACAGATTTCGACGGCAAGTACTACCAGCTGCAGCACGCCTCTCTGGAGCCGAAGCCTCTACAGCACCCGCTGCCGCTGCTGATTGGCGGCGGTGGCGAGCAGGTGACCCTGAAAATCACGGCCAAATATGCAGATGAGTGGAATGTCTGGGGTGATGTCTCCCGCCTGCGTCAGAAGATGGAAGTCCTCGATGCGCATTGTGCGGACCTGGGCCGGAATCCCAAAGAGATCAAACGGACCGCGGTCGCACTGTTGTTCATGAGCGAAGACAACACGTTTTTAGAAAAGATGAGAAACGCCGATATGCAGCAGCCAGCGATCATCGGCACCCCATCCGAAGTCAAAGACATCATCGCTGAGTATGAATACATCGGTGTCGATGAGTTGATTGTCCCGGATTTCACCCTGGGCGGACGCAACCAGAAGATGGAAACGCTGGATACCTTCATCAAAGACGTCGCCGGGCGCTGAGGAACTACCATGACCGATAAATCACCGGCAAAACCGGTACCCGCCGCCACCATCCTGATGTTGCGGGATAGTCCTGAAGGGCTCGAGGTTTTCATGGTGGTCCGGCACCATCAGATCGACTTCGCCTCTGGTGCGCTGGTTTTCCCCGGTGGCAAAGCTGACCCGGCCGACTTCGATGCCGAACTGATTCCACGTTTGACCGGGGCCGCAGCCGATACCGACATGCGGGCGAATCAGGTGGCCGCGATCCGCGAGTCTTTCGAAGAATGCGGGGTGCTGCTGGCGCGCCCTGACGGCTCTGATCAGCTCATCGACGGCGCCCGGCTGGCAGAACTGGAAAGCTATCGGGATCGACTGCATAAAGGCGAGCTGACCATCACAGAGTTCCTCGAAAGAGAACAACTCACCCTCGCCTGCGATCTGCTGACCCACTTCGCCCACTGGGTGACCCCGGACATGATGCCGAAGCGCTTCGACACGCACTTTTTTCTGGCAGTCGCACCTCCAGACCATCTGGCCATTCACGATGGCCACGAATCCGTGGATTCAGTGTGGATTCGTCCTGAGGATGCGCTGGCTGAGGCAGAGGCCGGCACCAAGACCATCATCTTCCCTACCCTGCGCAACATCGAAAAGTTGGCCGAGTACACAACCTGCGATGCCGCCATCACCGCCACAGCCGGCACCAAGCCAGTAATGGTGCTGCCCTGGACTGAACGACGCGACGACGGCAACTGGCTGTGTATACCGCCAGAAGCCGGGTATGCGATTTCAGAAGAAAAGATGCCCGAGCGCGCGCCCCGCTGAGTCAGAGGCGCCGCCTGACGCCCGGCGACCGGATACGATCTAGTTGAGCGGAGCGTCGTCCCCCAGGCCGTGCAGCATATCGACAATGGTGATCAGCATCGTCTCGTAGTAGCTGCGGGTCTCTTCGCGCGGCAGCGGATCCTGAAACGGATCCAGCGGACTGTCCTGGCGCAGGCGCTGCAAATTCGTCAATAAATCGTCGCGAATCTGCCGAGCGTGGTAGATCTCGAGAATGTCGACAAGTCCTTGTGTGGGATGAGGCATCGTGTTGTCCGAACCGCTTTCATTAAAGCTAGATGGTGATTAGCGCCTTCGCCAGAAATCTGCGCCAACTTGCACGATATGCCGCAAATCCGTAATTTGAGGCTCTTTTTTCATTCGAGGGGAACACCATGGCCACACCGGCAGACAAGGTCAGTGATTCACTACCCGCGGTCAGTTACGACGTCAGCGAGCAGATCGCCACCATCAGCTTTAATCGGCCCGAAAAGCAGAACACCATCAGTGGCGCGATGCTCAACACCCTGTCGGAGTATCTGCTCAAAGCGGATACTGACAACGACGTCCGCGCCATCATCGTCACCGGCACCGGCAGATTCTTCTGCGCCGGGCTCGATCTGCGCGGCGACAGCGATATCGGTTCAGGTCTGTCTAATCAGTCCAACAACTCAGTCAATCTGGACTTGCGGAACACCCCACCCACCGTGCTGCACAACCTGGACACCCCAACCATCTGCGCGCTGAACGGCTCCGCCGCCGGTTACGGTATGGATCTGGCTTTAGGCTGTGATATCCGACTGATGGCCGACGGCGCTAAAATGGCCGCGGCATTCACTGCCCGCGGCGTAGTTCCGGAATCCGGTGGCACCTGGATCCTGCCGAGATTGCTGGGCTGGTCGAAGGCCGCAGAGCTGATCTTTACCGGCCGCACCCTGCCGGCTGCTGAATGTGAATCCCTGGGACTGGTTTCCCACGTCGTGCCAGCGGACGAGATCCATCAGGCTGCCCGCGATCTGGCCCTGGAAATCGCCACCAACGCACCACTGGCCGTCCAGGCGTCAAAACGAATGATGCGCATGGGTATGAACGAGAACTTCAACGACCACGTCCACCACGTCTTCCTGCAGCTGCTGCCGCTGTTTCGTTCGGAAGACTTCCGGGAAGGCATGGCGTCTTTCATGGAGAAGCGTAAGGCCGAGTTCAAAGGGCGTTAAGCAACCGGATACAGAGGATAGGAACGGTGGCGGCTGTCAGTCTGCCACCACTCTTCCGAGGGCATCATACGCCAGGGGCTTCTGGGTAAAGGGATTCTGGCGCGGATCACCCTCCCTACAACAGATCACCCCCTAACACCGCGGGCGTCTCGCAGTAGGTCGACAGAATGTAGCGTTGGTGGGTCTCGATTCGCTCCGTGAGCGCATCAGCAACGGCAGGGATCTGCCCGTTAGCCGCAAAAAACTTCAACATGCCCTGGTTCTGCCGAGTGAGGGGCATAATCTCCGGCGGCGCCGGCAGCACACACATGCTCATCGTCGACCAGTAGACGTCAGCGGCGGTAATCGCATCACCAACCAGGTAGCGCGAACCTATACTTTCCTGAGCTTCGAGGCGGCGATCGATGAGCTTCAGCACCGCCGCGATTTTACCAGGCGCTGAGGCGCTGGCTTCATCGCTGTAGCCATACTTTCTCCCCAACGGGCTGTCGTTCAGTATCCTCATGTTCCAGACAAAGCCATCCTCCCCGAGTACGACCTCGCACAAACCCATCACTTCCACACGCTGTTCGAAGTCTGCGGGAATCAGAGTTGGCGTACCCGGCTCGCCGATACGTTCAGCCAATGCCAATTGCTCAATCCAGACGTTCCTTGGCCGTTCCTCTTCATAAAGCATGGTTGGCAAGCTGGTCTGGCTGGTCAACTCATACAATCTGGCTTGCCGGTCCACGCCAGTCTCTTTGTCCACACCCATCATGGGGTGCAGCACCCGGATGAGCGGTACGCCCTTCACATAGCAGATGTTTTTCAGAGCCTCGGCGTACATCGCTGGAACACCGGGGATAAAAGTCACCCGGGTGCCCGTCTTCATCGCAGCCGCTTCATCCAGAGAAACAAACTCAGGTTTTGAGGATCCTGCATCGCTCATTGTTCTTCCCAGTTCCGGTGATAGACGCCATGTTGCGAGCAGGGAGCCACTGAGTCAAAGCACTAGCGCTGTAGCGAGTCACATACGCTCCAGGAACAGCAATTCCTGCGTCCTGATCAACAATTGCGATGTCGCGGGCGAGCGTCAATCTCCTAAGCCTGCTCGACGCTGGCCAGTGCCTCGCTGAGCTCGGCATACACCGCGCCGACTCGATCCGTGTAGCGTTTCGAGAAATGAAACGGCACCAGCCGAGCCACCCGCGCGGCCAGAGCGATCTCTGCGCAGGCGCGAGCCGTCAAATGCCGGGTTTCGTTCGCCTGGATTAGATCGGCCGCGCAGAAGGTTGCCTCGCAGAAGAACAGATCTGCTTCCGCCGCCAACGACTGCAGCCGCGCTCGATTCTGCGGCGTATCGGCAAAGTCGGTCGCGTAGACCAGGCGCTTGCCGGGCAATACCGTCACCAGTGCATCGCGCAGAGCGGCAACCATCTCGCGCTCACCGTTCGGCAGTTCGACGAGCGCCTGAATGTCGCCTTCGCGCAGTAGTCGCTTCAGGTCCGTGATCCAGTCACCGGGCGCCAACTCGAGCGCGTCGAGCCTTGCCCGATCGATGTGGATTTCAGGAGAGTAATTTAGCGCGTAGGCGAGCACCGGAATGCCATGATCCAGCTCCACACACTGCACCTGATACTCAGGATGCTGGCAGACCACATCGTCCGATCGGGGTTGTGGCTCGAGGCGCTTCGCAGGATGACCAGCCTTCAGTAAAGACCACGTGATGAAATCGGTGGAGACATCGGCAACGTGAAACTCGGGACCAGCATCCTCGATCCTATCCCAGGCGATACCATCAATCAGGTTTCCGATGTGGTCGGCGGTGTGTGGTGGACCATAGATCCGGCAAGGCGGATACTCACCTGTCATCCGGGCGCGGAGGAAATGCAGGAAGCCGCAGATATGATCGAAGTGCGCATGGGTGAGAAACACATCCGTCACCGTGTGCAGCACCCGGCGAGAGAGCATGGCCGCGTCACCCAGATCGAACAGCAGCCGCTCACGGCGGCTTTTGAATTTCACCTCGAGCAGCGGGTCGCCAAACACGCCGTTTACCAGATGGGCCGTGACCGGCCCTGCCCCCACGGTGAGCGGCTGCCAACCGGACGACATGCGCACCGGCTCACTGACTTGGACGATCTCGGGTTGGCTGCCAGTCAAACTGC
>Ga0316194_10002911_pt1 | contig 11953 bp, 9 predicted proteins | sample CroRivsedime1_MG_FD_204936 | JGI IMG/M metagenome (GOLD analysis project Ga0316194, IMG submission 204936) | Coastal sediment microbial communities from Maine, United States - Cross River sediment 1 | ecosystem: Environmental > Aquatic > Marine > Coastal > Sediment | place: USA: Maine... | reverse complement strand
AGGCCGTCCTCGCTCATCACTCCTCAACAACCTGCAAGGTTGCCTCCGGTGCTCCTCCCTGCGGGTGGCCAGATCTGACAGACGCTTTCCACAATCTGCTCGCGGGGTCATGAATAATGCGGGCTAGTAGTCGATACCCAGGAAGGAGATGATCGCGGGGAGCACATCCACTCCCCAATGCGCCGCGATCAGCGGCGGCAGGCTCCTGTACCGATCCCAGAGCAGGGCAAAGACCAAACCGACGATGAAGACCGGCACCCCCGTGCCCAAAAGAACTGAAGACAGATCTCCGGCGGAGCCTTCGACGCCCTGTGCCAAGAAGTAGCGCGTCGGAATATGCCAGGCAGTGAAGAGCAGCACCGAAATCAAGATAGCCGCTGCCCTGCCACCAACCTTTTCGAGTCGTGTCTGGAGAAACCCTCTGTAAACAAACTCCTCAGGAAATCCGGCGATCAGGAATGGGAGAATCAATCCGGCGGCCAGGCGAATCGCTCGCTCGCCCGCAGAGAAGCTGGCCGCGCCCTCGATCACCAGATCCAACCTACCCTGCATCAGGTTCAAGCTGAGGCCGGCAAGGAAAGCGACTAGGAGGACAACGACATTCCTCGGTGCCCACTTCCAACCAGGCGCCAGGTCACGCAGCGTGTAGCCCTGGCAGAAGTACCAGATCAGCGGGATCGTCAAAAGGAGCAGGATCTTGAAGACGATCGCGTACCAGAAGTCGTAAATAAAGCTGGCTGACCCCAGAAGAGGTAGCGGCTTCCACAGAATCAGATGGCCCGTCAGAACCGCCGCCAGCACGAAGAGGACCGCATAGATCGTAGCGGTCGCGGCCTCCCTTGCTGGTCTCCTGATGAGCAGCTCATCGACCGGCACACGCTGCCACACAATCCAGTTTCTCAGTCGTCGGAGCACTTTCATCGCATGTCACCTGCGAGCTTGAGCCGCAAGGCTACTACGAGCCTGCACGTGACAGCACCAGTCGAGTAGTTAAGGTCGATCCTTGATCGAAGGAGCCTACTTCGGTTCGAATGCGCCAATGCTGGGCGGGCTGGCGTAGCAAGCGCCATCGAGGTCACCCCAAGTCCAGGACGTGGATCTTCCAGTTCTGGAGGCGGGACTGGACTGGGTAATGCTGAGATCCGGACCAAGCTCAGGATCCAGTCCGTAGATCCCGCCACTCTCGGCCACCGGCAGGCTCGGCTCCGATTGCGCCGGATTGTCCCAGGCGTACCAGAGATTGTTGGCAAACGTAAAGGTGCCAGGCTCTGTGTTCGGTCCGATGTTGACGTAGGTGGACAGGTCTCCCCGCTCGAAGTAGACGAGGTTATTGGTGAAGACACCCTCGCGACACGCCTCGAATTCGTACGAACCACTGCTGGTCGTCTCCTGGAGAATGCGGAGAATCCAGTTGTGCGGGTCGACGATCGTATTGTTGACCACGACGCATCCAACGCACCCGACGTAGGCGGCGGCGGCGTCTGAACCTTCGATCACGTTCGATACCAGTCGAATATTGCGGGCTTCGGCGTTCGGCGAGGCCGTCGACAGCGGCGGACGAAAGTAGTCGAAGCCCGTGCTGCCGCCCAAGTTGAGGCTGCGGGCGCCCGACTCGTAGAACCGGTTCCATCGGATCTCGATGTCCTGACTGCCGCCCTTCGATTGCACTGCGTTGCCAGACAGATCGTGAAACCGATTCCGGGCAATCAACCCATGATGGCATCCAACGTGATCGATTCCGCTACCGGAAAATCCTCCACCGCAGTTCGCAAACTCCGAAAACAGCACCCAATAGTCATCGAGGCCCGAGAGCTTCAGACAGTCCTGGTTGCCTCCTCCACCGATATCGTGGATCGACAAGCCGCGAAATGTCACGTAATGAGTAGCCGATGGGTCGTCATAGTCGCCACCGTCATCACAGTTGATTCCGTTGGCGCTGGCACCTTCGACCTCGAGATCGTGGATCACGACAAACTCGGCGCGGGTGAGATGCATCCCCTCTGTGCCGCCGACAAGCTTGGGCCGCGCCTCTCCCGGTGCTCCCCCGATCCAGATCGGTGATTCAGCCGTGCCCGCGACATCCGACAAATAGACTCCGCCTCCATAGGTTCCAGCGTGAACTCGAACGGCACTCCCCGGAATGGCGTCTTGGACGGCCCTCTCGATTGTCGCGAAGGGACTTCCCTGGGAACCGTCGCCTATCGAGTCGTCACCCCAGGTAGCGACGTGAATCTCTTCTGTCGGGGTCAACCCTCGGTCGAAAGACTCGACGCGGTCGCACCTGAGTGGTTCCGCCCTCGACCAGTCGGCTGTGTCGCCCCACTCGAAGTCGGTGTTGAAGACAACTTCTTGGCCCGCCAGAGGAGCAGCGACGAGAGCTAGCAGACCTGCTCCAATCCAGACAACCTCGGATCTGTCCCACATCGTTCTGGGCCTCCGAAGCCAGGCTAGCAGCGGTGTCCATCGGAGACAGTGGAATCTGTCAATCCCTGCGTTAGAGTGCCACCGTGGGAACGGACCACTCCTCCACCCGTCAGACTGCCCGGCTGATGTTGAAAATGGGCTGCCTCGCATTCGGTGGCCCCTCCGCACACATTGCCATGCTGGAGGACGAGGTCGTAGAGCTTCGGCAGTGGATGTCGCGGCAGCATTTCCTCGACCTTGTGGGTGCCACCAACCTGATCCCCGGGCCGAATTCGACCGAGATGATGATGCACGTCGGTTACGAGCGTCTCGGTTGGCTGAGCAGTAAGCAGCTGATCGATGCCATAGCCGTCGGTCAGATGACTCCTGGCCCAGTTGGGGCATCGCCCTGCTGGCAGCAGTGGCGTTCTTTCGCTTTCGGCTGTCGGCAGTCTGGCTGGTCCTGGGTGGTGGCCTCCTCGGGTACCTCTTCCACCTGGTCGGCTGGATCTAGTTGGACGGACAATCATCCCCGAGACTCGTCTGCTTCGGGGCCTTGACCCGGCATATGGACATCTCCTCCGCAAGGGAGTAGCGTCTTGGAGACATCGAGATAGCTTCTTGTCGACACGGAGGTGACCCATGAAGCAAGGTGTTCGTCGTGCCGTACTCTCAGCGGTATCAGCCCTCGCTCTGCTGGCAACGATGGGAGCTGCGGAAGCCCAGGTCACGATTCTCGAAGTTGGCCCGTCCGCCACGTACAACAACATCCAGGACGCCATCGATGCCGCGGTGGTCGGGAACGACACCGAGATCCGAGTCCAGAGCGGTACCTACACAGAGAATCTCTTGGTGTCGTCCGCCTTCAACGCAGGAAGTCTCACACTCCTCGGAGGTTGGGATTCCACCTTTACCCAGCGCGATAGCAACCCGAACAATACGATCATCGATGGGAATGCCAGCGGCCAAGTGCTCGGGTTGGCGGTGACCGGCGGGTCGTTCCTGATCGACGGATTCACGATCACGAACGGATTCTTCGCGCCCGGGGGAGGTGTTTACGTTGTTGGGAGCGGCGACGGGAAGGTCACTCTGCGTAACCTCCGGATCGTTGGCAACTCGGCCACTGCGCCCGGTTTCGCTTATGGCGGTGGATTGAAGGCAGATCTCATCGGCAATCAGGTGCTCGAGGTCATCGACTGCGCCTTCAAGGACAATGAGGCTGTCAGTACCGGCGGAAGCAGCGCAGTTGGCGGCGGCATGAACATTTCTTGTTTGGGAAACGCTCGTTTTCTGATCCAGGATTGCGAGATCGAGCAAAACTCGATTGACAGCAATGGCGGGTCACGATGGGGGGGCGGTTTCTTTCTATTTGCCGGGGAAAATGTGCAAGGGGAAATCCTCGACAGCTACCCGTCCGACAATGAAGCACTAGGGAGCGGGGCCGACCTGCGTGGTGCCGGAGCACTTTTGAGCACCAGCGGTTCCGCATCGGTGAACCTGGAGCGCACTGGCTGGGCCCTCAACCACGTGACCGCAGGCGGTAGCGCTTCCCAACTACAGATCTTCACGAACGACACTTCGACCATTCGGATCAGCGACTCCGGATTCGCCAAGGGGGACGAGGACGGCATCGATGCCCAGTGCAGCGGCTCGAGCACTCTGCAACTTGTCAACTTGTCGGTGGCGGACAACTCAGGAATCGGACTCGATCTGAGGCAGAGCACGAACTCCACAGTCAGCCTCTACAACACGATCTCCTTCGGCAACGGAACGGATCTGTCGACTTCCGGCACCATCGACAGCGGCTCCAACCTGATTGGAGTCGATCCCCTGTTCGTCGATCCCGCCCGGCTCGACTACCACCTGCGCATCGGCTCGCCGGCCGAGAACGCCGGTGACAATTCGCCGACCGGTGGCCTGGGTCTGTTCGATTTCGACGGCCGACCGCGAATCCAGGACGGCATCGTCGACATCGGCTTCATGGAGGGGATCGCCGAGGTCTTCAGCGACGGCTTCGAGTCCGGAGACACCACCGCGTGGTCCAGCGCTGTGCCGTAGCCTTGTCTCCGCCCAAGGGTGACGGATTGCCTAGTTGCCGAGGCATCGTGGGGTAAGGCACAGGGATGTGGGATCAATGCAGTTCGAAGGTTCACGGGCCCAGGTTTCTTGATACTGTCAACACCATCGAGGAGGAAGGGACTACGATGATCTGTAGAACAGGTTTCAAGAAGGTCTCTGCGATTTCGCTGTTTCTGATGACCACACTGCTGGTCGGCACAGGGACGGCGGAGGGGCAAACCACCCTGTACGCGGTGGACCAATCCGCGAATGAGCTCTGGTCGATATCTACCTCACCTCCGCCGACAAGTACGCTCATCGGAGGCGCAAATTCGACCGTAATTCTCGCCGAGATCGAGGAAGGCGGTGGCGTGATCTATGGTGCGGACACAGATGTCAACAACTGGCTCCACCAGATCGATCGCACTACAGGTGTGATCTTCGACACCCTGGTGCTGTCCTTTCCACCCGAAGGCGATGTGCTGACCTCTTTGGAGTTCGTCCAGGGCACGTTGTATGCGGGCCTGACGACCGAGGGTGGCGGGGAGACCTATCTTTCAACGGTCAACCTGGGCACTGGCCTGGTGACCGTGGTGGGACAGACCAACGTGGGATTTCCGCTGGGCGGCCTGACCTACGACCCGTCCAGATCCACGATGTTTGCGATCTCGGCAGGTGGCTCGCCGGCGGAGTTGTTCACGATCGATCTGAGCTCGGGGGCAGCCACCTCCGTGGGCCTGGTCAAGCTCGATGATGAGTCGTTTGGCGCTACGGCACTCGAGTTCGGGGTAGATGGGGTGCTCTACGCACTGGCCAACTTCAACGAGCCCCTCTTCGGTCACCTGCTGACGGTCGATCCGGACACCGCCATTGCTACCGATCTCGGGTCGACCAACATTCCAGGTCCCGTAGCTCTGACAGAGGGTTCCCTCATCTTCGCTGATGGTTTCGAGTCCGGCGACACCGCGGCGTGGTCGAGCTCTGTTCCCTGAGGACTCTGCAAGTTCGAGTCCGAGAGCCGGGCACCACCCCGGCTGCTCTACCTGATGATCGAGGCCTTGACGTCGATGGGTGTGTCGGAGTGGCCCGATATCTGGGGGTACGTCGGGTACCACGACCCTCCGATGTTGTTCGTGATGATCGAGCGGTCAATCACGATGTCTCCTGTGTGGTTGTTGGTGACGAAGAAGATGGCGCTACCGTAGGCGTTGACCTCGTTGTGCTCGATGCGCGAACCGCATACGGAAAGAGTCATCGTGTTGCCGTCGTTGTAGATCGCACCGCCACTGCCGCCACCCGGTGTGCCTAGCTGTGGCGGGTTGCCGCCTTCGCCGATGGCGTTGTTGTGTGAAAAGACGCTGTTGACAATCGTCCAGGACACGCCGATGCTGCTGATCCCACCCCCATTCGAGCAGGTGTTGTCGAGCCCTGGAGCTCCACCGAAGGTCGAGTTGACCACGTAGACCGGAAGACCGTTGTACTGACTGAACACCCGAATTCCTGCTCCACCAACGTCGGGTCCCATGGGAGCACACACATTGTTGTGAAAGCGGGAGTTCACGACCTTGAACCGACCGCCCCGAATCCAGATGGCGCCGCCTCCGTCATATACGGTCTCGCTTGTCGAGTCTGCGTTGATGAACCTGAGGTTCTGTACGGTGAGCCGCGGATGGTCCTGGTTCTGGCAATGATCGGTCGTCCACACCTGGTTCGGGTCGCAGGTGTTCATGTACAGGATGCGGCGGCGGTCCTCTGCACTGAGCGTCACGAGTCCCCCGCCGTCGATGACGATCTCGGGTCCCGTGTTATTGAACACCTTGGCGGTCTCCGCGAGGGTGATCGTGACCGGATTCGGGCCGCAGTCGAAGGTGATGATGCCGCCCTGGGCCACGGCATTGACGAACGCGTTGGATGTGCAGCTTGACGGGGTTCCGGTGCCGACCACGGATGTGGGATTGGACACATCCTCGAGACCAGCACCAGAAGGAATGGCGCACGAAGCTGTGACGTTCGACCAGGTCAACAGCTGTCCTTCCTCGAAGCCGTCCTGGAAGATCGACTCACCAGCGGCCCCACCAAGATTCAACGCGGCTAGGAGCGTCAACGCGGCTACCTTCCTCATCGAGGCACCTCCTTCCTCAGTGAGGAAGATAACTCTATCTGGCAGGCACAGCTATGCAATACGCTTTTGGGTAGCCGCCCTCGCCTCCAGCCCCCACTACCCCACCCTTGGGCTGCCGCACGGTCCCCTCCGGTATGCATACAATGGTGCATTGGTCGGAAAGGCCGGAGACCGGCGTAGAATATTGCCTCGTTCTACAGGCCGCCGCGCGGCTGGAGATCACCGGTACGAGACCCAGAATGAGAAACAGCATCGACAACAACTTCCGCAAGTGGAATGACGACTACGACTGGCCGAAGGACGGCGATGAGTGGGATGGGCAGGCGCGGTTCAGCGGGCAGCCCTATGAAGCATGGAAGGATTCGATGGTCGCGACTTTCCTCGCGCCCAACCTGTCACCCGAATCCGTGGTGCTCGAAATCGCCCCGGGTCATGGGCGGTGGTCAAACGAGATCGTCGACAGATGCGGGCGGTTGATCTTGGTCGATCTGAGCCCAAACTGCATCGAGTTCTGTCAGCGGCGTTTCGCCTCTCATGACAACGTCGTCTATCTCGTCAACGACGGTCAATCACTGCAAGGTGTTGCCGATGTCTCCGTGGACTTTGTGTGGTCCTATGACGCCTTCGTCCATATGGGCACCGACGTCATAGACCGTTACTTGCGCGAGCTTCGCAGAGTCCTCAAACCCGGCGGCAAGGCGTCGATTCACCACGCGGGACGCAAGCACGGCTTCCTGTGGCTCGGCTTCCTACGCGACTTTGGGGCACTCGGCACGAACATCTATAAAGCACTTTCCATGGGCAAAATCGCCGATGACGACGGTTGGAGGTCGAATGTCTCACAACGAACGATTCGACAACTCGCGACCCACCACGGGCTGCGCGTACGAGACCAGTTGCAGACCTGGGGAAAGAACAACGAGTTCGGCCTCGAGAGGTACGGTGACTTCGTCACCACGCTGATTCACCCACCGAGAACCGAGAACAAACTGAGTCGCTGAATCTCGATTTCCGCGCTCCAGACGCCTCCTGGCGGGTGTACGCGGGGTGAGGCTGAAGGGCCAAGATCGCCGGCCTTTCGGAGGCCATCGAGCAGGCCCGCTTCGTGGCCCGGTTTCTGGACACCTGCTCCGCAGAGGAGTAGCGTTTTAGATACCTCGACAAGGGTGGGCCAGCCGAAAGGCCGAGCACATCAAGCCATGGGTTCTCGCCTGACCCCAAACCAAACCGCTGGGCTGCCGAAGGGGGCTGGACGCTTCTCAACTCATTTGGAGCCAAGGAGACTGCTGCCATGACTAGAAACGCGATTCTCTCGAGTCTTCTTCTGGTCGCTTGCTTCTCATCGCCCGTTGCGCCTCAAGTGATCGACCGAGTGAGCGTCAACAGTGCGGGAGTCGAAGGCAATGGGGCGAGCATCCTGCCGGCCTCGGAATGGACGGTAAGCGCCAAAGGAAGATACGTCGTTTTCGAATCGGACGCCGACAATCTGGTGAGCGGTGACAGCAATGGATGGACGGATGTCTTCATCCGCGATCGAGTGCAAGACACCACCGAACGGGTGAGTGTGGACCTAGCTGGCGGTGACGCGAACGGGCCCAGTCTGAGTCCCTCGGTAAGTGCTAATGGTCGTTTTGTCGCTTTTCGCTCAGCCGCCAGCGATCTGATCCACAGCGATGGCAACTTCGAGTGGGACGTGTTCGTCCGCGATCTGCAACTGGGGCAGACGACCCGAGTCAGCGTCGCCAGTGACGGCGGAGACGCTGGTGATGACAGCTCAGACCCCTCGATCAGTGACGACGGCCGGTACGTGGCGTTCGTCTCTGCCGCTCAGAATCTCGTCGTTGGAGACACCAATTTCCGCACCGACATTTTTGTCCGCGATCTGCAACTGAATCAGACCGTGCTGGCCAGCGTCGGTTGGGCTGGCGGCGGCACCGATGAAAACAACTGGGGGGCGGTCATCAGTGGCGATGGGCGCCGCGTGGCCTTTGCATCCGCAGCCACGAACCTGGTCGACGATGACGGAAATGGCGAGACGGACGTCTTCGTCCGGGACCTGGATCTCAACGAGACTACGCGGGCAAGTGTGGATCGGAACGGGGGCGATGCTGACGCAAGGAGCAGATGCCCCAACATCAGCGGAAACGGCCGGTACGTGGCCTTCTGCTCACCTGCGACGGACCTGGTTGATGGGGACACAAACGGAGTCGATGACCTGTTCGTCCGTGATCTCGTCACCAAGACCACCACCCGAATCAACGTGTCGAGCACCGGCGCCCAAGCCATGGGGGCAGGAAGCTGGCACCCGTCGATGAGTGCCGATGGTCGCTTCGTGGCCTTTCTGTGTGATGCCGACAATCTGGTTACCGAGGACACCAACGGCTACGGCGACGTCCTGATCCGCGATCGTGTCGGGGGGATCACGACCCTGGTGAGCGTCGACAACGACGGAACTCTGGGAAATGACTGGAGCGGTAACCCCTCGATCACTGCTGACGGAAGATTCGTGGTTTTCGAATCCGTAGCGAGTAACTTCGTGGACGACGATACCAACACCGAGATGGACGTCTTTCTGGCTCGCGGCCTCGCGGTCTTCGCCGACGGCTTCGAGTCCGGAGACTCCTCGGCCTGGTCGAGCACCGCGCAGTAGCCTCATATCCGCTCTTCGCTTCCTCGACCGACAGTGCACCCGAAGACCCACGAAGATGTATAATCGCTCAGACTTCGTAGCTACTCCGCTCGCACGACCGGCCCTGTGGCAGTCCGCAGCGGTCGTCGTGTCACCCGAGCACACCAACTGATCGCCTCTGGGCGATAGAACACGAAGGAGGTCGAAGATGAGAACGATTGCACTGTCGCTGGCCTTAGCAGCACTGCCGCTCCTGGTGGCGCCGGTGGTCATGGCCGACCACCACACCCCGACCCTGACACCCCAAGACAGCGGAACCCTCAATCGGCTTCAGGCCGTGAGTGCTGTGAACCCGCGGGTAGTCTGGGTCAGTGGGCTCGGCGGCACCTACGCCGTCACCACCGACGGGGGCAAGACCTGGCGGGCCGGAGTCGTTCCGGGCGCCGAGACGCTGCAGTTTCGCGATGTCGAAGGGGTCAATGCGAGAGTCGCCTACCTCATGGCGGCCGGCTCCGGCACGGACTCCCGTATCTACAAGACCGAGGACGGCGGGACGACCTGGTCCCCGCAGTTCATGAACGAGGAGCCTGATGCCTTCTACGACTGCTTTGCCTTCTGGAACCAGAAGCGCGGCATCACTTTCAGCGACGCTGTAAATGGCAGGTTCCCGGTGATTCGCACAACGGATGGCGAGACCTGGCAAGACATCGGCGACTCGCTGCCGCCTGCCCAGGTTGGCGAAGCGGGGTTCGCGGCGAGCGGCACCTGCGTGGCGGTCCAGGGTGGTAAGCGAGCGTGGATCGGCACCGGCGGCGCCGCCCTGGCCAGGATTTTCGCCACCCTCGACGGGGGCGACACCTGGGCCGCCTACAACACGCCGATTGTACAAGGCACCCCGACCTCGGGCGTGATCACCGTCGACTTCCGGGATCCCTTCCACGGCATTCTGGGTGGCGGTGAGATCCTGGCACCGACGGAGTTCGCCGACACGGTAGCCCGCACCAGCGACGGCGGAGTCACCTGGGAGCTCACCAACTGGCCGCCTTTCCCTGGGTCGATTTACGGCCTGAGCTACGTCCGCGGACTCGGCACAACCACCGTGGTGGTCACGGGGCCGAGCGGCACGGCGTGGACACCAGACGAAGGAGACACGTGGGAGAGTTTTCCCGGCCTCGCCGACTACTGGGCCGTGGACTTCGCAAGCCCGCAGGCAGGGTGGCTGGTCGGAACCGAGGGACGGATCCTGAAGATCAGCTTCTGATCCCTGGGGAAAACCGCCTCTGATCAACGGGGCAGTCACCAGTGAGGCCGGGCATGGCGCCCGGCCTTTTGTTCGTAACCTTCGCAAGGTTCTCGCGACGCCGCGATTAGAGTAAGTCAGTCGGCCTCATCCCTGGCAGGGAGACTCTGCGTCCCGGCAGTTGCGCGCGCCACCCGCGCGATCTGGCGGGCTTGGCGGATCGGCTCCGGGGTGCGGGCTTTGTCTGCGCCCGTTGAAAGCAGCACTGCCACCGCGATCTCGGGATCGGTTCGCCAGGCGGCGTGCACCGCCACTGGCCGCTTGCCGCTGCGAGTGCACAGCCAATAGCCAACACACCGGCCGGCCAGAACGAGCGGCGTATGGGCTCCGCGCGCCAACTGTGGCCACTTCCCCTCAGCGAGCAGCGGGCGATGGGTCACTCCAATCGTTGGAAGATCGAGTATCGCACCGAGGTGGAGGGCCAAGCCCGCGCTCCTCGGGTGGTCACGACCAGTGGCGTTGACCAGCAACACCTCCGGCAGACGTGGGAGGCTTCGCGCGGCCGCCTCCAGGAGCGGTCCCTCCCTCAGGGCCAGCAATCCCGCCTCGTAGGGGGCACCGGCGAAACCCGTAGCTTCCGCCGAGGTGATGCGGTAATCCGAGGCGATCACAGCTGCTCCCGCCCACGCCGGATCCCCTTCCATTCCCGGCCCCGATTGGCCCCGAGGAAAGCAGATGAAGCAGCCTCCGATCGGGTAAGGCTCACGCCTGGGATGCCACTGAGGGGGCTTGGCCGCCGCGAGGATTTCCTGCTCCTCCACGAGCTTTTCGATGGAGCCTGGCCACCTCACGATGCCAGCCTATGACAGTCCGCTCGAGAATCGTGCAACTCGCTTCCTTCACAGCTAACCTTCCCTGAGTACCTGAGGGCCTCGTGCCCGGCCTTTTCATTTCCCAGGGGGTTCACCTGCCCGATTTCCTTCAACGGGTCTCTGGACATCCGCTCGACAGAAGAGTAGCGTCTTAGCTACCTCGACAAGGGTAAGCCAGTCGAAAGGCTGCGCACACAAAGCTACGGGTCCTCAGATCCTCCAAGCAGGACCAAAGACCGCCGGGCTGCCGAAGGGTCGGAGAAATCCTTCTCCGCCGACGATTGGAGGGCAAAGCGATGAAGAGAGTTCTGCTGATAGCGGTCCTGGTGTTCGTTGGGGCGGTGGCTTATGCGGCGCCACCGAACTCGTGTGATCTGCACGGTACCTGGGTTGGCGAAGTAGATGAAAGCGCCGGTGGTGGTAGGTGGCTAGCCACCTACCATGGTCGTACACGTACCAAGGGGACTCTGGAACTACAGTTTCTCGACGTTTCGGCGAACCTCGGTCCTCCATTTGATGCTGAGCGTTTCAGCCCAACCAAGGGAGTGTGGGAGCGTACGGGAAGACGGAGCTACGTCTACACCATGGTGACGTATGGAGTCGACTCTCTTGGCTACACCTACTACTCT
>Ga0316194_10002909_pt1 | contig 11955 bp, 13 predicted proteins | sample CroRivsedime1_MG_FD_204936 | JGI IMG/M metagenome (GOLD analysis project Ga0316194, IMG submission 204936) | Coastal sediment microbial communities from Maine, United States - Cross River sediment 1 | ecosystem: Environmental > Aquatic > Marine > Coastal > Sediment | place: USA: Maine... | reverse complement strand
TTTTGCGCTGAACTTTTGAGCCCGATAGGTGGCGTCAGACTCGACCGAGTACTGAAAGATGCTGTCGGCCGAGGTAAAGCTCGCCCCGACATTGATGGAACCGTCGACCTGTCCCCAAAAGGTCTGCTTGATCGGCATGATTTCGACGACCTGCTCCATGTCGAGGACAACGGTCTGGGTCGGGCCGACGACGACGAGCTGGCGCTCCTCCGATCCAGCCGAAAGCATCCCGTAGAAGAATTCGCCCTGTTGATTTTCCACCTCGAAGAAGTTGGTGGAGGTGACGGAGTTGGTGAACTCCCATTCGATGTAGATGGTGCCGGCGTGATCGGTCTTGAACTTCAGCTTGCTCTGCTGGAGGCTCTTGACCTCGCCGGTGATTGTGTTGCCGTTCCAGAGGACCAGCTCGTCAGTTTTCTGCGCCAGGGCGGTGCCGGCGACGAGGATCAGGGCGGCTGTCAGCAGTGCGTTGAGGCGGACTTGCATCTCGGAGTAGTCTACTGCAACAGAAGCAACCGAACCGCAGTCGAGGCGAAACGCGTCGTGAGTGCCGCCAGAACGCCTGCGAACAGCACGCTCGCCAGGACAACGACCGCGATCTCGGTCACCAGAATGCCCGCCACCCGGAGCTTCGATCCACCGATCTTGGCCATGGTTTCAATTTCACGTTTTCGAAGTCGTATCGAGAGCGCGAAGACCAACACGGCCGTAGCAATAGCCGCCAGCCCAACCAGCACCATCCCGGCGACGACGAAATTTTGGACCGTGAAGATGGTGCCGAGGAGCTCGTCGATGACGGTGGTCGGCTGCAAGATTTGGACGGGCTCATCTGGGGCCTCGTAGCGGCCCATCAGGATCGTCCCGCTTTTCTGATCGTGGGGGTTGGCGATGACCGCTGAGATCGGGTAGTTCCCGGTGGAACCGTGGAAGTGGAAAGAGTCGACGTTGTCCGGAGTGATCTCGGTGTACTGCAGCACCGATGCGTTGGCGACGATATTGTCACCCTCGCGCGACAGCACCCCGGATGCAGACTCGGGCGCCGCCATGTCCTGATGCCCGTGGACCAGACCCTGGATGATCCACGAGGTCTTGAGATCGACAAAGACGGCTATGTCGTCGGCGGTGAAGGCGGGCTCGAGCACTCCAACGACCCTCATCTTCAGCGGGTAAACACCGGCGATGTCGAAGACGCTTTCGGGTGATGTGATGACGGTGTCACCGGTGGCGACCCCGAGATTTTCTGCCGCCCTGGCGCCGAGGACGCACTCGCCCAGCGTCGCCATGGTACGGCCCTCGGCAAAACCGAGCCCGCGGAAATCGAAGTACTCGATCGAGGTGCCGACTATCGGCTGCGAGCGGACCCGGAAACGAACGTAGAGCGGGATCGCCTGTGCCATCCCACTTTCAGCGATGCGTGCAGTTTCGGCATACGTCGTGAGCTCGGGGGTGTCGGACTCGAAGTAGAGCGAGCTCAGCGCGAGTTCGAGTGGGCTGCCCTTGGCGCCGACGAGCAGGGGGGTCGCGTCGGCCCGTGACGTCAGGTCGGCGGCGGACTGGTTGACAAGCACTCTGAGCGCCACCGGCAGATAGACGATCAGCATGATCGACCCAACCAGAACCCCAGTCTTCCCACGGTTATGCGCCAAGTACCGCCACGCGAGGAACAGAACGTCACGCATCGGAGAAACCGCAGATCACGCAGATAAACGCAGATAAAAGGTTAAAGGCGCTCATTGGATTGACTGCAATCGGCCTTTTTGGTTAATGACACGTTCGTAATCGAGCTGAGGACAGGAACCGAAGTTCACTAACAAGCCGACCTCCAGACGGCAGGCTCTCAAATAGTTGATGACCTGAGCGCGATGATCCGGCGTTAGATTCCGCACGGCTTTCAGCTCGACGATCACCTTTTCAAAGCAAAGTAAATCGGGCGAGAACGTCCTCTGGATCTCCTGACCTTTGAAATGTAAATTGATGGATTGTTGCGCGACAAATGGAACCCCGCGCGAATCGAGCTCGAGCTCCAGACACTCCTGGTAGACAGATTCAAGGAATCCACAACCCATCTCGTTGTAAACCTCGAAGCAAGCACCAAGAATCTCGTAGGTCTCGTCATGCAGAGGGAAGTCGTCGTTCATCGGCCTCCCTCCTTATCTGCGTCTATCTGCGTGATCTGAGGTTTCTCAGATATTTCCAGGAGGTCCATGACGTCGATGGAGCGGTCGAAGCGCGGGAGGAGTTCGTGGTCGTGAGTAACGGTTACGAGGGTGGCTCCCGTGGCTTCGGCAGCGTCGAGGAGGATATCGAGTACCTTCTGGGTGTTGGTCGGATCGAGGTTTCCGGTCGGTTCGTCGGCGAGCAAGAGGACGGGCTCTGCGATCAGTGCGCGACACACCGCCACCCGTTGTTTTTCACCGTGCGAAAGCCGGGTGGAAAGGCGATTCAGTTTGTCGGCGATTCCTACCTGCTCGGCGATCGTGGCTGCCCGCTCGCGGACCGATCGATTGAGCTGCAGAGAACCGTTGATCCGGTAGGGGAGGAGAATATTGTCGAGGACCGTCAGATACTCGAGCAGCTCGAACTCCTGAAAGACCATGCCGATGCGCCGGATCCGGAAATCGCGGCGCGCTCCGTCGTCGAGGTCCGTGACCTCGACATCGTCGGTAGTGACCGTTCCTTCCTGCGGAAGACGGACCCCGGCCATCAGATGAAGGAGTGTTGTCTTCCCGGATCCCGACGGTCCTATCACGGCAACCGTTTCTCCGCTGGTCACAGAGAGTTCCGGCACATTGAGCTCGAATTCACCCTCGGGATAGCGAAAACGGAGGCCGGAGATCGAAATCATCATTGGCGCTACATGTTAGCAGTGAATCTCAGCTGCTATGGCCGTTGAACGGGTGCCATTTCGGCGAAGATTTAGAGTCATACGGTTCATCGACACACAATATACTCATGCTATACTCAAATCATGAGTACTCGTTTACAAGTAGTCATGGCCCCTGACGAATTGGAGTCGATCCGCGCGGCTGCCCGTGAGAGGGGCATGACGGTGTCCGAGTTTGTTCGGGAGACTCTTCGAGAGGCTCGCCGCAAGGTTGCAACCGGGGATACGGAGCGCAAGCTGGCGGCAATTCGTGCCGCCGATCGCCATGCATACCCCACGGCGGACATCGACCAGATGTTGGGCGAGATCGAACGCGGCTACGGTGAAAGCGAATGATCCTGGTCGACTCCAACGTTCCGATGTATCTGATTGGCGGGGAGCATCCGCACAAGGTCGACGCCCGTCGTCTGCTTGAACGGGCCATCGCGGAAAAGCGGCGGCTCGTCACCGATGCGGAGATCCTTCAGGAGATTCTCCACCGTTATGTGGCAATTGACCGCCGTGACGCAATCCAGCCGTGCTTTGAGGTGTTGCTTGAAATCGTCGATGAGGTCTTGCCCGTCGATCTCGAAACCGTCGAGGGTGCGCGCAACATCGTCATCGGCCATCCGGGTTTGACGGCACGAGACGCCGTTCACTTCGCCATCATGCGGGAGCACGGCATTGAACACATTCTCACCTTTGACCGACACTTCGACGGCCTTCCGGGGATCGCTCGAATCTTCTGAGAACTCAGACTCGTCCGGCGTTGTGTCGCGCCTCATCAAAAAGTGGAGAAGGCGACAGATTTTCTCCACGCCCAACTTCGAACCGCGGTAAGGTGATGCGATGAAGATACTCATCACTCTCGTGGCACTGTTTTCGAGCGTTACTGCCCACCTCGCGGCCCAGGCGCCGGTGCAGCTGACCGCGGAAGAGCAGGCCCTCATGGAGGCCGCCTACTCGGGGCAGCTCGAACAGGTGCGACGGCTGGTGTTGGATGGAACGCGTGTCGACGTGATCGACGAAGAGAGGCGCACGCCATTGATGTTCGCCGTGTTCAACGGGCATGCCCCTGTGGCCGAATACCTCCTGGATGCGGGTGCCGAGATTGACGCCAAAGACAGCAGTGGCCGGACAGCGCTGATGTACGCCTCCAGCGGGCCCTTTGCGGAAGCGGTTGGGCTTTTGTTGACCAGAGGAGCCGAGGTCAATGTCCAGGGCACGTTGGAAGGATTCACACCCCTGATGACCGCGGCGGCGGAAGGCCTGGCGGAGGTTGTGCGTATTCTCCTTACTGCCGGAGCCGATCCGGATATCAAGGACAAGGATGGTGACACGGCGCTGACCTTTGCCAAGCAGAATGGCCACTCCGAGGTTGCCGCTCTGCTCGAGAACCCGCCTGGCAGCGAATAACGGCCTCTCCAGATGCCCGCTTTTCGATTTCTGATGGAGATTGAGGTTGAGTGCGTGGCTCGGGGGATCTATCGTCGCGTTCAAAACCTTTGTCTGGGTGTTCGCCCGTATCCCATTGCGGGTCGGGTGGTGGCTGTCCTGGCTGTTCGCGTGGTCGTGGTGGACGGTAATCCCGTTTCGCAAGGCGACCGCGGTGGACGGTTTTCGTTACGCCTTCCCGGATCTCCCCGTTGGCAAAAACCTGCGGCGCGAGGCGGCGGGGCTGGTCATGGGCTACATCGAGCTCTTCCACGAGGCGCGCAGGCCCTGCATCCAACTGACCGTTGAGAACAGCGAATCGATTCGGGGTCACACCACCGCCGGAGAAGGTGTCGTCCTGGTTGCCGGGCACTTCGGCTCATGGGATCTGGTCGGTCCCATGGTCGGGCGCGATGAATCTCTGCCGGCGACCGTGGTCGTGAAAAACCCGAGGTGGAAGCCGGCGGCCGAGTATGTGGACGTAGTCAGACGCAAGTTCGGCCTCGGTTTGCTGCCGTCGATGAATTCCTTCAAGGCAATCCTCGCGGAGATTGCCGAAGGCCGGGCCCTGGTCTTTCTCCTCGATCAGCGTTATCGAAAGGGGATTCCAATCGAGTTCTTTGGGCGGCCGGCGTGGACCTCACCGGCGGTCCCGATCGCGGTCCAACGGTGTGGTGCTCCGGTCTATGGCCTCAGCTACTGGCGAGAAGGCATCGGCAAGCACCGGGCGAAATTTACTGGCCCCCTGCCGATGGTGGGAGACATCGAGACCGACTCGAATACCATCCAAGGTTTTTATGAAGATGTAATCCGTGAGCGGCCCCACAGCTGGCTGTGGTTGCACGATCGTTGGAGAGAGCCTTAGGGCCCGCCCTCTCGATGAAAATGCGAACCGATGAATTCCCAGCACATTGTCATCCCGAGCGAGCGAGGCGAGCCGAGGGATCTATAGACCGGGTGGGAAGTAGCGCGTACCTACCCAGTGCCCACAGATCCCTCCGCTCGGACCCTGAGGGTCCTCGGTCGGGATGACATTTATGCGTGTCATTCCAACCGAGGACCGTGCTCAGTCGGCCAGCGGGAAAATCATGCGCCAGTCGTCCTGCATGCTGACGACGGTCCAGCCCCTGGCATCGGCCTCGTCCAGCCCCTTGTCCAGGCGACCGATGTGCGACTCGCGGTCGTAGGCCCACTCGCGCTCGGCGTCGTCGTGATGGACGAGCAGCGCGAAGCCCGGGTTGTCGCCGCCGGTGGCGTATTGGAGCATTTGCAGGTCGCCGTCGGAGTTGCCGAAGGCGGCGATCGGGCGACGGCCGATGTGCGAGTTAATGGCCACCGGTTTGGCCGTCTTGTCGTCGATGAAATCAATCTCAGGCAATCGCATCAACACCGATCCGTTGTCGCGTATCTCGAACGAGGTCTTGATGCTCGATCCGACCACCTGCTCGGGTGGAATGCCGTAGACTTCCTCGGTCCACGGCCGCATGAATTCGATGCCGCCGGCCGACACGATATAGGTCTTGAAACCATGAGCGCAGAGGTAGTCGAGAACTTCCAGCATGGGTTGATAGACCATATCGGTAAATGGCCGGCCGCTGGTGGGGTGCACTGTGGTTTCGAGCCAGATGGTGGCGATCCGTGCAAACTCGTCCGTCGTCATCCCGGCGTGGGTGGCCATTATCAGCTCGAGAAGGCCTCGCTTGCCGCTCGCGACCAGAGCCTCGAGGTCGTCTTCGATCACGGCCTTGAAGGGTTGCTGAGTCTCCCACTCGGGATGCTCGGGCGCCAGCGCTTTCACCCGGTCGATTGCGAAGAAGAGCTGGAAATAGAGAGGCTGCTCGGCCCACAGGGTGCCATCGTTGTCGAAGGTGGCGATGCGCTCGGCCTCAGGGACGAAGCCCGGGCTCGCCGGGTCGGTGACTCGAGTGACAAAGTCCATGATCGACTGCTTCGTTGCCCCTTCGTTCCAGGACGGGAGCGGGTCGGCCGCTACGGTCGGCTGACGGTGTTCGCCGGATGGGCTGCAGGACGAGAGTATGAGGATCGCGGAAACGGTGAGAATCGTTGAGAGTTTCTTCATGTCGCTTCCTTTGAAAAATGGCGGGCCCGAGGGCCCGCCAATGATCACAATTCGCTACGTCAGTGAGAGGTCGGGTTGAGCTTTTCCATGACCTGATCGAGGCTGAAGCTCGCCGCCTTCTGGCGAGGGGGAAACTCTCTGAATGTCATCAGGAAGTTCCCGACATAGGTTTGGGCGGGAACCAACAGGTACGCCCTGTCGAGCAGCCAGTCGTAATATGTGTTGGAGGTGATCTCGGCACGCTCGTAGGGATCGCGACGCAGGTTGAAGATGAGCGGCACACGGAGTGGAACGAAGGGCTCCATCCACACACGGAAGGTGCCCTCGGTCTTCTGCTCCATGAAGATCAGCTTCCAGTCCGCATAACGGAGGGCGGTGAGGTCGCCGTCGTCCGAGAAATAGAAGATCTCCACGCGGGGACTCTTCTCGGTCTTCCCGGTCAGCAACGGCAGGATGTTATAACCGTCGAGGTGGACCTTGTAGCTGCGTCCAATCGCCTGCACACCGCCGCTCTTGAGCTTGGCCTTGATGTCGGTGTCGCCGGCTGCTGCGACAAAGGTCGGCAGCCAATCCATGTGATGGACGATCTCGTTGGTGTAGGAGCCTGCTTTGATCTTGCCGGGCCAACGGACCATCGCCGGTACCCGCCAGCCACCCTCCCAGTTGGTGTTCTTCTCACCGCGGAAGGGGGTCGATGCGGCGTCGGGCCAGGTGTTGTAGTGGGGGCCGTTGTCGGTCGAGTAGAAAACAATCGTGTTGTCGGCGATGCCGAGTTTGTCGAGAACCTCGAGAAACTCGCCGATGTGCATGTCGTGCTCGACCATTCCATCCGAGTACTCGTCCTGTCCGGAGATGCCTCGGAGCTCTTTCTTGACATGGGTGCGGAAGTGCATGCGGGTGCCGCTCCACCACACGAACCACGGCTTGCCGGCAGAATTCTGGCGCTCGATGAAATCGATCGCCGCGGCCACCGTCTCGTCGTCGATGGTCTCCATGCGTTTCTTGGTCAGCGGTCCGGTGTCCTCGATGCGGCCGTCGGCGTAGCTGTGAATGACGCCGCGAGGTCCGAATTTCTGCTGGAAGGTCGAACCGTCAGCCAGCACCATGTCGCCTGGGTAGTCCTCGTTTTCGGGCTCTTCCTCGGCGTTGAGGTGGTAGAGGTTGCCGAGGAACTCGTCAAAGCCGTGGTTGGTGGGCAGGAACTCATCCTTGTCGCCGAGGTGGTTCTTGCCAAATTGCCCGGTCGCGTAACCCTGGGCTTTGAGGAGACCGGCGATGGTGGGGTCCTCGACCCGGAGACCGAGATCGGCGCCGGGCAGGCCAACCTTTGAAAGGCCGGTACGGAAGACGCTCTGTCCGGTGATGAAGGACGAGCGGCCGGCGGTGCAGCTCTGCTCGCCGTAGTAGTCGGTGAAGATCATGCCCTCGTTGGCGATGCGGTCGATGTTCGGGGTTTCGTAGCCCATCATGCCGCGGGTGTAGGCGCTGATATTGGACTGGCCGATGTCGTCACCCCAGACGACGAGGATGTTGGGCTGATCCTGGGCCATTGCGGAGCCGGCTGTCGCCATCGCGGCCAAAATCAATACAGTTAGGACGGGCTTCAGTCGCATATTCGAACCTCCTGATGTCGAGTTGGATTAATTGGATTAATCGGTGAATTCTGCATTCAAATATGAGAATCGTCTTTCCACCGATTGAATTCCCTGGAGAGAGTTTTTCCGGGAGCGTTACACTTCGACAAAGAAGGAGTGGAAATGGAACGACGGATTTTTGCCGCCGGATCGGTTCTGGCTGGGTTGGGGGTTGTTTTTGGCGCGTTTGGCGCCCACGCACTCAAGGCCAGCCTGAGCCCGAAGATGCTGAGCACGTTTGAAACAGGTGTCCGCTACCAGATGTACCACGCTCTCGGTTTGCTGGCCCTGGCGTGGGCGATCAGTCGCTGGCCCGAGCGGAGCCTCTCGGTTGCGGCCTGGATGCTGCTGGCGGGGACCGCCGTATTTTCGGGCAGCCTGTACCTCCTCGTCCTGACTGGAGCGCGCTGGTTCGGTGCGATCACGCCATTTGGTGGCGCATTGCTCATCGCCGGGTGGGTTTTCGTCGCCTGGCGCCTCGTTCGCTCGAAACCATCATCAGCGTAGGCAGCGCCTCCAAATCAGCCTGAGACGCCTTGCCTGAAATAGTGCCAATTGACCTGAAATCCCTCGACCGGCTCAGCTATGATGATCCGTGATCAGATTCTCTAGCCCGCAGCCCCACCGAGGACCCGCGGAGCGTTGGAACGTGGTTTGAGCTGCGGACCGAAGATTGACCGTGGGGTTATCGCCCTACAAAGAAGAGGAGTTAGGTCATGCTCAACCGTCATCTCAGTTTTCGTGACGTCTCAGGAATCCTTGCCGCGTCGGTTCTTCTCCTGGGAACCCTCGGCTGCGCTCAGAAGGGGGAGATGGGAACTGCGATGGGGGGGAGTGCTCCTGGGGCTGGAGAAATCCCATTTACTACCGATTCCGAGGCTGCCCGTGCTCTCTGTGAGGAGGGCGAGTACCTGTCCGACGTTGGCCGAAATGTTCAGGCGCGGGAGAAGTTCATCGCAGCTGTCGCAGAGGACCCGACCTTTGTGCGGGCGCATTTCGATCAGGCGAATGTTGCCAATTCGTACAAGGAATTCCAGGGCTGCATCGACAGGGCTGAAGTGAATATCGAATCTGTCAGCGAAGGTGAGCAACTGATGGTCGAGATCAACCGCACGTTGTTGACCAACGACACCGAACAAGGAGTTCGGCTCGCGATTGAGCTTGTTCACACGTATCCCGACAGCGCCAGAGCGGCGATGATGCTCGGCAATATGCAGAGCATCACGGGCGACAGCGAAGCCGCCCGTGAATCGTACGCAAGAGCCCTCGAAATTGATCCGGACTCGCCTGGAACGCTCATGGGTGCTGCGGTCAGCTACCTCTATCGGAAGCCGAAAGACTTCACGATGGCAGAGGAATGCGCGCGGAAGATGACTGCCGCCTATCCGAGCGAGGCCAAGGGATACGAGCTCGTGGGTGATATCAAACGCGCGCAGAACGACCTCGATGCAGCCCTCGAGGCATACGATCTCGCCACTGAAACCGACCCCAGTCTCGCTCAGGTGCAGTTCAAGAAGGGACACGTGATCGCCTTCCTCGGTAACTACGGCGACGCCTTGTCCGCATTCGACGCTGCGATTGCTGTAGCCGAACCTGAAAACAAGGCCGCCTACGCAACGTACCGCGCTTTTACCTACCTCCATGCCGGCGATATCGACACCGCGCTCGACCTTCTCGAGAGCGTGGCGAACGAGGTCGAGGCGATGGGAACACCCGCGGATCAGGTCAAAGCCCAGCAGGTTTTCGCTCTGACGAGCGAGGCCACGGCGGCACTTCATTCCGGCCGCTACGACCGCGCGGCAGAAGTCATCGGGCGCCGAAACCAACTGCAGATGGAGATCGCGGAGGAGGTCGGCACCGACGACGCGCACCGCTTGCAGAAGGCCGATTGCAGGTTGTGGGACGGGCTGCTGGCCGCCTACATGGGTGATCTGGACGGTGCGGTCGAGCACGCCGAGAGGATCGCGGTGCTCGTGGAAGGTGACGACAATCCGCGCAAGCTGGAGCCCCACCACTTCGTAATGGGGATGGCGTACTTGAAGCTGGGCGATTTCCCGAAAGCGGCCTTACATCTGCGCCAGGCAGATTATGAAAATGACATGTTCATTCGCTACCACCTGGCACTGGCGGAGGAGGGCGCTGGTCAGGCCGAGCAGGCCGCGACTCTCTTCGCCGACGTTGCCGGTTACAACTTCAACACGGTTGGTTTTGCGCTGCTCCGCCAGGAGGCCATGGCACGCGCGGCGGGTTGATACGCGGTACGAATTTCTTGAATGTGCTTGTTGGCGGAAATTTATGGTGACAGAAGATAGGTCGGCGATCGTTGAGGCTCACGCCTCAGCTAAATTCTGTCGCCCCTCTGGGGCTTATCTTTTTTTGACGCCCGTGCTGAATCACCCCCGAGCGGGGCAATCCTCAATCTGAATCGTCGAGGCTTCTGCCAACAGAATTTGCAAGACCGATGACCGACCGGACCCCGCTCGGTACGGCGTCGCGAACGGACGCTATTCCGGCGCGGACGCCTTCGATCTCGTCGCCAATACGTTGGATCTCGTCCCGTACCTCGCTGACGTCCTTTTTGATCTCTTCCGAGGCCAGGTCCCGGATTTCCCGAGCCGTCTTTTCATTGGCGCTCCCAGGTCGGGCTTTGAGAGCGATCGCGACGGCGGAGCCTGCCAGGGTCATGTTGGCCGCCGCCACGAGGAGAGCGGCAACCGCCGCTCCGAAATGAGGCACCAGCGCGTGATAGCCGGCCACGTTCAGGAGGACGAGGCCGAAAAGCGCAAAGAGGGCCGCCGACGCAAACAGCGCCGCCTGGAAGCCCGTCCGCTGCATCCTGATCTGGGCCAGGGCGACCTCTGCACGTGCGAGAATTCGCAGCTTCTGCATCGGTTCCTCCTATTTCTTCGCCAGCTTTTTACCGACGAGGACCCCGAGACCGACGGCGGCCAGGAGAACGAGGGGTGTGATCTGCCTAGTGTGGCGCCGCACGGAGTCGCCGATGGCCTGGTAACGGGCGATGGCGGCCTCTCGCCGTTGGGCTCGTTGGCGCCGAGCCTCGTGGCTCTCTGCGGCGACTGTCGTCAACTCCTCGCGGAGGCGTTCCAGTTCATCTCGTATCCGTGCGGCCGTCATGTGCTCCCCAATGCCTTCTGCCTTTTCCGCTGCCGTGTTCCTCGAAGAGACTGGGAACGATCATACGACAATCTCGGCCCTGTTGTCCGCCGGGACGGCCGCCGAGAAAGGCTGCTGTCGGTTGGCGGATACCGTTGGGTAGAATACCGTACGGGATACAGATGAAGACGATTGCTGCCCTTCTTGCCGCCACGGTTGCCAGCGTCTCAGCAGGAGCGGTGAATCCGGAAGCGATTCTCGAGCAGACGAACAACCTCCGGCCGGAGGTCGTCGTGCTGGCCCTCGAGGCCTATGAGCAGGCGGAGGAGGGCGGTCACGTTCGGCGTCCGGTGCTGACGATCATCGATTACGAGCTGCCGTCGTACCGGCAGCGGCTGTGGGTGATCGATATGAAGGTCGGCCGGGTGCTGTACCAGGAGTGGGTGGCACACGGGATGGGGAGTCCACGCGGGTCGGGCGGCACCATGGAGGAGGCGCTGAGTTTCTCGAACGAGAAGGGCACCCTCAAGTCGAGTCTGGGCCTGTTCGTCACCGCCGAGACCTATTACGGCCGTCACGGCTACTCGCTCAAGCTCGACGGACTCGAGGAGGGCATGAATGACAACGCTCGAGAGCGCCTCATCGTGCTTCATGGCGCGCAGTACGTGTCCGAGGATCGGGCGGAGGACCGCCTGGTAGGCCGCAGCTGGGGCTGTCCGGCGGTCCGCCCGGGGATCTCGAAGATCCTCATCGACGCCATCAAAGACGGCTCGGTCTTGTGGATTTACTATCCCCACGACGAGTGGCTCGGCGAGTCCGAGTTCCTCGAC
>Ga0316194_10002908_pt1 | contig 11957 bp, 13 predicted proteins | sample CroRivsedime1_MG_FD_204936 | JGI IMG/M metagenome (GOLD analysis project Ga0316194, IMG submission 204936) | Coastal sediment microbial communities from Maine, United States - Cross River sediment 1 | ecosystem: Environmental > Aquatic > Marine > Coastal > Sediment | place: USA: Maine... | reverse complement strand
CCGGTTTTACCCGTTCGCCGAGCAGGATGGGGTCATCCGGTGCCGTCAGCATCGCCCCATAGTCCAGTTCTGACTGCCCTTCGGTCACTGATGGTGGTGCACTTGAGCAGGCTGCAAAAAACAGCAGGACCAGCAAGGCGGGTAGCAGTCGCTTGCAGGTATATTGGGTTTGCGCGTGGCGGTGATTAAAACTCATCCGGTTGTTCTCAGGTCGCAGCAGCAGTGCGAAACAATACCAGAATCAGCTTGCATCGACTAAACAGGACAGGAGGCAAGGTTGCGCCAGGAGATTAAATTCTACACGAGCCCTTAGGAGGCTTTTCTGTTTGCCGTTTGCGGGTACTGCCATTCGCTGTTGCTATGTTGCTGGATCAGATCACTGATGCTGGTATAGCCCCTGGCAGTGGCAGTCTGTTCGGCTGTGATCGCGGCGTTGTTCTTGCGAGTAGGGTCAGCGTGGAAACTCAACAGCAGTGACACGACGTCAATATGCTTGTTCGCTGCGGCCAGGTGCAGGGCGGTATCGCCCTCTGCTGTTTGCGCATCCATGTCGGCGCCGTGTTTGAGCAGGAACTCGCAGACATTCACGCAGCCTTTTGTGGCTGAAATATGCAAGGGCCTGATGCCGTTTCCGGGATCGGCCACATTAACGTCGGTACCTCCGTCGATAATCATGTGAACAATCGCCACGTTATCTATCATGGCGGCGAGGTGCAATCGTGTTTGCCCGTGAACAATGCTGGCATGGCTATCGGAATCCGCATCAATCAGCGATTTGACCGATTCCCTGTGTCCCTTGCTGGCGGCATCACGCCGGGATGACTGCGCCTTTCCGATATTCGAGCCGCTGCGGGGCCGGACCAGCAAGAAAATCAAATACGGCGATACCACCCACAACCAGGTGACCGGGCTGTCCAGGCGGCTGTAAAACTGCAGATAATAGTCAGTAAACAACCCGGTTTTATTGCCCGTGTAGTACCTCGAAAGCAGTTCATCGATGGCCCAGAGTATTCCTGGTACGAATAAAAGACCAAAGATCACACGGTTCAGGAGATAGATGATTTCTGTTGTCAGTTGCTTCATGGGGTTACGCAAAGCATTAATAACCACTAATATACTAATAATGAATACGCCAAATTACCAGCGAAAGCAAGGCATAAAAAATAGTTAATAAATACAGTGATATACAGGTATGGTCCCTGCCATAGCGGGTCTGTTCGCCGCTAAAACCGGCAGCACCAATACACAGGTCGCCGTCTTGGTAGAGCCCCCCGGGTAAGGCGCTTGACCTTTAACAGTCTGGAGCATAAATTCACGTTTATTTCAATCAGTTAACAGGCATAATACGCCTTTCGCCAAGGCCAAAGGGGGATGCCTGACAATCGGGTGCAAGATACGTGAACTCGTACACAGAAGATCAGCAACACTTTCGCAGTAACAGAAGACATTTTCGCGTCCGTGCTGAATTGCCCTGTGAAGTTGGGCAGCCGGGTGGCACATTGTCCGCTGCGCAAATACTTGATATTTCGATCGGCGGGCTGAAGTTCAGCTGTTCTCATGAAATCGTCAACAACATCATACCCGATGGCGAGAGAACCATCGGCTTGATCCTGGGTGCCGGGATTGACATTCAATTCAAGCTGTCCACAGACAAAGAAGGCGCAGCCGCAATCAAGACCGAAGCCCGGATTATTCACTCCGAACGCCTTGCACAGGACGTATTTCACGTTGGCATACAGTTCAATACCCTCAGCAGCAACGCAATCAGGCAGCTGGAAGCGTACCTCGAAGAGTTAGACTGGTAGCTATAAAATCCCTCCTGGTATCTGACATGCCTGGATAATAATCTGGCGTCATATGATACAGGCTTGCCGCATCACACCCCGCATAATAGCGCTCACATCCCGGCAGGATGTCTAACCTTAACAAGGAGTAGGGGCGATGCTGATTTTAACGAGACGGCTGAATGAATCACTGATGGTGGGTGATGATGTGAGAGTGACGGTGCTGGGTATCAAGGGCAATCAAGTCAGGGTTGGCATCAATGCCCCCCGGAATGTTCCGGTACACCGGCAAGAGATCTACGAGAAAATCAAAGACGAAAAGTTACCAGATTCCGGGTGATCGCAATTGCCTTTGACAAGTCATTGGTACCAACTGATTAGACTGGTTATATCAATTAATGACTAGTGTTTGCTATCTGCAGGTAACATCTCGTGCCTTCACCTAATTCATGCGGGAATTCAGTGCTTAATAATAAAATAAATGTCAGTATTTACAGTCTTGCGGTACTACCCATCGACTATCTGTCCCGGCTGGAATGCCCGTTCGAACAGCTATATAAAGACCAGGGCATCGACCCGGATTACCGTGAAGTGTTTACTGCCGGTATCCGGTCGTACCAGTTAGTGACCTACCTTAAGCTGGTCCGTGAACACTATGGTCAGGGTGTTGCCGACCAGATCAACAGCTACCAGCAACGCCTGCTCGATGAGGAGCCTGGCGGCAAGCCCATAAACCACGCCATCAGCCTGATTAACCGCGCACTTGACAGTGAGGCCGTCGCAGCAGACACAGACCATGGTCGTATCGATATTCCCATTGAAATGAATGTCGCCCTGTCACTGCTACTGGGCGTCACGTCATCGCCACATTATGTCAGCCACCCGGACGAGTATGCCGCCGAAATCGGCAGTATGAGGCTGGACATCGACTGGTTGCTGGCGCATTGCCTGACCCGTGTGCGTGATGACATGCAAAAGGTATTCGTTCCGTTACTGGCCTGTATTGATTCCGGGGTGCGTCTGGACTACGTGCAGTCCTGTCTCGACGAAAGGCTGGTCCCCAGGATTGCAGTAAAACAGGAACTGCACCTTGATTCGCTTAGCTGACAATCAAAAACACCCCCAGCACCATCAATAAACCCGCCGCCAGGTTCTTTTTCAGGCCGCTCTCACCAAACAGCCACGCCCCGTACAGTATCCCGAATAACAGACTGGTGCGCTTCACGGCCAGCATGTAGGCCACCTCGATATGGGCAATGGCATAAAAATGGGTGATCACCATACCGGCCATGAAGGCACCGACACCCAGATGCACCCATGGATGTTTGCCCATGGCACGCCAGCTGGAGACATCCCTTGAGGCAAACACCAGGATGGATGCGGTACCCAGTACCACAAAATAAAACGGGCCAAAGAATCCCGGGTTGGCATGCAACAGTGCCCCCTTGCTGGTGACCGAAGTCAGGCTGTAGATTGCAGCCACCATCAACATCAGGCGCGAACCTCGCTCCCGCGTGATGGCGCGAAAGGGCGCCAGTAGATTCAGCCCTGTACCATTTTGCCTCGTCTCCAGGTTCAACAGCCAGGCCCCAAGAACAATCAGCAGAATGCCCGAGAATCCTGTCCAGCTGACCGTCTCATCCAGCAATAGAAAGCCGGTGAGCATGTTGAATGCCGGAGTAAACGCAAGGTAGGGCAGGGTCAGGGACAGCGGTGATTCACGGATCGCCTGCATGTATAGCCACATGGCCAGCAACTCCAATGGCAGGGAGACTGCTACCCAGCTCCAGAAAGCCGGTGACAACTGCGGCCAGGGCTGCCACAGCAACAGCGGCAGCAACAATGCACCGGACACTCCGAAGCGCACCAGCACCAGCTCCCCCGGCCGGTAGTGACTCAGATAACGTTTCGACAGGGTATCTGCCGTGGCCAGGAAAAAGGCCGAGAGTAAGGTCAGGCTGGTCCAGTGCATGACCGCAAGCATACCGGGATCCATTGCGATTATATAAATTAGCCCTATCGGTTGGGAAAAGTACCCGCAGGACATCTAAAGAGTGAAGTGGTGCGCCTGCTATGCCGCTATTATAATTTGCACTCTCAATAGGAATGGTGACGTTATGAAATGCAGTGTAGAGCGCCTGATCGAGTCGTTGATCGGTATCGAACTTGCGCAGGAGCGCAAGGCGGCTGAAGATAAGGCAGCGCTGGCCCGCAAGGCAAGCTACGTGGTCACCGTGTCGCGCGGCTTCGGTTCACTCGGCAAGCAGATTGCCCAGGCGCTTGCCGATCGCCTCGGGGTTCGATGTTGTGACCGCTCAATCCTCGAGGGTGTGGCAAAGCGTGCCGACGTGGACATTGAACTGGTGAAAATGCTTGATGAGAACCTTGAGCATAGCCGCACCAGTCCGTGGACGGCCTTTTTCAAGGGCAAGTCTTTTCACAAGGAGCGTTATCTGCACTATCTGGTGAAGGTCGTCCTGAATATCTCGAAGCAGGGCGGTGTCATCGTCGGCCGCGGCGCTCACCTGATACTCGGCCCCAGGAAGGCCTTTCGTGTTCGCGTCATCGGCAGTCTGGAAGTCTGCGCGCAGCGGGTGGCCGAGCGAGAACCACTCGACATCGAGGCAGCCAGAGAACGCGTCACCACAATCAATCGCCAGCGCGCCGACTACCTGCAACAACTCTACCGCGAAAGCATCAATGACTGCAGCGACTATGACCTCGTCATCAACACGGATCGCTTTGGTGTGGATCAGGCAATCGAATTGATACTCCATAGCATGCAACTGGCCGGTTATGACCTTCCCAAAGAACTGATGCAGGCCGTCTGAGCAATCCGGGCGGGGGCACACAGCGTGTTCCCAACAGGGTCATGACAACCCTGCTAACCCCAAGATTTCCCGATGCAGGACGCTATAGTGAGCAGGCGTTGCAATGACGGGGAAACCGGGCAGGAACTATCATGGCTGAGACACGCAAGCACCACCCATTCTTCACCGGGGCCATACTGGTCACACTGGCATTGCTGCAAGGCTGTGCCACCCTCGACAAGGACGAATGCATGCTCGCCGACTGGCGCCTTATCGGCTACCAGGATGGCGTCGCCGGCAAGTCTGCAGTCGCGGTCGGCGAGTACCGCGAGGACTGCGCAAAACACGCCGTGGTCCCGGACCTGGATGCCTATCGCGCCGGTCGTGAGGAAGGCTTGCAAGAGTATTGCAAGCCGGACAATGGCTACCGCCTCGGCAATGCCGGACATGGCTTTGTTGCCATTTGCCCGACGGCACTGGAAGATGACTTTCGCGATGCTTATAACGTCGGCCGGAAACTCTACCTGGCGCGTTCCACGGTAAACAAGACCCACTCGCGTATTAATAACCGTAAAAAAGCACTGTCAAACCTGGAAGACGACAGGGCAAAGAAACTGGCAGCCCTGATCGCGGATGGTCTCAAGGCCGATCAACGAGTGATGATTCTCTACGAGATCAACGAGCTGCAGCAGGAAATGAACAACACCGAAGACGAGATCGTAGGCCTTGAACATGACCTTGCGAACCAGCAGAATCACCTGGATCGTCTCGCCCGCAAAAGCGCCTATTGAAGCTCCTTCTTTGCGCGACAAACAATCAGGCTGTGTGCCCATCCACTTCAACGGCTATTTTCAGACCAAGCGCATGTAACAGTCGGTCGAGGCTCTTCAATTCCGGGTTGCCCTTCCCGGATAACATTCGGTACAGACTCTCACGGTTCAAGCCGCTGGCCTCCGCGAGCTTGCTCATACCACCCAGGCGCGCCTCGGTGACATTACGCAGGGCTAGTAGAAAGAGTTCCTTGTCACCCTCTTCCAGGGCCGCATTGAGGTAGCTGGCCGCTTCGAGTGGATCAGCAAGTGCTGCAACCAGGTATTCCTGATAAGGTCTGCTTTTCTCCATCTAACGTCTCCTGTAATCCATCCAGTCAGTAAAGGGCGTCTTACCTGTACTGTCTACATAAACATGGACTTCCATATCCGATGCCCCAGAAAGTAGCTTATAAGCTACAGCACGTCAATCTATAAGTGTATGAAGATTGCCTGCAGGTAATGAGGGGGTATAGGGCAGATGCACGATGACTTTTGTAAGACAGATTTGCTATATCGGTAAGCCTCAGGGGATCAAAACAGCTTTTTCCTATAAAATACGCACTTAACCTGGAAAACTACCATGTCCGCCATCGCAATCCCCAGGGCCGACACTGCCCTTTACGACTATCCGAAGTATTGGGCCGAGTGTTTCGGCAGCGCCGAATTCCTGCCCGTGTCACGGGCGGAGATGGATGTGCTTGGCTGGGATTCCTGCGACATCATTATCGTCACCGGTGATGCCTACGTCGATCAGCCGTCCTTCGGTATGGCCGTCATTGGGCGGTTGCTGGAAGCACAGGGTTTTCGCGTCGGCATCATTGCGCAACCCGACTGGCACTCGAAGGACCCGTTTACGCTCCTTGGCAAACCGAACCTGTTCTTCGGTGTCACTGCCGGCAACATGGATTCCATGATCAACCGCTATACCGCCGACCGCAAACGACGCTCGGATGATGCCTACACACCGGGCGGGCAGGGCGGGGCACGCCCCGATCGCTGCTCACTGGCCTATAGCCAGCGCTGCCGCGAAGCGTACCCTGATGTACCGATCGTGCTCGGTGGTATCGAGGCCTCGTTACGACGTATCGCACACTATGACTACTGGCAGGACAGCGTGCGCCGCTCCATCCTGCTCGATGCCGGTGCCGATATCCTGCTCTACGGCAATGCCGAGCGCGCCATCGCCGCTATTGCACAGCGACTGTCACTGGGCGAGACCATCGAGTCCATTGCCGATGTTCGTGGCACAGCCTTCATTCGTCGTGACACACCGGACGGTTTTCAGGAGATTGACTCGACCCGCATCGACCGCCCCGGCAAGATCGACAAGATCGTCAACCCTTACATCAATACACAGGAGATGGCCGATTGCGAGAAGCAACGCCGCAACGCGCAGCAGTTCGGTATCGATGAAAGTGGCACACAGATTGTCGCGTTCTCACTGCCGCAGAAACTCAACCGTTCAAAGACCGTCATCCGTCTGCCGTCGTTTGAGAAGGTACGCAACGACCGGGCGTTGTATGCTCATGCCAACCGCGTGTTGCACCTGGAGACCAACCCTGGCAACGCACGCGCCCTGGTGCAGCAACACGAAGGCAAGGACCTCTGGATCAACCCGCCACCCATTCCGCTCACCACGGAGGAAATGGATTATGTCTTCGGCATGCCCTACAGGCGTGTGCCGCACCCGGTATATAAAGGCGCACCCATCCCTGCGTATGAAATGATCCGCTTCTCGGTGAACATCATGCGTGGCTGCTTCGGCGGTTGTACCTTTTGTTCCATCACCGAACACGAAGGCCGCATCATCCAGAATCGTTCACAGACATCCATACTCAACGAGATTGAAGCGATTCGTGACAAGGTACCGGGCTTCACCGGCGTGATCTCCGACCTCGGTGGACCAACCGCGAACATGTATCGCATTGCCTGCAAGAGTCGCGACATCGAGGCCGCCTGTCGCAAGCCGAGTTGTGTGTACCCGGGCATCTGCCCGAACCTCAACACCGACCACTCGGCACTGACACAACTCTACCGCGAGGCCAGAAATCTCAAGGGGGTGAAGAAAGTTCTGATCGCATCAGGCCTCCGCTACGACCTTGCCATCGAAGACCCGGAATACGTCAGGGAACTGGTCACCCACCATGTGGGTGGTTACCTCAAGATCGCCCCGGAACACACCGAGAACGGCCCACTGTCGAAGATGATGAAGCCGGGCATGGGCAACTATGACAAGTTCAAAAAACTGTTCGAGAAGTTCTCCAAAGAGGCCGGCAAGGAACAGTACCTGATTCCGTACTTCATCGCCGCACACCCCGGCACCACCGATGAGGACATGCTCAACCTTGCGCTGTGGCTGAAAAAGAACGGTTTTCGTGCCGACCAGGTGCAGGCTTTCTATCCTTCACCCATGGCCACCGCCACGGCCATGTTTTATTCCACCAAAAACCCGTTGAAGAAGGTCGACTACAAGAGCGAGACCGTCGAGTCCGTCAAGGATCCCGAACAACGTAAACTGCACAAGGCCTTTCTGCGCTACCACGATCCGAACAACTGGCCGTTGTTGCGCAAGGCTTTAAAGAGGATGGGTCGTGCTGATCTCATTGGCACTGGCAAGCACCAGCTCATTCCCAAAGACCAGCCAGACGATCAGAATGCCTACAAGGCCCCGCGCCGCAAGAACTCAGCGGCCGCTCACCAGCGCCGCACCCGTGGCAAGAAGGTCCTGACTCAACACAACGGCCTGCCACCGCGCACGACCCGCTAGCAATTTTCAGTGAAGCTGGTACTTGCGGGAGCTGCGAAACATGGCGCGTATGCGAGACATATGACTACCGGTGTTGGTCAGAACATAGCGTTCTGCATCATCGTAGACGCGGGCGGTGTCACAGTTGGCCGGATTGCCGGAGGACTGACAAACATCCTGGACGAGTGCCTGCAGGCAAATAGGTAGCTCATCGTCGTTACAGCCCAGGCAGCCATCCTGTTCCGGACCGCAAGCCAGCGCGTTGGCCGGGATAAACAACCATCCCAGGAGAGCCGTCTGAATCAGGCGGGAAAATGATAACGTCATGAATTACCTCCGTTTTATTAATTGTCTTGCGACGGGTGCCCGGTTGCGCACCCAGGATGCTAACAGGGTATTACATTATCCTGGTCGGCAAAACCTTTAGGATATAAACGGAAGTGAATTCAATCCCGTTCTGAAATATGATACGCGCCCTCCATGGGGTTGGCCCCAAAATACATTCAGAGACCCGGATTATGCCTGCAACCATCATCTACACTGAAACAGACGAAGCGCCAGCATTGGCGACGTATTCTTTTTTGCCGATTGTACAGGCCTTTGCACGGGCCGCGGATGTGGGTGTGGAAAGCCGCGATATTTCCCTGTCCGGCCGGATTATTGCAAATTTCCCCGACAAGCTGACGCAGGGACAGAAGATTGGTGATGCACTGGCCGAGTTGGGTGGTTTGGTGAAGACGCCTGATGCCAACATTATCAAGTTGCCGAACATCAGTGCCTCGGTACCGCAGCTGAAGGCCGCGATCGCGGAGTTGCAAACACTGGGGTATGACATTCCGGATTTCCCGGAAGAACCGGCGAATGCGGAAGAAGAGGCGATCAAGGCGCGTTATGCGAAGGTGCTGGGCAGCGCGGTCAATCCGGTACTGCGTGAGGGCAACTCGGATCGTCGTGTCGCCGGTCCGGTCAAGGAATATGCCAGGGCTCATCCGCACTCGATGGGGGCGTGGTCGTCCGATTCGAAATCACATGTCGCCTCGATGTCCGATGGTGATTTTTATTCAAGTGAAAAGTCAGCCGTGATGATCGCGGCGGACGACCTGAAGATCACCCTGACCACTGCTGCCGGTGAAACCCGGGTATTGAAAGAGTCCGTACCCGTGCTCGAGGGCGAAGTGATCGACGCAACCGTGATGAACTGTCACAAGCTGTGTGCTTTCTTTGAGACAGCGATGCAGGAGGCGCAGGCAGAGGGTGTCTTGTTGTCGTTGCATATGAAGGCCACGATGATGAAGGTATCCGATCCCATCATCTTTGGCCATGCCGTCAGTGTCTATTACAAGGAGGTGTTCGACAAGCACGCCGCAACTTTTGAAGCACTGGGTGTGGACGTACGCAACGGCCTGGGTGATGTGTATGCCAGGATTGCTGATCTTCCGGATGCCCGGCGCAATGAAATTGAAGCCGATCTCCAGGCGGTCTATCAAACCCGTCCTGAACTGGCGATGGTGAACTCCGACAAGGGGATTACCAATCTGCATGTCCCCAGTGACGTCATTGTCGACGCCTCGATGCCGGCGATGATACGTTCTTCCGGCCAGATGTGGGGGCCGGATGGCAAGCTGCACGATACCCGGGCCATGATTCCTGATCGTAATTACGCCGGCATCTACCAGGCCGTCATCGACTTCTGCAAACAGCACGGTGCGTTTGATGTCACCACCATGGGCAGTGTCAGTAATGTCGGCCTGATGGCACAGAAGGCGGAAGAATACGGTTCGCATGACAAGACCTTTGAAATACCCGCCAGTGGTGTCGTGCGTGTCACCGATACTGCGGGCAATACTTTGCTGCAACACACGGTAGAGCAGGGCGACATCTGGCGTATGTGCCAGACAAAGGATTTACCGATACAGGACTGGGTAAAGCTGGCAGTTAAACGTGCACGCCTGACGGGGCAGCCGGCCGTGTTCTGGCTGGACAGCAACCGTGCACACGATGCGAACCTGATCAGCAAGGTCGAGGGCTACCTGAAAGATCACGATACCAGTGGACTGGAGATACTCATCAAGTCGCCGGTTGAGGCCATTCAATACACGCTGGAGCGCGTCAAGACCGGTGCGGACACGATCTCTGTGACCGGTAATGTCCTGCGCGATTATCTGACGGATTTATTCCCGATCCTGGAGTTGGGCACCAGTGCAAAGATGTTATCCATCGTGCCACTGCTGGCCGGTGGTGGCCTGTTTGAAACCGGCGCGGGTGGTTCTGCACCCAGGCATGTGCAGCAGGTAATGGAAGAAAATCATCTGCGCTGGGATTCGATCGGTGAATTCCTGGCGCTGGCGGTATCACTGGAAGACCTGGCGCAAAAAACCGGTGACAGCAGGATACAGGTGCTTGCCGATGCTCTCGACAAGGCCAACAGCCAGTTCCTGAAGAACAATAAATCCCCTTCGCGGAAGGCCGGCGAACTGGATACCCGTGGTAGTCACTTCTACCTGGCGATGTACTGGGCACAGGCCCTGGCAGAGCAGCAGGACAACAAGGACCTGCAGGCACGTTTTACGCCGGTTGCAAAACAGCTAACCGACAATGAGCAAGCCATCGTTGATGAGATCAATAATGCCCAGGGAGGGCCGGCTGATCTTGGCGGCTACTACCGTCCGGACTGTGTGCTTGCCTCGAAGGTGATGCGCCCAAGCGATACCCTGAACGCGGTCATCGACAGCCTGTAATCAAGCAACCTGCAGGAGCGGATCGCATCCGTAAATTTGTTTTTTTATTAAATTTAATCAATACAGTAGTAAAGAGGTAACAAACATGAACTGGACCATCTATTTATCCGGTGAGATACACACCGACTGGCGCGAGCAAATAATGCAGGGTGCAGAACGAAATAACCTGCCTGTAGTCTTCACCTCCGCCGTAACCGATCATGACGCGAGTGATGCGGCAGGTGATGTACTGGGCACCGAGAACGATAATTATTGGCGGGATCATAAATCAGCGAAAGTGAATGGAATCCGTACCAAAACCCTGATCGAAAATTGCGACATCGCGATCGTGCGTTTTGGTGATAAATACAAGCAATGGAATGCCGCGTTTGATGCCGGCTGTTGTGCGGCACTGGGCACGCCGTACATAACGCTGCATGATGAAGCAATTATTCATCCTCTCAAGGAAGTGGATGCCGCAGCCATGGCATGGGCAAAAACACCTGAGCAGGTGATTGAAGTATTAAAGTACGTGACGGCAGGATAATGCTCTGACCGGGATTGCTTTTTTTCAGGAGCCTCCAAACCTGAAATAACCGTGCAGGAGCACCCTTCAGCCGCAGCGATCCAGACAACCCCGACCGTGCGGGTAACAGCGAACTGGCACTGATATTCCATACAGGAATAGAAGTGATATTATCGCCTTCCGAAACAGCCATGCCGGCTGTCAGTTATTCGATTCATATCGCACGCAACCATGATGTTGTTGTGATCGCCGACTTCGACGGGGCACTGGCAGACCTGTACGGTCGCCTGCGGCGCGCCCTGCAACGCTGGTGTGTCGAGGCCTGCAACGAATACGGCTGGGAGATACCGTTCACCCAGCTGACATTGCACCAGGCCGAGGCCGCAAACCTGTAACGTCATTACCCGGGAAGACAGGATAAGCTATAGAAGACACAGGATTACCAGTACCTGTAGCGGTAGGGGTATCTGTAGCCGTACGGATACCAGGGGTCGTAAAACCACGGATCGTACCAACCGGGATACGGGTAGCCATAGGTCCATTCTGTTTCCTCGGGCCACAG
>Ga0316194_10002902_pt1 | contig 11967 bp, 10 predicted proteins | sample CroRivsedime1_MG_FD_204936 | JGI IMG/M metagenome (GOLD analysis project Ga0316194, IMG submission 204936) | Coastal sediment microbial communities from Maine, United States - Cross River sediment 1 | ecosystem: Environmental > Aquatic > Marine > Coastal > Sediment | place: USA: Maine... | reverse complement strand
CCAGTATATGATCTTGAAGAAAGAACATTCCAGTTTGCTAAAGCTGTTAGGCTTTTCGTTAAAACATTGCCGAAGACAATTGCAAATATCGAGGATGGCAAACAAGTAGTAAAAGCCTCGGGTTCAGTGGGTGCAAACTACAGGGAGGCCAACGAATCATTAAGCAAAAAAGACTTTTTGATGAGGATGAAAATAAGCCGTAAGGAAGCCAAAGAAAGCGCTTATTGGCTCAGGTTAATTTATGAGACGAATAATTTGAAGAATGCTTATGATGCCCAAAATTTGATACAAGAAGCAAATGAATTGAAAAAGATATTTTCATCAATACTGGAAAAATCAAGATAGTTTTGGTCATTAATATTTGGAATTTAATTGGAATTTGATGCTTGGAACTTGTGATTTCATAGATCCCGTGTTCTATTAAAAAAATGGCCATAAAACCAATCAAACCGGAACATATTCAACGTCTTCTCATCCGTTCCACGAACTGGATCGGAGATGCCGTCATGACCACACCGGCTGTTCGGGCAATTCGGAAGCGCTTTCCAAACACCCACATCAGCCTTTTGGCCAAGCCTTGGGTGGTGCCTGTTTTTAAGGACAGCGAGCATATAGATCGTCTATTAACTTATGACGACGAAGGACGCCATAAAGGTATTTTGGGCAAATTTCGCTTGGCAAGGGATTTGAAAAAATATCATTTTGATGCAGCCATACTTTTGCAGAATGCTTTTGAGGCGGCCCTCATCACGTTTCTTGCCGGTATACCGCTTCGGATCGGATATAACACGGATGTGCGACAATTGTTACTCACACATGCCGTTTCATGCACGAATGAGATCAAAAAAAAACATCAAACCGATTACTATTTGAACATTATTCGTGGAATCGGTATGGAGGAAGACAACCGGGAGCTTTATCTAAAATTAAATCAAAGGGATCGATTTCAAGCAGAAAAAACTTTGTTAGAACAGCATCTATCGCTTGATGACAAAATAGTTGGAATAAACCCCGGTGCAACCTATGGACCTGCCAAACAATGGCCGCTTGAACGCTACGCACGTCTGGCCGACAAAATACAGGCGTTTACAGGAGGCCGGATTATCATTTTTGGCGGCCCTAATGACAAAAAGCTAGGCAAAAAGATTTTACAAAGAATGCGGCATCGACCCATTGATCTTTCCGGTAAAACCAGGCTGGGAGAGGCCATGGCTTTAATAGAAAGGTGCGATCTGTTTATCACAAATGATTCCGGTCTCATGCACGTCGCCGCGGCCCTCGATGTTCCCCTTATTGCAGTGTTCGGCTCCACCAATTCTATAACCACAGGACCTTTGAGTCAGAACAGTAGAATTGTGCAGGTTCCTTTGGAATGCAGTCCATGCCTTCGACCGGAATGTCCCCATGGACACCTTGACTGCATGGATCAAATCAGTGTTGAGATGGTGTTTAAAGTTGTAAAGGAAATGTTGTGAATATCCTCATCGTGAAGCTGAGTGCCATTGGCGATGTCATCCATACACTGCCCGCTTTGAATGCCGTCAGGAACTATTATCCAAATGCAAATATTACATGGCTGGTGGAAGAAGACGCCGCTCCTCTTGTTCAAGGCCATGAAGCACTGGACCGCGTTATAGTATCTAAGCGTAAGCGCTGGTTGAAAGCGTTACGAAGCTTATCCTTTTTGAACACAGTTCAGGAAGTATGTGGCTTCATCAAGGCATTGCGGGATACCCGTTATGATATGATCCTCGATTTTCAGGCATTATTGAAAAGCGGTATTCTAATTGCCCTTGCCAGGGGTCAAAGAAAAATCGGATTCGGCAAAGGTCTCGAACATATGGAGCATAGCTATATTTTTTTAAACGAACATATCCCGGCAGTAGATATGGAGATTCATGCACTTTCAAGGGGAATGGTGCTTCTAAATGCTGTGGGCATTCCCACCAACGAGGTCGAATACAAACTGCCGGTGTCTGATCATGATCGCAAAAATATCGATGAACTTATGAAACAGCTCGGTATAAATGGCGTGAAGTCCCTTGTCGCCATCAATCCGGTTGCCAAGTGGGAAACAAAACTCTGGCCGAATAAAAAATTTGCTGAATTTGCTGATATGCTTATTGACCAATACGATATGAAGATTGTATTTACCGGTGGAATTAAAGATTATTCGATAATTCAGGCCATCACGTCTTCAATGAAAGGCCGGGCAATAAATTTTGCCGGTAAAACCACCTTAACGGAACTGGCCGCTCTTTATGAAAAAGCAGCGTTGGTGATATCCACAGATACCGGGCCCATGCACTTGGCCGCTGCAATGGGAACGCCTGTGGTGGCCCTTTTCGGGCCGACCGCTCCATGGAGAACCGGCCCTTACGGGAGAGGCCACCAGATTATAACGGCTGGACTGGAATGCAGCCCCTGCTTTAAACGCAGATGCGAAACAACGGACTGTATGTATCAGATCTCCATGGATCAGGTTTTAAACGGGGTCAAAAAGGTATTTGGGGTTTAGCGTTATTTATCTCATCACATAAAAAGCGCTTCATATACATCTATGACTTTTAAGGTCATCTGTTCCCATGTGTTATTGAGAGCTGTATGATGGGCTTTCTTTCCCATTTCAAGGCGTTTTTCTTTATTTAACAGAAGATTAATTTTAGAGCCGATCATCTCGATATCCTCTCTGTTGACGACAAACCCATTCTCTCCTTGTACAACCAAATCTTTTGCACCGACTTTATCACTGATAATAACAGGTAATGAGGCAGCCATTGCTTCAGTGACAACCATTCCAAATGTGTCAAATTTGGACAACATGACGAGAATATCACCGGCTTGATATATCCTCTCTATATCATTTCGAACGCCGGAAAAAATTAACTGCTTCCCAATTCCAAGCTTATGAGCAAGCGCATTATATTTCCTATTATTCCCCTTGCCCACCACCAGCACTTTCACCTGATCATTATCGTATTTTGATTTTAAAAGAGCTATGGCAGATAGAAGTGAGTCGAGTCCTTTCACTTCGAAATTCATCCCAACAAATAAAATGAGGAGATCCGATTCAGATATGCCGAACGCGTGTCTTATTTTTTGTCTATTGTATGGATTGGCAGATTGAAACCTTAGTACATCTACTCCTGGATGAATGACCCTGATTTTCCGTTCATCTAAGTGAAAAGTTTCCAGTAACTTTATTTTGACTAAATTGGATACCGGCAAAAACATCTGACAGCTAGAACATGTAAACATATGTTTTTCGGTCCAGGATGTCCCGCTATCATAAAGGCTAGGCCATCTTTTCTGCCTGATTTCTCTGACCCAAGTTCGGTGGGGGATACTGTGTAATGTAACGACATTAGACTTAAAAACTCGATCATGGCTATGAATCAAGTCAAAATCCATTTTTGCTATTTTTCTGTTTGCGAGATAAGCGAAACTGATGGTTGTCAGCCATTTAGGAAAAGATATAATTGGAACCCTATGGAAAGTAATACGTTTAGACTTGGTCCTCCATTTGTTTGAAAAAACATGAATTTCATAGGAGGGAATTTGGGCAAGACGCTCTGTTAACTCAAACACAAAACGTTCACCTCCGCCAACAAGACCATATTTCGGTACAACTACGGCGATCTTTTTTTGATTTGATGCCATTTCTTTTAATTATATATGACGAGTTTAGATGTCAAGTATGCACAAATGCGTTTGCCCTGAATAGTTACCTTTTAAGCGGCTGAATCAAACTTACAATGTGTCTTGCAAAAGTTTCAGATGTTCTGTTATAACCCAGAAAAAATAAACATATTAAAGTGCTGAAAAAAAATAAAGACGTAATTTTATGATTCCATCCTCACAACCCCATATTCTGATTTTTGAGCCCCGAATGAAAGGCCATCATTTAAAATGGTTGCGGTATATAGCAGAAGATTTTATTGTCGCCGGTTATAAACTGACATTGGGAGTGGATTGGAGGCCGGAGTCTAGGGGACTGATCTATAATGAGCTCTCGAGCTTAATGGAGAAAATTACAATACTATCCATTTATAATGAAGCTGGTAAGTTTCGAAAAGGCAATAAACTAAAGGCTCTTGCCGACTGTTTTTCTGAAAGCAGAGCTCAAGAAGTCTTTGTTAATAATCTTGATGATATTGTTTCACACTGTTTAAGATTAGCATCTGCAGGAATATTTCCACCTAAAATACTGAAAGGGCGAGTTAGTGGTGTCTATTTTCGTCCCCGATTTTTGCTGAATCCTGTCTGGCCGCCAGGTAATTTAATAAAAACCATCGGTTTTACCCGTCTTATTAAAAAGCACTGGTTTAAAAATATCTATCTGATGGACGAATATTTATTTTCAAATATTCAAGATCGATCGACAGATCAATCTTTTCATTTCTTGCCGGACCCATGGTCCGGAGATTTTTCCCAACCAAATGACCGGGCAAAAGAAATACTGAGAATTCCTTTGGACAAATTCGTTTTTCTTAATTACGGGATTGGTGATAAAAGAAAAGGCTTGCACCTTGTGATTCGTGCGATGCTTGAAACTTCTGATGAATCTCGATTATATCTTTTGTGTGCCGGTCAAATTTCGAAAAATAATACCATTTGCAGCGGTCTTGATAAACTTGTAACTTTAGGACGTGCCAAGGTTATGGATCGTTATGTTTCTGATGCCGAAGAAGCATTATGCTTTTGTGCCGCTGATGCCGTATTGCTCCCTTATATAAACCATTTTGGATCCAGTGGTGTTCTTTCTTTGGCGGCGGGAGCAGGGAAAATGGTTGTCGCATCGGATGATGGACTTGTCGGTAGGCGTGTACTTGAGCATAAACTCGGGTTGCTATTTTCATCCGGTAATAGTAAAGCACTCGGAAAAAGCATGAGCCAGGCAATGTTGTTATCCGGGTCTGATAGGGATCAATTTTACAATTCGGCTCTTGAATATTCTCTATCGTGCAACCGTGAGGCATTTAGACAAGCGTTACTTGCACCTTTTTAGATTTGTTGTAACACTTTAGCCTTTTGAAAACATTGCCGCATCAGGTATGATTAAATTTTTGCTGAAAGAACTCGTGAATAAGGGCTCGTAATGAAAGAACCTGCCCGGGCTATCAATAAAGGTCTCTTCTTTAACAGGGAGTATCATCTATAAAGTTAAATCGCCTATGGTTCTTTCAAAACGATCCCTAATTCACCCTGCCCGCTCGTGCCTTACGTGGCAGGCTGGTCAGACAGCTTCCAGCCAAAAATTTAATCCTACCTGAAGCTCCTTTGAAATCGATTTGTTTCAAAGGATTAAACTATTACGAATTGTTTGGCTTTTATTTTGCCCTGAAAAACCTGGTCCTCTGGGTCAGGTTAGAGTTCTATGGCTCTGCCTGACAAATTGCTACAAGAGTTTGAAGTGAACTAAAGTTTAAAGTGAGCTAAAGTTAAGGAATTCTGTCAATTATAAAAAAACACCGGAGCGAAGCGACACCATAACTTTAGGCACTTTAGATCACTTTAGGCACTTTTAACTTGTCTGGTTTTCAGGAAAACAGCCCCTTCCAGGGGTAACCCAAAGCCTGGCCCTCTGGGCCAGGATATTTACTCATTGATTATGCTGGTTAAGGGAAACAAATTATCACGAAGAGATATAAGAAATATTTTACTGATACAGTTGGGTGATATCGGAGATGTGGTTCTTTCTTTTCCTTGTATCAGAGCCTTGAAAGAAAATTTTCCTGACGCAAACATAATTGTTGCTGTAAGAGAAAAGGCAAAGGAATTAATCGAAGATTGCCCTTGGGCTGCGGACGTAATTTCCATCAATGAAGAAAAAAGAACCTGGATGGAGGAATTAAAGTATCAAAAAAAGTTTTTTTCGCGTATACGCAAATTTCGTTTTGACTTAACGATTGACATAAAACCTGGGGATCGGGGAGCCATTCTTGCCTTTCTATCCGGGGCGAGACAAAAAATAAGTTTTTACGCCATTGATGGAAAACTTTGGCGTAATAGAGTATTTACTCATCTAATGCTTCCTCAGCCTGAACCCGGTCGGCATATGAGCCAGCATTACCTTAGTCTTTTGGAAGCTTATCATATAAGAACAGATCATACATGGCCTGAACATCACGTTTCTCAGGACAAACTCCAAAAAGCCAGGGCTCTTTTAAAGCGTAAAGGTGTTTCGCTTCATCGATTTGTCGTTGCCATTCAGCCTTTTTCTCTATGGAAATACAAAGAGTGGGGAGTGGATAAATATATTCAATTGATTAAATGGCTTATATCGGAATATAATGTTTCCATAATTATCACCGGTTCTCTTGATGAAAGGAAGCGTGCCGATGAGATTATTGAAAAATGTCAGCGGTACGCATATAATTTGGCGGGAGAAACTTCCATAGGAACATTAGCCGCTGTTTTTAAAACCTGCAAATTATTTATTGGAGTGGACAGTGCCGGTGTTCATATTTCCGCGGCGGTTGGCATCCCCACTTTGAGCATTTTTGGGCCATCTTCGGTCTCTGATTGGGCGCCAAGAGGTAAACATCATTATGTAGTGCATAAAACCCTTTCTTGTGTGCCTTGTAAAGACAAAGGGTGTCAAGACAGTGAGTTCAGTCGTTGTCTTGAAGAGTTGACATTAAAAGAAGTAAAAGCTGTAGTTAAAAGTATAGCGGATGGGATTCTGAGGTGAAAGGTCTGTGACCAAAGTGAGGATTGTTAAAAATTGGGACTGGCCGGATCTTATGCGCCAAACTCCAGGTCAAAAGGGGATATGGGACGGGATAGAATTTACGTGTGATCCCATTGAGGCGTGTGATTTCCTTATTATGCTCAACAATTGCATGCGAATCGATACCCATGTCAAATGTCCCAAAAACAACATATGGGCGATCATGCAAGAGCCTTATGAAAGGGGCTTTACGGATTGGATGGTTGAAAAACATGAATGTTTTGCAAAGGTATTGACCCACCATTTGCCATCTGATTCCGAAAAATATATTCCTTCCCAACCGGCTATCCCCTGGCATGTGAATAAGACGTTTGATCAGTTAATTTCCGTATCCAAACCAGAGAAAACAAAAAATTTGTCATGGATTGTGGGAGATGCGATGGACTTGCCCGGCCATATTAAAAGATGGTCATTTTTAAATTTCATTCAAAAAGATAAAGAATTAGATATCGATTTATACGGAAAGGCTATTCAATATATAGAAGACAAATGGGATGGGCTTGCACCTTACAGATATTCTCTGGCCATAGAAAATAACAATGGACCGAATTGCTGGACGGAAAAGCTGGCAGATTGTTTTTTGGCCTGGAGCGTACCGATATATTATGGTTGTACAAATATAAAAGATTATTTCCCTGAAGAATCATTTATAAGCATCGATATCGATCAACCCTCCCACAGCCTTGAAAAGATAAAGCGTATTATTTCTGAGGACAACTGGGACAATCGGATTCCATATATAGAAGAAGCTAGAAAGTTAGTGTTGTATCGCTATCAACTTTTCCCGTATTTATCAAAATTAATCCATTCTCATTTGGATCCATCGGCTGAAAAAGTATCTGTCACGATTCCGAGATATAAAAGAAGTATTAAAGCATCATTATATCACCTTCAATTTAAAATTATGAAAAAATTAAAAAAAGTAACCTGTTAAACACGCTCAGAGGATGATATATGATTCGTATAATTAAATGCTTCTATGAACGAATACAACTTGAGTATCAAAACGCCAAATGTCTGAGGTGTTACGCAGTAATCTAAAATGAAAGTATCGTATGAAAACAAGTATAATTATCTGTTTTTATGAACGGTTGCAGCATCTTAAGAGCTGTCTGGACTCAATTAAGGGCCAGTCCGAGTATTTTGACGAAGTCGTCATTGCCGACGATGGTTCCAAAGAATCCTGTGTGCATGAGCTCAAAAGGATGATGACCGACTATAATTTTCCCATTATCCACATCTCGCAACCTAAAAAAGGCTTTAGACCGGCGGCGGTCCGAAACAAAGGTATCAGACATGCCATCGGTGATTACCTGATTTTTTTTGATTGCGATTTCGCTGTTCTTCCTAAAGCTATAAAATTTCATATTGATGCCTCCGAGCAGGGAAGGTTCATCGCCGGTTCATGTAAATATTTGGACGAGAAGCAGACAAATACCCTGTTCCATGAGGGGGTTTCCGATAAACGACTCGAAGATCTGTATAATGCCATACCAGAGAGAGCTATCGTTAAAGAACATCGGCGATTTATCAGACATAGAATCTTTTTCCGTCTCGGCTTTGCAAGTGCCACAAAGCAACGGTTAAGCAGCCATTTTTCCATCCATCGAGAGGATATAGAGCGTGTTAACGGCTATGACGAAAACTTTGTCGGCTGGGGGGGTGAGGATGAGGATATGGCGATACGCCTTGCATCATCAGGGTTAAAGGGAAAGACGATAATACGGAAAGCAAGAGTTCTTCATCTCTATCATCCTAAAGAAATGGGTGATAAGCATTGGGAAGATGGAATTAATGTTGAGTATCTCAAAAGAAAAAACATTCCTTTCTATTGTGAAAATGGTTTAAATAAGGCCTAACTTAATTTCAAATAAAATTGAAATAATAATATACATCAGTAATCAAAGGAGATGTTAATGATTCTTCACAAAAAATATATGTATGATAAAATATCTATTGGGATAACGACTTTTGAGAATCGATTTGATCGGTACTTTGTTCCCCTGCTTTCCAGAATCAGAGATTATGACAATACTTCCGAAATCATCGTTGCCGTCAATGGTCAACATAACAAAGATTTTGATGAAAATTATAGACTTCGGATATTAGAATTTATGTCGAAAAAGAAAAAAATATTCCCCGTTTTGTTTCCTGTTTTTCGAGGCCTGTCAAAACTTTGGAATACGATTATTATTCATGCTACTCATGATCACATCCTTGTATTAAATGATGACATCATGATTACTAAACGTAACTATATGGAGAAGATAAAGAAGGCTTTATATCATAATGAAGGTAGGTCATTTTTAATCAATGGATCTTGGTCACATTTTGTTATCAGTAGAGAAGAAATTGATACATTAGGCTACTTTGATGAGAGACTTTTAGGGATCGGCGAGGAAGACGGTGATACTTCGTGGCGATACATTCACGAGTTCGGCCAGCCGATCAATAACTATTCTATAAGAGCATTTAAGAATTATGCAGAAGAAACCCAACACACAAAACCTATCAATATCAAGTGTCGCTCTAACTCCAAATACAGTTTGTTTAACAGGAAGTTTATCTACGAATACAAATATAGAGCGGATCCTGAAGGGATCAAGGGCATGTTTGATCATTCTTTCTCGATGAATGATTCAGGTCCAGCTCAATATCAAAATGAACGTTTCTATAGAACCCAAAAAGACGAGTTGTAGATTATGCTATTGTTGGATTTCCATAATCAATAATACATCTCGATGATTCGCGCTTGACTCATTGGACTCTTTCAGCACATCCTCTTTTCCACAAAAAAATAAAATGGACACTAAAAAAATGTTTAAAAATTTTAAGAATGCATCAGATGATTTAACTTCCATAGCAAAAAAATATGGAACAGATAAAGCTGATGGCCATTTTTATACGTCTCACTATGAAACCCATTTTGGTAAATTTAGAAACAAAAAAATAAATTTACTGGAAATAGGTGTTGGTGGTTATGATAAACCAGATGAGGGTGGCGAATCACTTCGCATGTGGAAAGAGTTTTTTAAGAACGGGAATATCTTTAGTATTGATATTTATGACAAACATTTACTTGAAGAAGATAGGATAAAAATATTTAGAGGAAGTCAGACAGATAAAGCGTTTTTAACGTCTGTCGTCAGGGAAATAGGGCCATTAGATATAATCATAGATGATGGAAGTCATATTAATAGTCATGTGGCCACTTCTTTCAATATATTATTTCCTTTTTTAAAAATCGGAGGAATTTATGCGATTGAGGACGTTCAAACTTCATATTGGCCAGACCATGGAGGTGACAGTTTTAATCTAAAAAAACCCAACACCACCATGAATTTTTTTAAAAATTTAACTGATGGTCTTAACTATGAGGAATTCGATAATCCGTATTACACACCCTCAGATTTTGACAAGCATATTGTATCAATCCACTTCTACCATAATTTAATTTTTCTATATAAGGGATTAAATAATGAAGGAAGTTTAGCGGCCCGAAATGATCCTATTAGAAAAAAGAAAAATCGAAGGAGATTAAAATATATTCTAAGACTGATTCGCTCAAAATTATTGATATGAAATTAGATTAGTTCGTTAAACCCTATGAGAAACTTCTCAGTAAAGTCGCTATATTTTTTCCAAAAGACGATATCTCAGTTTTTTCCATAAAGACATTTCCTTCCATTCAGGTTTCACAACCCTTATGGGCATTTCTCTATGTTCAAGCTGAATTGAATCGACAATCGTTGCTTTTTCCAGAGCCAATTCAACAGCAAAATATCTCTCCATAAGACCGGCGTTGGATCTCCAGTTAAACCGATGGTATCTTTCAACTTTCTCCGATTCAATAATAAATATATGAAATTTCATAATTTTTTCGAAAATACTGCTTGGCATCAATACAGCATGACAGATGGGGAAACAATTTTTTTGAGCCAGATCTTTTAGTGTATATCTTGTATCGAAAAAAATATTGTAATCATCCAGTATTACTTTGATGCAATTCCATTTAGACCGGAGATTTCCCTCTTGTTTTTCTGGTCTATACGGATTCATTAAAATACCTTGATCCCATAGTTGAGAAAAATTAAACGTTTGAAAGGAAAAGATCAACTCCTCTTTGGTTTTATCTATAGTGTTTTGGATTATTTCGCAAAACCCATTTGTTAAAACATGATCATACTCAATAAACCCAATGTAATCATACTGTTTATAGGTGTTATTTTTGTATAGATGATATAAAACGCTATTTTCATGATATCCTTTTCTTTGCAAATCAGCGTTATAGATACTAAAATCATGTTCAAATAAAATATCGTATTCAACAGTATTATTTAATTCGATTTCATATTCTTCATTAACTTTGACGAAAGTAAAATTATTCAGATTAAGTGAACTATCAACCGTATAATGCTCATCATATAGTTTTTTAAAGAAGGTGACATATATTTTCCAGGATTTCATTTTAATCTCCAAATCTGTCCTTACAGATTAATAGGGAATTCATTTAATTCAACGTCTCGGTATCGAGATGCCATAAAATTGTCATCAGTGATAAAGTCAAATAAAATAAATAGGCCAGTTTGCCCGGCAGCATATCCGTAAACATGCTTTGAATTATTGGAATCTTTAACTTAAGGCTATGAAAGACATTTCAAAATCACTTCTGATTTGCTGAGTGAATGAATTTCTTTATAAGCCCCTTCACCTTTTTTACGAAAGTTTTCTTTTTTAAAAGATTATATTCGTCCAGAGGTGACGCGTTTTCACAATATCTACATAAAATGTCAAGAGAATCATCATCGAGTCCTTTTTGTAATTTGAAAAATTCCTTTCCTTTGAATATTGATGTATAATTCGATGAAATTAGATTCCCTAAAATGTGTTGCATCCCATAATCCATGCAACATATCAGTACATCTCCGTTTGGGAGTAAAACGTTATGGTTAAATAGATTGCCGGCTGATCGGCAACGGATAAGGCCCTTTGATCTTGGGGGAATAGGAGGGTACACCTTGCCTTCGAGATTTCCTGCGCGAGACAACATCCTGGTTCTTGAGATACGTTTTTTTATCAATTGATGCACTTTCGGATGTGATTTCCCCATGGTCATGTATTCGCGATTTTGTATGTTGCTTTTTAAAATAGCATCGATTGTTTTCAGGTAATTATCGTTCACTTCTATTTTTGAATACCTTTCTTTGTCAGCCAAGTGGACATTAAACTGCCTA
>Ga0316194_10002901_pt1 | contig 11973 bp, 13 predicted proteins | sample CroRivsedime1_MG_FD_204936 | JGI IMG/M metagenome (GOLD analysis project Ga0316194, IMG submission 204936) | Coastal sediment microbial communities from Maine, United States - Cross River sediment 1 | ecosystem: Environmental > Aquatic > Marine > Coastal > Sediment | place: USA: Maine... | reverse complement strand
TGTGATGGTTAGAGTACTTGTCCGAAAGATGTTCGTTTTGCGCTTTTCATAATATCCATGCCTCCGGGGCGGTCATCAAGAGATGGTGGTCTTCCACCTTGGCATACGGGGTCAAACAAAATTTTAAAATCAAAGATAAAAGGAGAGCTGAAAAATGAAGATTAGAATCAGTTCAACAGGAAGAGATTCAAATACGCCAGAGGATAATATGCCGGACGTTTGATGTTAAGTTCAGGAAAGTAGATATGATTATCAGTGTAGCAAGCGGTAAAGGCGGAACGGGCAAGACCAGTTTGATTGCCGCCTTTGCCTCTTTGGCTGAAAGCAAGGTCCTCTGTGATGGCGATGTGGATGCGGCCGATCTTCACCTGATTATGCACCCGGAAATTACACAACGCCATGATTTTGTATCAGGTCAAACAGCATCAATAGACCAGAGTAAATGCACCCAGTGCGGTCTGTGCAGGGAGTTGTGCCGGTGGGAGGCCATCAACGCGGATTTCGCAGTAGACCCCATTGGGTGTGAAGGGTGCGGTGTTTGCTATTATTTATGCCCCGATGCGGCCATCAATTTTCATTTAAATACCTGTGGCGAATGGTTTATTTCAGAAACCCGCTTCGGTCTGCTGGCGCATGCCAGACTCGGCATTGCCGAAGAAAACTCCGGCAAACTGGTCACCTTGATCCGGCAGGAGGGTAAAAAGATTGCCGAAGAGCAAAATTTGGATCTATTGCTCACCGACGGACCGCCTGGTGTGGGTTGCCCTGTAATCGCCTCTCTCGGTGGAGCCACGGCAGTACTGATCGTAACCGAGCCGACCTTATCCGGACGGCACGATATGGAGCGGGTAGCCGAATTGGCTGCCTTTTTTAAAGTCCCGGCTATGATCTGCATAAATAAGTTCGATTTTAATCCCGCTGAAGGACAAGCCATTGAAGCTTTTGCAGAAGAGAAAGACATAAGCGTGGTAGGAAGGGTCCCCTTTGACCCCACCTTTACCAGGGCCATGATTGATGGCAAAAACATTGTGGAGTTTGACAGTACTTCCGAAGGCGGTAGAGCGGTCACCGCCATATGGGAAAACCTGATCCAGAGATTTTAGCAATGATGGACCTGTTTAGTAAGTTAAAAAAAATGAAGATACTGCTGATAGACGATGATGAATGGATCAGGAACTCTATGATCCTGTTTTTTGAAACCGAAGGGTGTCAATTGCTTGCCCTCGAAACTGCAGAAGAGGCAATAGAAGCACTCGAGCAGCAGCACTATGACATCATCATCACCGACTACCGGTTACCAGGAATGGATGGGCTGCAATTTCTCAACCGAGTTCAAAGCTTGTATCCCGATGCTCTGAAGATGCTCATTACGGCCTATAGGAGTCCGGAAGTTGTGTCAGCGGCGATCAAGGCAGGCATCCATGATTTCATCGAAAAACCGTTTACATCCGAAACCATTGAAGACTCTCTTTCCCGGTTAATTGCAGTGCATGAACAAAAATAACAGTGATTCAGCTTGTCGACCAAAAACTCATGGCAGCAAAGATTGTAAAGACTAAGGGTGTTTTATGATAAAATCCGGGCAGAGGAACCCGAATTTGAAGACATGTCGGTATCGACGGTTATTTACGTGGGTTATCCGGCGGAGCAGATCCTAAGGCAAGCCGATAAGCTGGAGTGCGATGTCATTGTCATGGGAACCCATGGCAAAGGCTTGTTTAGTACGACTTTCCTCGGCAGTGTCGCCAAAAAAGTGTTACGGAGAACACGAAAACCGGTTTTTATCATCCCTTTGCCGAAAGAGGAATCCGATCTGACCTACCATGACATTTGATGGCGTCCTACAAAGTCCTACCTACTGCGTTGTAGTGATTTTTCCGACCCTCGGCATAAGTGTTTGCCGATTATTACCTGTTTCTTACCGGATGGGCGTGGTAAGGTCCCAAAAATTTTGTAATAACCGGTATTGAAATGAACTGGGCACCGATAAAGAAGTCTTTAGATACAGGGGTCTTTCAACCCCATCTGCTGGAATATGAAAAAACCTGCGCCGGTTTCACCTGGGATAAATTCCGCTATGAGTTGGACGGCCTGCCGGGCGGTAGGGGCCTGAACATTGCCCACGAAGCGGCCGACCATCACGCCGCCGGGCCGCGCTGCGATCATCCGGCCATTCGATGGCTGGACCAGGATGGAACGGTGTTGGTTTTGACCTATGCTGATCTCAGGGAGCAAACCAACCGGTTTGCCAACGTGCTTTCCTGGTTGGGTGTGAACAAAGGCGAACGGGTGTTCACCCTTACAGGAAGAGTCCCCGAGCTTTATATTGCAGCCCTCGGCGCATGGAAGCAGACCGCCGTTTTTTGCCCTCTATTTTCGGCCTTTGGCCCGGAGCCCATCTGCCAGCGATTACGCAAGGGCGATGCCAAAGCCCTGGTGACCACCACGCGGCTGTACCGGCAAAAAGTCGCTGACCTGCGGGAGCACTTGCCGCAACTTACCCATGTCCTTTTGACGGACGCTGAGAACGACCTAAGCGGAGGTGCCTTGTCGCTACCCCAATGCATGGCACAAGCATCCGGCAAGTTTGTGATCCCGCCCACCGACCCGGAAGATATGGCAATTTTGCATTTCACCAGCGGCACCACGGGAATGCCAAAGGCAGCGATTCATGTGCATGAAGCTGTTCTTACCCATAACATGACAGGTAAGTACGTGTTGGATTTTCATCCTGAAGATGTGTTCTGGTGTACGGCGGATCCCGGCTGGGTGACCGGGACCTCTTACGGTATCATCGCGCCCCTGGTCCACGGTGTTACCAACATCATCGTGGAAGCCGATTTTGACGCTCAGCACTGGTGCCGCGTCCTGGAAAAGGAAAAAGTGACCATCTGGTACACCGCACCCACGGCTATCCGCAGGCTGATGCGCTTGGGCATCGAACCGCGCAAACAATACGACCTGCGTCACTTGCGCCTCATTCACAGCGTCGGTGAACCGCTCAACCCCGAAGCTGTCGTGTGGGGGCAACAGGCCCTGGGCTTGCCGATTCACGACAACTGGTGGCAGACCGAAACCGGTGGCATCATGATCGCCAATTTCCCGGCTGTCGATATCCGGCCCGGCTCCATGGGACTTACCTTGCCCGGTGTCGAAGCGGCCATTGTTCGCCGCGTGAACCCAAAAACCATCGAGGTGATAAAGGAGCCTGACGTCTTGGGCGAACTGGCGCTCAAGCCCGGCTGGCCCTCCATGTTTCGGGGCTATTTGCACGATGATCAGCGATATAAAAAGTGTTTTGAGGACGGCTGGTACATCACCGGTGACATGGCCCGACGGGATGCGGATGGTTACTTCTGGTTTATCGGGCGCGCCGACGACATTATAAATACCTCGGGGCATATGGTGGGTCCATTTGAAGTGGAGAGTGCTCTAATGGAACATCCGGCGGTGGCTGAGGCCGGCGTTATCGGCAAGCCTCACCCGATGATCGGGGAGCTTGTCAAGGCCTTCGTAGCTCTTAGACCGGGTTCAACGCCAGGTGAGAAGCTGCGTCTGGAGCTTATCGGTTTTGCCCGCAGGAAGCTAGGATCGGCGGTAGCGCCCAAAGAGATCGAGTTTCAGGATAAGCTGCCCAAGAATAAAGCCGGCAAAATCATGCGGCGGCTGCTAAAAGCCCATGAACTTGGAATAACCGAGGGCGACACATCGACCCTTGATACCGCCGAGGATTAGGCACTTAAAAATTTTGAATAGTGAATGGTGAATGTTGAATTAAAGTATTTTATCATTCGCATAATGGAGTGAAGTGATGACGGTCCGTAATCTTAATTTCATGTTCAACCCCTCGGCGGTCGCGTTGGTGGGAGCGAGTCAGAAACCGGGTTCCATAGGGGCTGTGCTTGCTCGGAATCTGGTGAGTGCCGGTTTTAAAGGTGAGATTTTTCCTGTTAATCCGAAATACAAAACCATTGAAGGGCTTCCGGCCTATCCCGATGTGAATAGCCTGCCCGAAGCTCCGGATCTTGCCGTGATTGCTACACCGCCGGATTCCGTTCCGGAACTGATAGCCGAGTTCGGCAAGCGGGGTACCCGGGCGGCGGTGGTTATCACGGCCGGATTCGGCGAAGGCGGCAGCGAAAAAGGAGAAAAGCTGTGCGCCCAAATGCGCGACTCGGCCTGCCTCCATCTGCTACGCATCGTGGGTCCCAACTGCCTGGGGATAATGGTGCCCGGGGTTGGTCTTAATGCGAGTTTTGGTCATGTTCAGCCGCTTCGCGGAAATATCGCGTTTGTCGCCCAGTCGGGAGCGGTTCAGACTTCAGTGCTTGACTGGGCAACATCGAAGGGAATCGGGTTTTCGCATTTTGTGTCCGTGGGCGATATGTCTGATGTCGATTTCGGCGATATGCTCGATTATCTGACCGCAGATTACAGTGCCAAAGCGATCCTGCTTTATATCGAGGCCGTCACCCATGCCCGCAAGTTCATGTCCGCAGCCCGGGCGGCAGCCCGGGTGAAACCGGTGATCGTGGTCAAGGCCGGCCGCCATTTAGAGGGCGCCCGGGCAGCTGCTTCTCATACCGGTGCCTTGGCCGGAGCCGATGCGGTTTACGATGCCGCCTTTCGCCGGGCCGGGATGCTGCGGGTGATGGATATGCAGGCTCTCTTTGATGCCGTGGAAACCTTGGCCATGGCCAATCGGTTTTCCGGAGATCACCTGGCCATTTTGACCAATGGCGGCGGTGTGGGTGTGCTGGCCACCGATGTTCTGATCGATAAAAAGGGGCGCTTGGCCGAGTTGTCTTCCGAAACCATGGCGCGCCTGAACAGCGTCCTTCCGCGTACCTGGTCACATAACAACCCGGTGGATATCATCGGCGATGCACCGCCGGGTCGCTATGTCGATGCGTTAAAGGCGCTTCTTGAAGATAAAGGGGTTGACGCCATTGTTGTGTTAAACTGCCCCACGGCAGTGGCATCGAGCACCGAGGCGGCCCGGGCGGTGGTTGACACGCTGAAAGAAAGCGGTTCAAAGGCAGATTCCAGGGGCCTTTTCACCAGCTGGCTGGGGATGGATTCCGCTCGCGAGGCCCGACAGCTATTTGCCGAAAACAGGATTCCGACCTATGAAACACCGGCCGAAGCGGTTCGTGGATTTATGCAGATTGTCCGCTACCGCCGCAGTCAGGAAACGCTAATGGAGACACCACCCAACATCCCGGAAGTTTTCGAGCCGGAAACGGAAAAGGCTCGCGGGATCGTTGGTAAAGCCTTGTCTGAGGGCCGCGTGTGGCTGACCGAAACCGAGGCAAAAGCCGTTCTGGCCGCTTACAAAATCCCGGCGGTCCGGACTTATGAAGCGGCCACAACAGAACAGGCCGCAGAGATTGCCGCCAGGCTGGGTGAACCCGTGGCATTAAAGATCCTATCCCCTGATATTACCCACAAGTCCGATGTGGGGGGTGTCGCCTTGGATCTGGCTTCTGAAGAATCGGTGCAAAAAACCGCCCAGGGCATGCTGGAGCGAATCCGGAAAATACTGCCCGAAGCCAGGATTTCAGGTTTTACCGTTCAGCCCATGATTCAGCGCCCCAATGCCCATGAACTGATTATCGGCATCAGCGATGACGTGCAGTTCGGCCCGGTGATTCTGTTCGGCCAGGGCGGTACGGCCGTGGAGATCATTGGAGATAAGGCCATTGCCCTGCCGCCGCTTAACATGCACCTGGCCCGCGAAGTGATGACCAATACGCGCGTATACCGCCTGCTTGAAGGTTACCGTGGCCGGCCGGCCGCTGACCTGGACAGCATTGCGCTAACCTTGGTCAAGGTTTCACAACTGGTCAGCGATATAGGAGATATCGCCGAACTGGACATCAATCCGCTGCTGGCTGACGAACAGGGGGTGCTGGCACTGGACGCACGCATTAAGGTGGTTAAATCGGATCTTCCCGCTACCCAGCGCCTGGCGATTCGTCCTTACCCAAAAGAGCTTGAGGAGATCCTTACACTTCCCGATGGCCAAACTTTGCTGCTTCGCCCCATACGGCCAGAAGACGAGCCTGCCCTTCAAGCGCTTTTCTCCAGACTTTCCATGGAGGAAATCCGTCTCCGTTTTCTGCACCCCATGAAAGTTTTACCACACAACCTGGCGGCGCGACTCACCCAGATTGACTATGACAGGGAGATGGCCCTGGTCCTCTGCGAGCCGACCCCTCAAAAAAAACCGGAGCTGTATGGCGGGGTGCGGTTTACGGCAGAGCCTGACGATAAGCGTGCTGAGTTTGCCGTCCTCCTGCGGCGCGATATGACCGGTATGGGGCTCGGGCCGATGCTAATGCGCCGCATTATCGATTACGCAAAGAACCGGGGTATCGGGGAGCTTTTCGGGGAGGTGTTGGCCGAGAATAAATCCATGCTGCGGCTCTGCAAAGCATTCGGCTTTACCCAAAGGCGCGACCCGGATGAGCCGGGGGTTATGCTTGTGTCACTGAGGCTGTGATGATCGAGGGATTTGAGAAAGGCTATGGGCCGGTTTTCGATTTCAAATACTCGATGCAACCCTTTAGCGTTGCCAGATTCGGGCAGTCTTCCTCGGGGATTTCCACTTTGAGCTCCTCTTGAAGCGCAACAGCGAAATTCATAAAATCCACAGAATCGAAATCGAACTGGTCGCGAAATCGGACGGCAGGATCGAGATTCTCAATATCAGCTTCCGGCGCAATCTTTCCGATAAGGTCCAGAGCAACTTCTTTGATTTGATCTTCGGTCAACATTTTTCCCACCGTTGTTTTGAGTTTTTTCTGTTCATGAAGTTATAAGCATCTCTTAAAACCATTACAACAGTCAGCGAATAAATTGGAGAATAAGCAGACTTTTTTGGTTCAATGGTCAATTTTGATGGTGTAAAATCCGAATTAGAAATTTTTCTAAAACATTATGGACAGGCAAAACTACAAGAATATGGGGATCGCTGTAATTACTTGAATTTATACAGTAATATAAGTTTTGCTTTTTGGCATATCTTGTGCATTAAGAAAAAGAGAATCGTTTTTACAGAAAGTTGAACAACTAACATGACGTTTTCATAAAAAAGGAGGTCATGATGTATAAAACCATCTTGGTCCCTTTGGATGGATCAAAACGAGCAGAGGCGATATTGCCCCATGTGGAAGAACTGGCTCTGCGGTTTGGCGCCAAAGTGATCTTTTTGCGAATTGAGGAGGATGTAATGATGCTGGGCTATGACGAGGTGGTTGATCTATCGGCATATCAACAGAATCGCGATCGACGCAAAAATGACGCAGGATCTTATTTGGCCGGTTTGGAGGGCGTATTGAAGGAGAAAAACATCAGCGCCAAAAGGATCGTCTCTTTCGGCTCTGTTGTGCAGTCAATTTTAGATACCGCCGAAAGGGAAGGTGCGGATCTTATCGCAATGGCCAGTCACGGCCGAAGCAGCCTCTCTCGGGTTTTTTATGGAAGCGTGGCCGCCGGTGTATTGCACCGTGTTGACCGACCCTTGCTGATCATCAGATCGAGGGGAGTCGAATAAATTAGGTTACAGGTATTTATTTCGGGAAAAGGCGTTTGTCTGGAGGCAAATCACAGGGCCACCGAAATGTTCGGGTATGATTATGACGAGTTAATAGGGATATTCGGATCAGATGTCATTGCACCGGAATCCAAAGAATTAGTACGACGCAATATAAAGGAATCTAATCAATGTGGTTGGGGAACGATTGGAAGAAATTGTCGAACATCTCCGAGTTGAAGCGGCGCTTAGAGAATCAGAAGAAAACCTTCGTTATCTGTCTTCGAGCCTCCTGAAAGCCCAGGAAAAAGAGCAACAGCGAATTTCCTTTGGATTGCACGATGAATTGGGGCAAGACCTCGCGGCCCTGATAATCCAGCAAAAGTCCATCGATAGCGGAACTGCCATGACGCGGGTGTAATGATATGTGGTCTCCAAGGAGGCCTTTGAGAAATACTATGAAGGAATCCATGTCTTATGAATCCATAACTGAAACCAGGGCGCACTGTAATCTTTGCCACCATCAGTGCAAGAGCCATGAAGGCAAGAGAGGTATTTGCGGTGTAAGGGAAAACCGAAGCGAAACCCTTTACAGCCTTAAATATATTAATGAGAATTGGAGGGATCAGAAATGTTTAAGAAATTATTAGTTGCGACAGACATGTTGGAGGCTTGTGATGCAGCAGTGTTAACAGCTCTGGAATTAGCTAAGCAAAACAATGGTAAATTACAAATCCTTCATGTACTGGAATCCAGCTCCACGATATATCGTAATTTTGTAAAGCATTTCAGGACTGGAGAAGAGATTGTTAGTACTGACGTGTATGAAGAATCGGTTAAAAAAGAAATAGAAAAAAAGTGCGCTGGCGCTTTGGGACCTAATGTTAAGTACGAAATTATGGTAACTGACGGCTTTCCCTGGGATGTAATTTTAAAATCGTCAAGGGAAAAAAGAGCGGAATTAATCGTGCTGGGTCCTCATTCTGGGAAAGCTGAAGAGAAAGGTGTTGCAAGGACAAGCGGAGCTATTGGTAGCACTCTAGAAGGTGTCATCATGCGAGAACGTTGCCCGGTAATGATTGTTAATCGCGTAATGTCCAAGGAAAGATTGAAATTTCAAAAGGTAATGGTGAGTACTGATTTTTCAAAGTCCTGCGCCTATGCATTCCGGTTCGCTCAAAAATTCGCGCAAAAACACGGCTCAAAACTTTTCCTATTTCACATGTTGCCCGTACCGCCTTCACCAATATATTCTCAAGCAGATTATGAAGCAAATCTTCATTCTTCGGAGAAAAAGCTGGAGGCGTTATGTGAGGATATACCCGACGGACTGGACTATGAATATAGAGTGTTAGGAGGTGCGCTGCCTCATTTGGAAATCGAAAAATATGCGGACAAGAAAGATATAGATCTTATTATAATGGGTTCCCATACAAAAGAAAATGGTGGAAAGTGGTATGTAGGAAGTGCGGTAGAACGAGTAAGTTTGAGATCCATCTGTCCGGTTATCGTGGTTACCGATCCTAAAGCTTTGTTGAGTATGGGTAGTTAATTAGGCAGCAACTACTGCGAATTATAAAGGAATACCATTTTAATTTAAAACCTGATCATCCCTGATCATTACTGATGGCTTCAAAGCCGGAGATAATGTCCAACAATTCGGCTGTGATGATGGACTGTCGGGTTTCTCTGAACTTGCCCTGAAGTTCTTCTTTAAGTTCTTGAATATTTTTCTCAGCGGCCTGCATGGACATAAGGCGGGCGCCATTTTCGCTTGCCAGGGATTGAGCGAAGCTCCGAAACAGGGCAACGAAAAGGTATTGCCGGAATAGGTGGCGAAAGAGATCGTCACCCGGCAGACCGGCACGGGGAAGACATCTGTTGGGCCAGGTTTTTCCTCTGTATTTTTCCAGCCAGCTTTTATCCAGGGGAAGTAGCTGAAAACAGACCGGGTGATAACTACCGCCCTTATCCAATTGATTGTATATAATATTCAATCCTTCTACTCTTTTCTCCCGCTGCCAGGCCTCAAAAGTCTTAACGATAAGGTAAACCTGATCATTGATTCCGGCCAAATCGCTGGGCAGGTCAAAATGTTCTTGGACTGTTTTGCCTTCATATACAAGACCCGGCCGGATTCGTTGCCCCGTCGTCCAGAAAAGAATTTTTTCTTTTCTTTCGGCTAACTCCTTTTCCTTTTGCAGGGCCAGATCGAGTACGACTTCGTTGAACTTTCCGCACATCCCCTGATCTGAGCCCAGTATAAGCAGGATGATTCCTTGCCAGGTTTTAATCGGTGCCAATTTTCCCACACTTTTAAAAAGCACCTGCCAGCCCAGATCGACAATCCTGCTGTACTCTTGTACCGCGCCCACCGCATCCTCAAACTGGCGAATATTTACAGCCGCCAGGCTCTTCATGGTTCTCACCACCGAAAGGAGATCCTGAGCCGTTTTAATTTTTTTCTTCAGACGCTCTATCGATTGCATTAGCTTAATATTAGAAGTTGTAACTTCTCCTTAATTTCGGACAGAAGTCGTTTCCAGATCATATCCTCGGGTCCGGCGTTCACCATCTCTTTTTCCGGCTCAGTCGCCGATCGCACCGATTCAATAATTGACCCTTCGGCCTCCGGTATCCGTTCCAGCGGCACACTGTCAAGGAGTCCATTGGAAGCGGCCAAAAGGATAACAATCTGTTCGGATGCGCTCAGCGGCAAGAACCGATCCTGTTTCAGAATTTCCCTGACCCGGTGTCCGTGGGCCAGGATTTTCCGGGTGCGTTCGTCGAGCCGGGTTCCGAAGCGTGCGAACGCCTCAAGTTCTTGAAATTGGGAATAGGAAAGGCGCAGATCGCCGGCAACCTTGCGATAGGCCGGATACTGTGCTTTACCTCCCACCCGAGAAACCGACATACCCACATCAACGGCAGGGAGAATCGCTCTCTGGAAGAGATCCGGTGAAAGGTAAATCTGCCCGTCGGTAATCGAGATCAGATTGGTGGGAATATAGGCCGATATTTTCTGTGCCTCGGTTTCAATGATGGGCATGGCGGTCAGTGATCCACCGCCGAACTCAGGCTTTAGATGGGTGGATCGCTCCAGCAGCCTTGAATGTATGTAGAAAATATCACCTGGAAAGGCTTCACGGCCCGGCGGCCTCCTTAATAGGAGCGAAAGCTGGCGGTACGCCACGGCATGTCGGGTCAGGTCATCGTACACGATGAGTACATCGTGCCCCTTTTGCATGAAATATTCCGCCATGGAGGTGGCGGCATAGGGTGCGATATACTGCATTCCGGGAGATTCGTCACCTTCAACCACCATCACCAGTGTATGTCCCATGGCGTCATGTTTTTTCAGATCGTCTATCACCCTGGCCACATTCGCGCTCCGTTGACCGATGGCACAGTAGACACAGAGGACCTCTTTTCCCTTTTGATTGGCAATGGCTTCCAGGGCAATCGCTGTTTTGCCGGTCTGGCGGTCTCCAAGGATCAGTTCTCGCTGCCCGCATCCGATGGGGATCAGTGCATCCACTACCTTCAGGCCGGTCTGAAGCGGTTTTTCAACCGGTGAACGCTGAATAATCGGCGGGGCCTCCCGGTGAACCGGCCAGCGATTTTTTTCACTGACCGGCCCCAGGGTGTCCAGGGGACGGCCCAGGGGGTCCACGACCCGTCCAATAAGCGTTTCGCCCACGGGGACATCCAGAATTCTACCCGTACGGGTCACCTCATCTCCGGCCCGCAGATCTTTTCCGGTTTCCAGAATAACAACGCCCACTCTGTCGGGGAGTATATCCAGCACCAGCCCCATCACCCCTTTTCCCAGGACAACAAGCTCTTCGGCCTTTACCCGTGAAAGGCCCTCGATACGGGCAATCCCCTGACCTACGAACCGGATGTGACCCACCTCCTGTTTTTCAAGAGAAGGAGAGAACTTCTTTACATTTTCCTCCAGGCCCCGGGAAGCTTCATTGAGCGCGGTAATAAGGGAATTCTTCATGCAGTATCCCTCGCTGTGGCAGATAAGAGCGGCAATACGGCATCCTCCATGCCCTGCATATACCAGTAAAGGTTCCACTCCACCTTCCAGTCACCGGACAGCAGGCGGATTCCGAATCCGAACTCGGGTTCAACCTCAAAGCCGATATTTGCGGCCCGGGGAAAAAGGGTTTTGATGCTATCGGTGACTCGGGCCTTAATCTTTGCGCTCAGCTTAAATCCTGATTGGATCGCAACCTGCTTTTGAGTCTGCAAATTTTTTTCTCTCAATGCCTCCTGTTCGGTTTTAACCTTTTCCAGAAACACATCGATGATCCGGACCTCCAAATCTTCTCGGGCGAGATCGGAGAGCACCTTTCGGGAGACGAAGAAGACCTGCTCGGCCACACGCGATTTGAGCTGCCGTGAAAAAAGGTCTTTTTCTTCTTTCA
>Ga0316194_10002900_pt1 | contig 11974 bp, 10 predicted proteins | sample CroRivsedime1_MG_FD_204936 | JGI IMG/M metagenome (GOLD analysis project Ga0316194, IMG submission 204936) | Coastal sediment microbial communities from Maine, United States - Cross River sediment 1 | ecosystem: Environmental > Aquatic > Marine > Coastal > Sediment | place: USA: Maine... | reverse complement strand
TCCCGATCCTCGAAGCAGATGAAGAGAATAGTCCGGGAATCCGTAGATCATGGCGATGAACGCGGCCCGTTGCACAGCTGCCTCCGGCGCCGCCATTTCCATGATTCGCTCGAGGTCTGCAAAGTAGAGGGCGTCGCCGAAAACCAGCCTGCCTTTGGCGTCCAGATGCTTGCCTTGGGCATAGTGCCAGTGCCGCTTTGATAGGTCCTGCAGGTGTATGCCACCCAGACCCCGGACGAAGCCGTCGATGGCGCAGAAGTGGGGGTAGCCTTCGTACATCTCACCGAAGCAGACCTCCACCTGAAGCGCGAGTAACTGATCGCCGAGCAGCCTTTTTCCACCGCGCAGGATGTCGAGTTCTGCGCCCTGAACGTCGATCTTCACGGCGTCGATGCGCGGCAGCTTGCGGCGCGCGTACAGGGCATCCAGCGTGGTAGTCGTGACCTGCTGGGTGGCGACGGTGTGAAACCGCTCGGGTTTGGGGAACTGGTCCAGAAACGCCAGATTGGGTCGATAGATGGACGATTTCCCTGCGCCCCTGGCAATATACAGCTCTCGGGAACCCTCGCTGTCTGCCAGCGCCACGTTGAAGACGTGAGGATAGCGCGCCTTCAACCTTCGATATTCGGCTTCCTCGGGCTCTACGAGGACCGGCGTGACCTGGTCTTGCCACTGTTTCCAGGGCTCCTGCAAGCCTTAGCGCGCGCCGATATCCAGCAGGTTCACCTTGTCCTGCATTGGAAACTTCATGTCCGCCTGGCTTCTGGCACGCGGGTCAACCGGCCTGCGCCAGTTCGGTGGGCGTGGACGCTGCGTGGTTGGGCTGACCGTTCCAGACAGCGTTGTTGAACACCCGGTCACTTGGTGTCACTTCCGAAGTCTGTATCGGTATGTACAGGTACTCTTTCTCGCATTCGAGGCCGGCCGGGGCGAACCGTATGTTGAGACCGGCGCGGCGCCGGTCCGAGTCGTTGGGGCTGCTGCCGTGGAGCAGCCAGCCGTGATAGATAATAAATTCGCCCGGTTTGAGCATCACCGGCCTGGCGCGTTTCAGATCTGCCTCGCCCAGAGCACCGGATTCGACCAGGCCGGATTTGATCTGCTTGTTGTAGTCACCGATCAGGGCGGCGTTGCTGCCGGGTATGATCTCGAGGCCCCCATTGCCCGGATCGATCTCGTCGATACCCATCCAGACCGCCAACGTGGGTACCGCCTTGCCGTCCGGCGTGAATCCGCCGTTGTGATCGCCCACATCCTGATGCCACGCCACCTCGGCTTTGCTGCGCGGGAGCTTGACCACGTAGCGGGTTTTGAACAGAGAAAAGCGCGGCCGTCCCATGACCTGCGCGACCCGGCGGATTACCGACGGGTGGGTGCAGACCTCGAACAGATCTGCCTCTTCGAGGTGCCGATTACGACCCTTCTTGACCGGTACGATGAGCTGCTGCCAGTCGGCGTCGCAGCGAAAAGGTCCGACGTAGCCTTCCCGTTCGAATGTCCTGAGTTGCTCTTCTGTCAGGCGATACGCTTCTGGTAGCGGGCCTTGATTGCGTCGGGAGGCGCAGGCCTGCAGGCTCTGCCAGCGCTCTGGTTGGGTCCAGAACGCATCTTTCCGCCCGCCGTAGTAGGGCGCCAGAACCTCGTCCAGCAGTTGGGCAGTACGCAAAGCGGCATCCGCATTGTCGGTTTTCACCTTCCCGGAAATCGCCTCGGTCACCGCCGCCAGCAAGCGTTCGTGCGGCCGTTCCACCTTGTCGAAATGGTAAGTTGTTCCGGTGGGCATTCCGAACCTGGCGCGCTGTTTGTTGAGCCAGCGTTGCGCCCGCGAGCGACTTAGCCTTGCTTTGGCGTTCTCCTCGAAATCGACCGTGACAGGTTTGTCGGTGGCGGTTCCCTGCATGGTCACGCGCCCGCGCACACCGTCGATGATTAGCCGATCGCCGGAATGGCTGGCCGCAAAATTCCACAGCGCGGTGCCTGCGATACCCCCATCAGTGCGGAACGACAGAGCCACCGCGTCTTCGCTGGTGTTGCGAGGAATGGCGTTTGTCACGCTTGCCCCGGTGAGTTGCAGCGCCCCGAACCAGAAGTCGAATAGATCAAGCATGTGGCAGGCCAGGGCGTAAAAGTTGCCACCGCCACTGACCGCAACGTCAGCCTCCCAGCCGCTCGATCGGGAGGGCTTGCTCATGCGATAGTCGACGCTGACGATCTGGCCCAGAACGCCGGAGTCGAGTATCTCTTTCACCTTCAGAAATCGCGGCAGGTGCCTGCGGTAGTAAGACACGTACAACGGAAGGCCGACGTTCCTGAAGGCATCTCGCATCTGCGTGAATTCAACCAGAGACCGTCCGGCAGGCTTCTCCACCAGGCAGGGTTTGCTGGCGTCGGCTGCTGCCTTTGCGTATTCCAGGTGATTGGCCGGTGGTGTGGCCACGTAGACGATGTCTACGTCAGGGTGTTGGATAACCGCGCTCGGGTCTGTAGTCCAATGCGCCGCACCATGCCTGGCGGCAAACGCTTCCGCGCCTGCCGCATCCCGGCGCATGACGGAGACGAGTCGGCTTCCGGGAATGGCATTGAACGATGCGCCCGCCTTGCGATCGGCGACATCGCCGCAGCCGACGATGCCCCAGCCTACTGTCCTGGTCATGCAGAAGCCCTCTGTTCTTTGTCTGTCTGACGTTTGATCACCAAGCCCTGTCCCGTAGGCAGATCCAGGACGATCTCGCTGGTTCCCGCGAAGTAATCCAGCGCGGCTTTGCGCGCTCCCGGACAGGTGGTCAGGCCATGATCGTCGAGCAGAATGACGCCGCCGGCAACCAGCCGCGGATAGAAAAACGCGATGGAGTCACGGGTAGGTTCGAAAAGATCCACGTCGATGTGGACGAAGCGGAACAGCACATCTTCGAGGCCCTTGAAAGTCTCGGGTATCCAGCCGATTTTGAGCTCGGCCTGCGGGAACTGGGCTAGCGCCGCCTGGGCCAGGGTTCCGTCGTGCTTGAGGTCACCGGCTTCCCAGCCCTTGGCGCCGGAAGCCATTCGGTCGATCTCGGCCGGCTCCGGCAGGCCGGAAAACGCGTCGAACCCGTAGTGTCGATCGTCGGATCCGTAAGATTTGTCCAGCGCCTTGCAGATCAACGCCGAACCGACGCCTCGAGCGACCCCGCACTCGGCGGTGCTGCCGCGCAGTTCCCGGGTGAAGCGGGCGAACTCTATCAGCACGAACCGGCGATCGAGCTTGCGTACCTGCGGCCGTCTCATCGTGGGGTCATTGAGCATATATGGCCGGTAAGGGTCCAGCCAGGATTGATCTGCAATCCACTGAATGTGGGATTTGTAGAGGTAGCGGTCACCCCACACGGCGACGCGCTCAACCAGTTTGTGTTGCAGCCGCCTGAACCGACTTTTTTCCGATCTCATGCTGCGACGTTGCCCGATAGTGGGGAGGAATGGAATCTTCGCACGCGGTCGGCATCCCGAGGCCCGCGCTTCAAGAGCCCTGGGCCCGGGATGGTACACGAGCGTCCTTGGGGCCGGCCAGCGGTGCGCGCCTTGCCGGCCACGCCTTGCCGGCCACGCCTTGCCGGCCACACCTTGCCGGCCACACCTTGCCGGCCACACCTTGCCGGCGGCTGGTCTGGGGTGGTGAGGTCCTATAAAATTTACGCTGAGCAGTATTCGTGCAACGATGGTTTTTCATGCTTCAAAGGGTGTTCGAACACGCCTTCAAGGTGCTGCCGGTAGATCGGCGCTACACGGCGGAGCGGCGGGTGCGCGGCTGGTTCGATCTGCAGCGTTTGAAGCAGGCGGATTTCATTGTGGCCTCGTTCGGGAAGAGCGGCAGGACCTGGGTGCGGGTGATGGTCTCGCGCCTTTATCAACTCGAGAAAGGGCTTGCCGAAGGCAGCCTGCTGGAGTTCAGCAATTATCATCGCCTCGACCCATCGGTACCGAAGATCCTGTTCACCCACGACAACTACCTTCGCGACTACACCCGAGACGGTGGATCCAAGCGCGCCTATCGGAACGAGCGCGTGGTCCTGCTGGTGCGTCATCCTGCGGATGTGGCGATGTCCCAGTATTTTCAGTGGAAGCATCGCATGCGGCCTCATAAAGTCGCTCTCAATCAGTATCCGCCAGCGAATGGCGCGCTTTCGCCCTTCGAGTTCATGATGGGAACCAGCGGCTTGCCCAAAGTCATCGAGTTCATGAACGAATGGATTCGCGGGGTGGACGAGGTGCGCGATGCCATGATTCTGCGCTACGAGGATATGCGCGCGGACACCGTCAAAGAACTCGGTCGCCTGGCCCGGTTTCTGGGCATCGAGGCTGAGCCGGAAATGCTGGAAGAAGTTGTGGAGTACGCGTCCGTCGAGAACATGAAGAAGCGGGAAGCTGAAGCTCAATCTGACAGCGACCGGCTGCGCGCCGCCGATCCCGACAATCCGGACAGCTTCAAGACCCGCCGCGCCAAGGTGGGCGGATACCACGACTATTTCGATGCGGAACAGATTCGACAGATCGAGCAGCAGATTGCGAATACGCTGGACAAGCGTTTCGGCTACGCTCCCTCGCAACCCGATTGAGACCTGGATTCATGGAACATTGCGTCTTCATCCATACCAACCCGAAACAGATTCTCGGTGCCATCGTTGCCCGGCACGCGCTGCGTCGCAGCTCCGTCAATAACGACCGGTTCGATGTGCGGTTCATCAATACCACGGATCACCCTTTCCTCCACGAGAAGGAAGGCCAGCTTTATCTGCGTGACGGAGTGAAGCGCGTCTGGCTCAACGACGATCTGCAGTCGTTTACCCCGTTGCGATTCATGCCCCCGGAGCTGATGGGTTATCAGGGGCGGGCCATCGTCATGGACCCGGACATATTTGCCGTTGCCGATATCTGGGAGCTGTTGACCCGTGACATGCAGGGTAAATCCATCATGTGCCGCCCGCGTTCCGGGACCAAGGGCGTCGTAGATCGCTGTCTGGCATCCAGCGTCATGCTGCTGGACTGCGCGAAGCTCACGCACTGGCGCTGCGAGGAACAGTTCCGGTCGATGTTCGACTCCAAGCTCGACTATCACGACTGGATCTGCCTGAAGACCGAGCCGCGGGAAAGCATCGGCATGTTCGAGAACGAGTGGAACGACTTCGATCACCTCACCTCGCGCACCAAGATGCTGCATACCACGCGCAGAAAAACCCAGCCCTGGAAGACCGGGCTACCTGTGGACTGGCGGCCAGCGGAACGTTTCAGGCTGTTTCCCCCCATAGGCTGGCTGATGCGTGGCCGCCGCAAGCTGTTCGGCGACTATGCTTTCCTGGGCAATTACAAAGCGCATCCGGACGAGAACCAGGAGCGGCTGTTCTTCGGGCTGCTGCGTGAGTGCCTCGAAGAGGGTGTGGTGACAGAGCAGATGCTGGAGGCGGAAATGTCACAGAACCACGTTCGGCACGATGCGCGGGAGGTTCTGGAGAAAACCCCGCCCCTGGCCCCGCCTCCGCAGCCGCCGCTCGCGTTGCCTGCCTGATCTAATCCCGGCGCGGCTCGTTGTCGCGTTTCCCGGCACTTTCCGACATCAGCGCCAGCACCCGCGTGATGGTTGCATTCAGGGAGCCGTCCTCGACATGGCGGGTGCTTGGATGGCCTTCGCCAAGCCATGCCGCGCGACCATCTTCGACGAGCTCGGCGTGTATCCGTCCCACATCTCGCGAGAACCTTGCCGGCGCGAGAACCATCGCCAGACGATGAGTCAATGGCTTCCAGCGATAGCTGGCGCGATGCAGCCACCAGGGGCGATCGGCGGCCGGTGATATCGATGCGAGGTAGGTCGGCTTTCCCGTGGCCAGCGCCTCGGTGATCATTGAGACGCTTTCTTCAGTTACGACGATGCGGTCGGCCAGAGCAAGCAATGCCCAGTAAGGGTTTTCAGCAGCGTCTTTAGTCCATCGGTATCTGAAGCTCGGCACGTCGATGGCCTCCTCGAGGCGGCGGGAAAAATCGTCCGGCGTGCGCGGGCTGGTGGTTAGCAGAAGGCTCCCGTTCAGCGACCCCACGAAGCTGTTGAGCTGCCGTGCCAGCCGGTCTGCGGCGGCGCTGGTGAACACGAATGGACCGCTGTCGCCGCCCAGCAGCAGTGCGATTCTCGGCGTCGGCAGATGTTCCAGCCGCGCCGCCCAGTGCCCTGCGGCGTCGGACAGCCTGGCCGGGTCCGGCTGCTGCAGCGGTAGCGGGTTGATCAGCACGTTTGCAGACGGTTGGAGCGCGTACTGCGGGGTGGAAACGACCAGGTCGAAACGCTCGGGCCGTGACCAGGGTCGACCGACGTGTACCAGGCGCGTTCGGTTTCCCGATCGGTTCCTGATCCAGCGAGCCACAAGCTCGTTGCGGCGACCGGCCGTCAGCACGAGATCGGGCCAGGGGGGCCGCAGGCCCGTCCGACTGCGTCTATCCAACCCCGCGAGTGTGGGGCGGGATGCTATGTGCAGCAGCAGTTCGTAGCGCCGAAAGGCCAGGGGCTTTTCCGCGATCGTCCAGTCGCCGAGTTGATTCAGCGCGCTCGCGAGAGTGCGCAGCTGGGCATTGTCGCCAGCCTTGGGCCCGGCGAGAATCCAGACCAGGGGCGAATCGTTGCCTGAGGCTCTCACGGTAGTTCCGCTCTCGAAACCGTCGGCTCTGCTTGAATCATGGGCGTGCTATCCAAGTTATAATCTAGGTGTTCCTTGTGCAGTCGAGCCTAAAATCGCAGTGCATCGGCGGAATGCCAACCGGATCTGTTCTCTAGCCTATGAATCTCAGACACAACCTGCATCTCCTGGCGCAGTATTGCCAGTCTGTACCTCTCAGGCTGCTCTGGCTTGTTGCCGCGCTGCTTCCCAGTCGCCGGGCGTCTAGCTTTGGCGCGGCGCTGCTTGGTGCCCTTGGACCTCTGTCGCGCAAGCATCGCCACGTGCGACGGAATCTGGCCTTTGTGCTGCCGGATGCGCCGGACGAGGATGTCGAGCGGGTCGCCCGCCAGGTTTGGCGGAACTTCGGCTCGGTGCTGGCGGAGTATCCGCATCTGCGCAGCATTACCGCCGAACGCTGCGATATTCGCGTGCCCGCGGAAGTTCAGGCGCTGTTTGACCAGGGCCGTCCGGCGCTGTTCGTCTCCGGCCACGTTGGCAACTGGGAGATCGTGCCGTCCTTTCTCGCCACGAAATGTCGGGGACTGCTCGTGGTCTACAGTCCGGATATCAACCCCTTCGTCGAAGCATCGCTGCAGCGGCGGCGCCAGTACCCGGGCGTCGCCTTTGTAGACAAAGATGGCGCGCTTCGACAGATGCTCACCGCAGCGCAGGAGGGTGCTTCGCTCGGCCTGCTGCCGGATCTGCGGGTTGATTCCGGGACGCTGTTGCCATTGTTCGACGTCGAAGCCCCAACCACCATCAGTCCGGCGCGTATTGCCCAGCGGGTAGGTTATCCCCTGATACCCCTTCACGTAGAGCGCCTGCCTGATGGACGTTTCACGGTCGATTTTCATCCGCCCTTGGTGGCGCGGCCCGGGCTGCAGGGTAAAGAGGCCGCGATCGACGTCACCCGGCAGTTCTACGCGCTGCTGGAGATCTGGATCAGCGAACGACCGGGTCAGTGGCTCTGTACCAAGCGCCGCTGGCCTAAACATGCGGTCCCCCGCACTCAACGCTGAGCTTCGAGGCTCAGCTGGTGAGTGATGCGGTGGCGACCCTCGGCCCTCTATTACGAACGCCAATTTTCTTTCCCTTATCGCTTACGTTTTCCTACTTCCCTCAAGGCACCAATTGGCGGCAATATCGGTCCGTGCAGATCGGGAACGTGAATAAAAACAGAAACTAATCCGGGTCATGCAACCACAAAATCGAATAGAGCGGGCAAGCTCATTCGAAATAGAGAAAAAGCTGCGGAAAAGATGTCCGCGGTACGTTTAGAGAGCCTGGGTTAACAGGCCGAAAGAATCAGGCAGCCAAGGACACGCTGCAAACACAGCTAGGCGCTACGCGGAATTAACCCGACGGCGCCGGATGTTCCAGGGAGGTGAACATGGGGGCTTTTCCTACAGACGTTGTTTCATTCATCGAACGTCACTTCGACAGGCGGGATATACCCGCTGTCTACATACTGCTCGAGAGCGAGATTATCCGGACGCCGCGGGTGATGCGCTCTGTGCTCTTTCTTTCCAACGGTAGCCTCAGCATGCTCGAGCACTACATGGAGGTCTGCCGGCTTGATGTTCGTGAGGTAATCACCCGTGCCGAGTACGTGCTCGGTGTGTCGCAAGAGCCCATGCTGTTGCGATCCATGACGGAGCCTTTCCAGGAAGAACATTTCAGTGATCCCGTCTTCGAGACCGGCCGGTTTGGATCCATGACCGCTATGCAGCCTTCAGCTGTTGGTAAAGCGCCCGCGGCTGGTAAAGCGCCCGCGGCTGTTGAAGAGTCGACGGCGCCGGTCAAGGCAGGGCCGAAGCGGGTCGCCGCTCGCCCCGGGCCGCATCACCGGAACATCATCAATTGCAGCTTCAAGCTGGGCGAGGCAACCTATCTCATTGCGAGTTCACAGCCGCGCCCGCTCCAGGTTAATTGCCATCGCAAACAGTCCAACGTCATTGGTCTGGTGACCTTGCCGCTGGTATTCGTCCTGGAGCAGTTGGCGGAAGCCGTAGAGATGGACGTGCCGGTTTAGCCGGCTGTCTCAACAGATCGGGAACCTGTCGGCTAGGCCCGGTTGCGGGCTTGGCCGCCTCCCATAAGGCAGCTCAGTACTTCCTCGCGGCGCATTTTTCGGATTTCCGGTTTGGGGCCCAGGGACTTGACGTTCAGCCAGTCTTCGGCCGTGTTGTTTTCGTGCATCACCAGATACGAGATGCCCTGGTTCTGGATGATTCGGCCTTTCAGATGCGTATTCACTCATTTTCCCCCGCAGGAAGTTTGAATACAGATCATGCGCCATCTGCCATTGAGGATGTGTGAAGTCTTTGCCCCCAGATGTAAGTCAAATTCAGGCGCCTCGCGGTGGATGGTAGGGACCGCAGACTTGGCGGACCTGGTTTTTTGGTAGTCTCTGCAGCATGGCTATTCGTCATCTCAGCGTGCTCGACCAGTCACCGATTCCCAGCGGTTCGGATGCTCAGCAGGCGCTCCGGGATAGCGTAGCCCTGGCCCGCATTACCGAGGAGTTGGGCTACCACCGTTACTGGGTTGCCGAACACCACGGTTCGGCCAGCTTTGCCGGCTGCTCCCCGGAGATTCTCATTGGCCACATCGCCGACGCCACCAGCCGCATCAGGGTGGGCTCTGCCGGGGTCATGCTGATGCACTACAGCCCGTTGAAGGTGGCGGAGAACTTCAAGCTGCTGGAGGCGCTGCATCCGGGCCGAATAGATCTTGGGATCGGTCGTGCGCCGGGCAGCGACGGCGTCACTGCCGCGGCGCTGGCCTATGGGTCTCCGGTAGGCATTGAGTATTTCCCGGCTAAGACGGCGGATCTGAAAGCGTTTCTCTGCGGGGACAAACCGCTTACCGACGGTCTGGAAAAGGTGGTAGCGACGCCTCTGGTCGAAGAACCTCCGCAGCTTTGGATGCTCGGCTCCTCGGAAGATGGCGCCCGGTTGGCCGCCCATTTCGGATTGCCGTTCGCCTACGCGCATTTCATCAACCCTGACCACATGGGGCGTGCATGCGATGTCTATCGGAGGAAATTCCGACCGAGCGAGCGGATCCAGGAGCCGTTGATCTCTCTTGCCGTGTTCGCGCTGTGTGCCGATACGCAGCTGGAGGCCGAGCGTCTGGGCAGATGCCGAGATCTCTGGGGAGTGCGCGTGCATCGGGGCGAGTTCGCCCCATTTCCCTCCATCCAGGAGGCGGAGGCGTATGAGTTTACTGCTGCAGAGTCCGCGCACATCGCCAGCAGGCATGATAGGCAGATTCTCGGTACCCAGGACCGGGTGGCTCAGCAGCTCGCAGATCTCGCAGAACGGGCCGGCGCTGAGGAATTGGCGATCGTTTCCATCACGCATGATTTCCAGGCGCGGGCTCGCTGCTACGAGCTGCTTGCCGCTATTGACTGGGGAGTGAACGCCGGCGGTTAGCCTGTGGCGGGCAGGTCGTCGAAACTGGACGGAAGCGTCAGCACACTTGCTCATAATGTAAATTTATATTACAAATACGAGCGTGCGCGGTTCAGAGAATCGATACATTGCGGCAGTACTATAAATGGCGGATCTATTCACGAATGGCATTCCGATTGTTTGCATGCAGATCTCTGGTACGAGTGCCGCTCATGCGGGCTACAAGAGCAGTTGGGGCTCCCGCGAGGGGAATGCCTCCCATGAGTTCACGAACTTTGGCCAGTATGTGGCCAGCCATCGCCAAGCCAACGGCCAATTAAAACTAAACGGCAATTTGAGAAAGATCATTACTCACCTCAGACAAGGCGATTTCGATCATGGTCGTGCGTTACGCGGGCTGGACCAACTGGCGCAAAAATATCACCGGAAGGCAGCCACCATCGCTACGAAAGGCATGACAAGCGCACTGGAGCCGGCGGCGGGTGCCCTTCGTTCGTTTCGCTTTGGGTGGGCATTTCGCATCAACGGTGTGTCTGCTCCCTTTTGGCCGCGCGGGGTGAGGCAATCGGCTTGGCATCATGCGCATGCGGTGCAGCATTCATCGTTCTGCGACAGTCGCTGATTCTCGCCGATGCTAGAATTTTCGCCCATTTGGCGTGTGCGTGAGAGGCCTAGCTTGCTGGTAACCTGTTCGAAATTTAGTATTTGCTTGACGGTTTGGCTTCTGTTTTGCGTCTGCGCAGGAGCGCAGGCCCAGGGTCCGTCGGCCTCTGCGGACGAAGAAGTGCTCGAGGAGGTAGTGGTTTACGGGCGTGCGCAGGAGCTGGTGGGCCTTGCCAGCACGGCCTCTGAGGGCTTGGTAGGTTACGACGATATTCGTTTGCCGCCGCTGCTGAGGGTTGGCGAACTGGTAGAGGCCGTGCCCGGCATGGTCGCGACCCAGCACTCGGGGACGGGCAAAGCGAACCAGTACTTCCTGCGTGGTTTCAACCTTGACCACGGGACGGACTTCTCCGCCCATGCTGGTCGCGTGCCCGTCAATATGCGCACGCACGGTCATGGGCAGGGCTATCTCGACCTTAACTTCATCATTCCGGAGCTGGTCGAGACAACCACCTATTATAAAGGCCCGTATCATGCCCAGGTCGGTGATTTTTCCTCCGCGGGAAGCGTAGAGTTTGCTTTTTACGAGCGGCTTGAAGAGCCTTTTGTGCAGGGCACGCTAGGCGAGAACGGCTATTCTCGCGGCGTCGTTGCAGGCAGCTTGGATGTGCCTAACAGCCGTAATGACGTGCTGATGGGGGCGCTCGACGTTACCGGCAATGATGGTCCCTGGGATATCGACGAGGATCTCGAACAGTATAAGCTCTTCTTAAGCTACGGCTTTGACTTCGCGGGCGGCAGAGCGCGTCTGACCCTGCAGGGCTACGACGGTGAATGGAATGCCACCGATCAGATTCCCCGGCGGGCAGTTCGCTCTGGCCTGATCGACGATCGCGGTTTTATCGACCCGGATCTGGGCGGCAAGACGCAACGCTATGCAGCTACCGGAGAGCTGGATTTTCAGCACTGGCGTCTCGGTGGATACTTCGTCGACTACGACTTCACCCTTTATTCCAATTTCACCTATTTTCTCGATGACCCGGTAAACGGTGACGAGTTCGAGCAGCGCGACGACCGCTCGATTTGGGGGCTTTGGGCAAACGGGGATAGGGATGTCGACCTTTGGGGTCGGTCGACGCACCTGGAGTGGGGCGGTGACCTGCGCTACGACGATATAGATCAGGTTGGCCTTTACGATACTGCAGCCAGGGCACGCATCAGTACCACGCGCCGGGACCAGGTTGAGGAGCTTTCGGTCAGTGGCTACGGCGCTGCGGAAAT
>Ga0316194_10002899_pt1 | contig 11976 bp, 9 predicted proteins | sample CroRivsedime1_MG_FD_204936 | JGI IMG/M metagenome (GOLD analysis project Ga0316194, IMG submission 204936) | Coastal sediment microbial communities from Maine, United States - Cross River sediment 1 | ecosystem: Environmental > Aquatic > Marine > Coastal > Sediment | place: USA: Maine... | reverse complement strand
CCCGAAATCGGTTGACCGCCCTTTAAGGCGAGGGCGCCGCCTCTGGCAATGCTCATCATACCAAGCGTTGTTATGAAAGACGGGACCCGGCCATAACTGATGATGACGCCGTTGATCAGACCGATGAGCCCGCTGCAGACCAGAGCGAGAAAAATGCCGACGCCGATGGGAAGCCCCATATCTGCAATCATGAATGCTGACGAAAGGGAGGTGAAAGCGACGACAGAGCCGACGCTCAGTTCGATGCCGCCGGTTAGAATGACGATGGTTTCGCCGACCGCGATAATGGCCAGAATCGATGACTGTACCAGGATATTGGATATGTTTTTGCTTTTGAGAAAATGAGGGCTCAACAGGGAAAAGATAATGACGATCAGGATGAACCCGAAGTAGATTCCGTATTTCTTGAACAGATCCTTTATCATTACATTCCCCCCGCCCCTGAGCTCCAGTTAGGCCTGGAACTCGATTCTCTCGATCAAGTCATTTTGAACTTTGCGCGCCAAAGGCGTGAAAAAAGCGCTGTACCCCGAAACACGAACCATCAGATCGGAATAATTTTCCGGCTGTTGTTGTGCATCCCGCAAGACTTCACTTCCCACCACATTGAATTGGACATGGGTACCCTTTTGATCGAAGAGGGATTTGATCAAAGCGGCGACGCGTTTAATTCCTTCTGCGCTGGTTAAGGTGTCTTCGGTCAGTCGGACATTATAAATGGCCCCCTTCTGAAACCAGATGCTGGGAAGCTTGCCGATGGAATTGATCGCCGCGGTCGGACCGTTCAATTCGGCCCCGTTTTCCGGAGATATACCGTTGTTGACCGGTAGTCCTCCCTTGCGGCCATTGGGCAGGGCGCCGACCATTGAACCGAAGGCAATGTTTCCGGTCACCGGGCTTTGGCTGTAAGCGTAGCAGGCTGGTACGGGGCCTTTGCCATAGCGGGAATTGTGGAAATCATGTTGGTAGGTTGAGCCGATATAATCGGCCAATTCAGCCACCCAGCGGTCCACCCGGTCGATGTCGTTGCCGAATTTGGGGGCTTTGTTCCACAAGATTTGGCGGATCTCTTCTCCGCTGGGATCCGTGCTGCGATCCTCAAAGTTTGTTTCCAGGGCATGCGCCACCTGCTCAGCGGTCAGCAATTTTTTTTGAAAGACAATTTCATCCAGGGCCGCCAGAGCGTCGCCGGCGGTTATGGTTCCTGCGGTGGGACCGCCGTCGGCGGAGTACACGCTGCCGCCCTCGATGAGCGTATGCCCTCTCTCGATGCAGTCATCCACCAGAGAGGAACGAAAGGCGTTCAGGTCGATCTGTTTGTGCATTTCGTCGTTGATGTGCTCGGTGATGACCTGGAGTTCCATGAAATGGTGCAGCTGCCGTTTATAGGCATCCATGATCTCATCCATGCCCGTAAATGAGCGTAAATTCTTCTCCTGCGGTAAGAACACGCATCCGGAGGCCGGATCCATGCCTCCGTTCAGGGTGATCTCCAAAACCTTGGCCACACTCAGCCAGGGCCCCTTGGCCGCGTAATCCCATTTACCCTGGATACCGGCTTCAATACATCCTACCGGCGCCCAGTTGTGAAGATCTTCCTCTTGGATGCCCATGTTTCTCAGTATATCCATGAAAGCGTCGTCATTGTAGAACGCCGGCTGTCCTCCTTTATGCTTCTGCACCGCCTGCAGGGATCTCTCGATGACCGCGGGATTCGTGCCTGAAAAAACCTTGACGGAGACGGAAGGCGTAAACAGTTTGAGCGCTTCGCAGGCATCGATGCACAGATATGAAACGTCGTTTAAGGCGTCTTGACCCCCGGCGGTTTGACCGCCAATGGTCAAATTGACAAACATCTGATATCCTAAAAAGAATTCGGTATCCGGCCAGGAACGCAGCTTATTGAGCTCGTTTACTTTGATAAAGAAGGCTTCGACGAGTTCCAGGGCCTGCTCCGGGGTAAGCCGCCCTTCTTCAACATCCTTTTGATAGAAGGGGTAGAGGTATTGATCGAAACGACCCAGGGAAATGGCATGGCCGTTGGCCTCCAGATGCAATGCCAGCAAGATCAGCCAGGTCGCCTGAAGCGCTTGCCAGAAAGTTTCTACCGGATACTCAGGAACTTTGTAGCAGTTTGCTGCAATGGTTTTCAATTCTTCGGCCCGCTGCTGACTTTTCGTACTGAGAGCCAATGCTTCACACTTTTCCCCCAGCCTATGGGAAAAATTGATTAATGCCTTGTTGGAGGTGATCACAGCATCGAGAAACCACAGTTTCTTGATCTCATCCGGTTCAGTAAGTTTGAGTCGGCCTTTGCGCTCCTCGGCTTGGGCGATAATCCCTCGCAATCCCTTTTTCAGTACCTTGTCAAAGTCAACCAGCAGGTTTCCCAACCCGGAGGAAGATACCCAGGTATCATCGATGATGCCCGCCTGCCAAGCTTTGTCGATTTCCTCCGGTAGGTTCTTGCGAAGGTTCTCATAAACGGTTTTACCGTCCCAATAATCGAGCAATGAAAGGATTTGCTCTTTTACCGCCTCGCTGTAATAGAATTTGTCCCCCGGGCGCTCATGGAAATGATAGGGGCTGCCATTGAACTCGTTTTTCAACCACTCAATAGAGTACTCGGGGTAAATCGGTGAAGATTTAGGTTTGCTGGCCTGGTTTCCCACAATTAACTCGTCTTCGTCCACAAAAAGCGACATATTCGCCAGCACCTCGTAAAACCCTTTCGCCCGCCGCAGTACAATCGGCTCGCCTTCAGTCTTTTTCATGGATTCGGTGAAAATCTGCGCCCTTTCGGGGCAAATTTCAGGATTGGCCGCCATGAGTTTTTTCCTTAATCGAGCTATTCTTAAGTGCATTCTGAAACCTCCCTTCGTGTTTCTGTCCCATTTTTTATGAATTTATGTGCCCCGATAGCATAGTGAAAGACGTCTTCTTGACTGAGTCCTTTGTTCTCGAGAATGGCCTCCAGCCTGCCCAGATGCATCACCATGATACGGTCAGACATTTTGAGAATTTCCGGAAACTCCGATGAAATCATAATGATGGATGCTCCCTCTTTAACCAGTTCTTCCATGAGCTTATGGATTTCATCCTTGGCACCGACATCGATGCCGCGTGTCGGCTCGTCGAAAATAAAAATGCTCGCCTTGCTCAAAAGCCACTTGGCGATAACCACTTTTTGCTGGTTTCCACCGCTCAGGTTCTTGACCTGCGTGTCGAGGCCGGGAGTTTTAATGTTCAGTTTATCCTTTAGCTGCCGGCAGAGAGTTTCCTCTTTTCTGGAATTCAGCAAGCCGGCCTGCAAAATTTTCCCCAAAGCTGAAATAGTAATGTTCTTTTTTACCTGGTGCTGCAAAAAGAGTCCTTCCTTCTTGCGGTCTTCACTAAGATAAACGATCCTATGTTTTAAGGCTTGATTCACGCTGCGGATATTGATTTGCTGACCATTGAGAAATAATTTACCTTGCGAAACGGGGTATTCGCCGATGATACACTTGGCAAGTTCGGTGCGGCCGGAGCCCATCAGGCCGGCCACCCCCAGAATTTCCCCTTCACGCAACCCAAAACTCATATCTTCTATCAGATTTTTATAGGAGAGATCCTCAACGCGAAGCACTTCTTGCCCTTTAACATAAGTCTCGGTCCGGCTCGACTCGTTGAATTCACGCCCAACGATCATTTTGACCAAATCGTCAATTTGGATATTTTCGATCCGGCGGGTCCCGATGTATTGACCATCCCTGAGGACCGTACAGCGATCACCGATTTCGAACAGCTCTTTTAAACGATGAGAGATGTAGATAATGCCGCATCCATCCGCCTTGAGTTGTCGTATCCGATCGAATAAGCGTTCGATCTCATTGTCCGAAAGAGCCGATGTCGGCTCGTCGAGAACAAGAATCCGGGCATTCATGGACATGGCTTTCGCAATTTCCACCAACTGCTGCTGGCTGACACCGAGATCTTTAACGAGGGTTCGCGGGGAAACATCCAGTCCACACTGGGCGAGAAGATTTTCAGTCTCTTTTATGGCCCTTTTGGCGTTCAGCAAACCAAGCCGATTGGAAAACTCCCGTCCAAGGAAAACATTTTCGTAAATCGGGGTGAAAGGATTGAGGTTGAGTTCCTGGTAGATGACGGCGACGCCAAGGTCGATGGCAGCCCGCGGAGTTTTGATTTCCGCCTTCTGCCCCCTGATGAAAATCTCCCCGCAGTCTGCGGTGTAGGCCCCGGAGAGTATTTTGATGAGAGTGGACTTGCCGGCGCCATTTTCACCGATCAAAACGTGAACTTCTCCGCTTTTCAGCGAAAGATCCACGCCGTCCAGTGCCTTGACTCCCGGAAACTCCTTTGAAATCTTCCTCATTTCCAGCAAATTGCCGTTATTCATAACTCCCATCGCAACCGTTTGGAGTTTATACTATTTTTTTGCTGCTCCTATTTTCTTGCAGGTCTCCCCGACAATCAGTCGGGTGGGTACAATCGTCCGATTTTGCCTGGCCCGGCCGGTGTGCTGTTTCATGAGTAGATCGACGGCATAGCGGCAAAGCTCCGGAATGTCCTGTTCAACCGTTGTTAATTTAGGGGGGCTGAGTCCAAACAGCGGAATGGCATCGAAGCCTACCAGCGAAATGTCATTCGGAATGGAAATATTCAGCGCCTGGGCCTTGTTCAAAATGCCAAGCGCCATTTGATCGTTCGCACAAAATATGGCCGTCGGCCATTCCTCAAGACCAAGAAAATATTCCAGTGCCCGAATACCGGATTCATAAAGAAAGTCTCCCTGGAAAACCAGTTTGGAATCTGCGTCGATTTGATGCTTTGCCAGCGCTTCACGATAGCCGCTGAAACGCTCCTGAGCTGTTTTCCAGTTCTTTGGCCCGGCAACAAAGCCGATCCGGCGGTGGTTGAGCTGAATGAGATATTCCGTAGCCTGCAGAGCCCCGTGGAAATTATCGCTGGCAACTTCCGAAATCCTCTCATTCAGGTGATGTTGATCGATGAGTACAATTGGAACCCGTCTTCGCGCTTGATCGATGATCGCAGTTGATATCCCCTCGGTGAAAATAATACCCCCGATTTTATTTTCCAGGAGATATTCGAGATAAACCTTTTCTTTTTCCTTGTCATTCTCAGTGTCACATACCGTCAACGGGATTTTCTTTTGCATGGTTTGATGACCGATCTGTCGGACCATGAGTGCAAAGAAGGGATTTAAAATATCAAAGACGAATAGGGCGATGCCCCAGCTGCCGTTGTTTCCGAGGTTCTTGGCAAAGGGATTGGGCGTATAGCCGACCTCCGCCATTGCTTTTAAGATTTTTGCGCGTAGGGGTTTAGAAACCAATTCAGGGGTGTTGAGGACCCGGGAGACGGTAGCTTTGGAGGTCCCGCAAATTTTGGCGATACTACTGATCGTATATGGTTCTTTCATAATTGACCAGCTTGAAACGGTTTCATAATAAATTAATAATTCATAATAGATCTTAACATTCTAATATATTAAACAATATTTTAGTTATGAGCATTATCTCTGAAACCGGTTACATTTTTATCACCCCGTTTTGGGAAATGTCAAGTTTTTTTTGACATCGCCTCTTTCCATGAACACTGCCGGAAAAACCCAATGACTATATCGCCGGCCGCCATTGTGTCTAAGGATTTTAATTTCAGAAATCCATGACGGCGTCCAGCCCGCGTTTCAATCCGTTCAGGGTGGATACCCTACGGATGGCCAACAGGGTTCCGTCCACATAGGGCTGCGCACTGGTGCCGGCATCGTGCCGCAGGGACAATTGCATGTCCGGCAGGCCGAAGATTGCCTCCGCCGAAGCCACGTAGCCGGGCAGCCGCACGGAGTGTACCTGGCAGCCGTTGAGGCCGGCCCCCCGGCTCTCCCGGGGCCCCACGGTCTTCGCCACCGGCACCGCCAGTTCGGGTTGGCGCACTTCACCCAGCCGGTAGGCCAGTTCCCGGGCGGTGCCGCTGGGTGCGTCGGTCTTGGCGGCACCGGCATAATCGATAACCTCCCAGTGGGGGATGTAACGAGCAGCCAGGGTGGCAAATTTAAGCAAAAGGACCGCTGTCAGGGCAAAATTACCCGCTGCCAGCACACCACGTCCCGCGGTTTTAGCCGTTTGATCGATCTCCGCATAATCTTCATCGGTCAAACCGGAGGTGCCCACCACCGCGTGGGCACCGGCGGCCAGGGCCTGCAGCACATGCGCTTTGGCGGCTTCCGGCTTGCTGAACTCCACAAATACATCGCAGGGCCTTGCCAGGGCCTCCCGGGCGGTGGCGCAAACTTCAAGATCCAGCCCAGGGATATCCAGGACGGCACCCAAAGTTCGGCCGGCACAGCTGCGTGCAATCGCCCCGTTTAGCTGTAGATCTGCGGCGGCGTGGACGGCTCGCGCAAGGTCCGCACCGACCCATCCGGTGGCCCCTGCAATACAAACGTTGATGGTCATGACTGATTCTCCTTGATTCAAAATTCAGAACTACTGATGTGTCGTAAAATCGGATGCAACAGAAATGTCAGTGATCGCGTCAACAATACTGAAGTTGGGCGTATAGTTCTGAATTTTATTATTTATTTTTGATAAAACCTGTTACACCTTGAATTTACGCTTATTTTTACTACAAATTTTGTAGATTGTTTCGATATCAAGGCCTCCCGAGAAATATTCACGATTGGGGTCAGGAGCCCTGAAATTGGGTAACATTGGTCGGCAAAACCCTAAATTTGCATCAGGCAAAAGGCATGGGCAGCCGCAGTTTGCCGTTAATTTCAGGTGGAAAATAGGCAATCGTGTGGTATAAGTCAAATGAAATGGGGTATTTTTATCTTAAAAGCATGGACTCACCTTATCCATATTCCTTGCAGACTTGGCGCGTGATATTTCGAATTAGACCTTAGGGGCCAATATCTGACAACATGTTGTCAGAAAAGGAAGGTGTCAGGCCAGCAGCGGCGCTCATATGGAACTTCGATAAATCGGGGGAACTGTCATCAAATAACATCAATTTCGCGTAGGAGCGGCTTCCAGCCGCGAAAAAAAGTCGCTTTTTAGCGATCATCGCATAATCGCGGCTGAAAGCCGCTCCCACAATCGAAATCTCATCATTTAATTTGCGACATTAAATTATCAATGTGTTTACTGCCGTTCAGGGGCTACTTTTCCCGAACGCAGTTTCGGAAAAAGCATAGCGCCTTTACCCCACCGGCTGGATGAAATTTAGAGATGGCCAAAGCGACTAACATAAGAGAGCAAACCCCCTTGAATCCTCCCAAATCACAACGCCGGCTGCAGCGCATGTGGTGGCGGGCAGTCATTTACTGTTTCTGCTTGCTTTTAGGCGCTTGTTTGCTGTTGAATGATGATTGGCAAAACCACCATGGACTGCAGGGGATAGTTCAGGCGGCCATCATCACAGCATATGTCTTTATCCTGCTGCGCATCGGGTTGCCGCTGAATTATCACCCCCGCAAAAAGGTATTGCATTCGAATTTGGGATATGGCACATGGATTACCATAACACGCGCAATGCTGATTGCCATGGTTGCCGGCTACCTGTTCCAGCCATGGCCGCCATCACGCCTTTTTCCCGGTCGGCTGTCGTGGACACCCGGCACCCTTTATTTGACGGCATCGCTTTTGGATTATTTGGATGGTCGGGTCGCCAGAGCCGGTGAGAACGAAACCCGCCTGGGAGCGTTTCTCGATATCAACATCGATGCGCTGGGATTGCTGATTGCACCGCTTTTGGCAGTCTGGTACGGTCAACTGCCGGGTGCCTATCTGAGTGTCGGCGCCGCTTATTACTTGCTTGTTTTCGGTATCTGGCTGAGAAAAAAATATTCAAAGCCGGTGTTTGAAATAAAACCCCGAGGCAGCGCCCGCATTATCGCCGGTTTTCAAATGGGCTTTGTGGGCATCGCACTGCTACCGGTTATCTCATACCCGATTACAACGGTGGCTGGCTACATTTTCATGATCCCGCTGTTGGCCGGATTCGCCAAAGACTGGATGATTGCGGTCGGGTATACAAAACTGGGTTGAGTGGTTCAGGGTTCAACGTTCCAGGTTGAAAAACCCAGACCGCTCATATCAAAAAGATTGTGTCTTCATATGGACCGAATTGAATCGATTGAGGATTTTAAAACCTGCTTAACCGGTGCGGAAGCGTTTCGCGCCAGTCACAACAGGCCGTTTATCACCGTCAGCTATGCCCAGAGCGTGGACGGCAGCATTGCCTCCGGAAACAGGTCACCCATTCAACTCAGCGGACCGGAGTCGGCGCTGTTGACCCATCAAATACGGGCAGCCAGTGATGCAATTTTAATCGGGATCGGCACCCTGCTGGCAGACGATCCCCGCTTGACGGTCAGGCTGGCTGAAGGAAGCAACCCACAGCCAATCATTCTTGATACCCACCTGCGAACCCCTCCGAGCGCAAGACTGGTAACACAATCTGATCTCAGCCCCTGGATCATCAACGCCAAAGATATCCGCAGCAGCCGAATCGAGGCCCTTAAAACTGCCGGCGCAACTCCCCTGCCCTGTGTCACGGGCCGGGACGGAAAAATCGATCTCCATGCCCTGATGACAATGCTATCCGAAATGCAGGTCAACAGTATCATGGTGGAAGGAGGGGCAAAGGTGATTACCAGCTTTTTACATTCAGGCCTCATCGATCAGTTTATTATTACAGTTTCGCCAAGGCTGGTGGGCGGTCTGCCGGTTATCGATGCCAATGGACTGAATTTGAATACTGATTTAACACTAGGCCATGTAAGCTACCAGCGTTCAGGCAATGACCTGATCATCTGGACCCGCCCGGACTGGAAGTAAAGCATGAAGCGCACATCAATAATCTTCAAGAACCCGCGTGAGATCGAGCTGCTGCAGGACTCCTTGCCGCCACCCCGGGAAGATGAAGTTCTCATCAAAACCCACCTGTCGGCCATAAGCCCGGGCACAGAGATGCTGGTGTATCGCGGTCAGTTTCCCCCAAATCTGCCCGTCGATAAAAACATCACAACACTCGCTCACGACTTCACATATCCGCTTAAATATGGCTATAGCAGTATTGGCCGGGTCGTTGAAACCGGTCCGGCAGTGTCAAACGGCTGGTTGGACCGATTGGTGTTCTGCTTTCATCCCCATGAAAGCCATTATGTTGCTCACCAGAATCAGTTGATACCCGTTCCTGGAGACATCGATCCGGCGGATGCAGTGTTCCTGCCGAATATGGAATCGGCGGTCAATTTTCTAATGGATGGGCGCCCCATCATCGGTGAAGCCGTTGCCGTATTCGGGCAGGGTGTGGTCGGATTGCTGGCGACGGCCCAGTTGGCAACGTTACCCTTGAGTTGCCTGGTCACCCTGGAGAAATGGCCGCTGCGGCGCAAAAAATCTCTGGATGCAGGAGCTCACGCTACATTTGATCCGGCTGCGCCCGATCTGCAGAATGAATTAGCCGCATTATTTGAATCCCGCTGCAGAAATAAGAATGCCGATCTCATTTATGAATTATCCGGCAACCCCAAGGCACTCGATCAGGCAGTTGAAAATGCCGGGTTTGACACCCGCATCGTCATCGGATCCTGGTATGGCACCCAAAATGCAACACTGGACCTGGGTGGCAAATTTCATCGCAACCGGATCCGTTTTATCAGCAGCCAGGTCAGCACCCTTGCGCCGGAGTTTTCCGGCAGATGGTCAAAAGACAGGCGTTTGGATGTTGCCTGGGAAATGATCCGCCGCATTAAACCGGCTGATTTTATCACCCATCGCTTTGATATCCACCAGGCCGGGGAGGCTTATGACTTGCTGAATGAAAGGCCGGGGGAAGCCATCCAGGTCGTGCTGACTTATGAATAAATGGGTTAATGGGTTCAAGGTTCAGGGTTGAAAAAAATCAAACAGCTCGTTTCAAAGGGATTGTGTCTTCATTTTGTTATAATTCCGTAAAATATTTTCCGAGAATATCTGACTTTAAATTTTAAAACGAATTTCAATGCACCTGGGATTTGTCATTTACGGTAGTCTAAACACCCTGACCGGCGGTTACATTTATGATCGGATCCTAGTTGAGCATCTGCAAAACCGGGGGCACCGGGTTGATATTATTTCGCTTCCCCTGCGCCATTACGGACGTCATCTGCTGGACAACTGGTCTCCCGCACTCCGGTCCGATCTCGCTGCAGGGCCATATGATATTCTCTTGCAGGATGAACTCAATCACCCGTCTTTATTTCAGGTCAACCGCAGCCTGGGAAAAAAATCGAGTCTTCCCAAGGTTGCCATCGTTCACCAGGTATTGTGCCGTCAGCCGCGCAACGTTTTGCTCAACCGGCTATATCAGGTAATTGAAAAACGGTATCTGGAATCGGTTGACGCTATGATTTTCAACAGCGATACGACCCGCAGAACCGCAGCAACCCTGGTCAACGGCCGGCGCCCATTCATTGTAGCCAGTCCGGCCGGCAATCGACTGGGACAACTACCATCGACGGATCTGATTGGTTCCCGCGCCCGTGAAGACGGACCGCTCCGGTTGATTTATGTCGGCAATGTGCTGCCCCAGAAAGGATTGTTACCACTGATCAAAGGGTTGTCCCATCTTGCTCACGAAATATGGCATCTCACAGTCGTCGGCAGCTTAACGATGGATGCCCGCTATGTCCGGGAAGTAAAACGGCTGATTGCCCAAAGAAAGCTCGGCCGACAGATCGAGATAGCCGGCCCCGAAGATGGCAATGAATTGGCAAACCGATTCCTTCAAAGCCATGTATTCGTCATGCCATATTCCCATGAGGGGTTTGGGATGGCATATTTGGAAGCCATGGCATTTGCCATGCCCGTGGTGGGATCTTCAAACGGTGCGGTTAAGGAATTCGTCAAACCGGGACACAACGGCTTTTTAATCGAAATTGATGATTTTGAATCGGTCAATACATGTATTCACAGCTTGCACCATGACCGCCAACGCCTGCTCGAAATGAGTTGGGCCGCATTCCGGACATATAATGAACGACCGCAGTGGCGGGATACTATGGAATCGATTCACAGGTTTTTAACCGGTCTGGTAGGATCTATAAGGACTCCCTTAGTGCGGAATTGAAAAAGCTTCCCAAAATTCTATGCCAAATCTAATAAAAAAAATCATAAACTAAATCCGGTTACCAAAAAGATCTTAGACGGTGGGTCTGGCTTGACACGAACTTTATGGATTTTTGGGTAACAATTGTCTGTTTGGAATTTAGAGATTCAATTTTATATAGCTGATTAATTTTTTAACATTTTTCAGAAGTACAGGAAAATCGTTGTAATACCTGCCCAAGGTATCCACAATATGGCCATCACTATTTTGGAATACCTTATAACCTCTATCTTTTGCCACCTCCAGGGCTAAACATTTTGCTCTAGTATCCATATTGTTACTATCTACTTCCATTCCATCCAAGTTAGCGTCCTGGAGCCAATCAGGAATGCTCCTGTCATATCGGAAGGGATGGGCCCAGATTACAATCCCACTTAGATCATGAACCCTGGAAACCAGCTCTGAGATATTACGAAATCTCACGTCTGTCCCATAATTCGGTTCAGGTAAAAATACCAGAAAATGATCATCGAGACAGGCATATTCGACTCCCCTGAAAATTATCAAGTCTGTAAATTTGGCTTGAAGCTCACGAAACTCACCTTCAGGCCACCATAAATCATGTTCTGTCAGGGCAATTCCGGTCAAACCGAATGAAATGGCTTTCCGGCACATTTCGTCGGCCGAACTGCGACCACAGGGAGAATAATTACTGGTGTGAACATGTAGGTCGTATAACAACGCCATAATTTAAGATAATTGAACTTAGTTCGCTTCGCTCACAATTGGAATAATGGAACAATGGAATGATGGCCTCCGGCTCGTAGAGTGCCTCGTAGAGCCTACGCCTCGGAGAGA
>Ga0316194_10002892_pt1 | contig 11994 bp, 12 predicted proteins | sample CroRivsedime1_MG_FD_204936 | JGI IMG/M metagenome (GOLD analysis project Ga0316194, IMG submission 204936) | Coastal sediment microbial communities from Maine, United States - Cross River sediment 1 | ecosystem: Environmental > Aquatic > Marine > Coastal > Sediment | place: USA: Maine... | reverse complement strand
AGCATCGCCATTGTTGTTGTTGCTGCACTGACATTCGGTACCGGTCTGTATCTTGTGCGCAGCCAGGACACGGTGGATGATATCGCGTGGATGAAGGCGATGATTCCGCATCACTCGATTGCCATCATGACGACTACCAGGGCCAATATATCCGACCCGAGGGTGCGGCATCTGGCCGATGTGATCATCAAGGCCCAAAAAAACGAAATCGACGAAATGGAAGCGCTGATTGCGGACCTGAAGGGTGGCCCGGCGGCAACGCCCGAAATCAACGGAAAGTAGACTGAAGGATTGCACCTGCGGGACTTAGTATGCGGGGATCAGCGACATTTCGGTGCCGGTCGGGTCCCGGCCTGACAAGCCCGCATCACAGGGCAGTAAACCCCGGGCATTGGCCAGCACGTCAGCATCGTGGGCATGCAGCGCATAGCGGGTCAGCCTCGCCATACCAGTTGGGGCGGGGCGCAGGTTTGGCCCGGCCCATTTGTTCATGGCAAGGCGGTGGGTATAGGCTGCGCCCGCGCCCATGTCGGCAAAACCGAAATCCCGCAGCATCAGGTTTCGGGCGAACCCGACCCCCTCGAACCAGTTGGCGGCAGCTTCGAGTTCTGAAACTTTCAGGTGCATATGCGCGAGACAGGCCCCGTCGGACAGCGGCGCCGCAAGGTCGGCGCCCTGCGCATGCGCCAGTTCTGCGTCCATATCCAGACGTTCACGACCATTATGCGGTTGCCCGTCGGCATCATAAAGAACCAGTCCTTGAGACATTTCTCCAAAACGGCCAAACCGTTCCGGCGTTTCCAATGCAATCTCGATCTCCAGGCCATCGGGATCGGCAAGATAAATGGCTTTGGACATGAGGTGATCCGTCGGCGAGACGGGAACGCGCATCGCGATCAGGCGCGCCAGAAGGCGCGAGAATTCGCCTTGTTCCGGCACGCTCATGGCGACATGATACAATCCCAGATATCTCGAACTGGCCGGCACGGACGCACCGACATGAAATACAAACAACGTGGCTTTTTCCGTCCCCAACTCAGCCCGCTGGCTGTCCTGATCCCGCACGCGAAGCCCGAGCGCACGCGTCCAGAAGTCCATGGCGCGCCCAAGGTCGGTGACCTGCAATTCGATCACACCCCAGGTCAGGCGTTCGCGTTGGCGTGACGTGGCTGCCTGCCTGGCGAGTTCCAATGCGTCCGTGTGCATATTTTCATCCTTTCGATCCCGCTCCGGAACAGGTCCGAAGCGGATTCTTGCAATCATGTCAGGCACGCGGGGTGATTGGTGATTTGCGTGTGCGACCCCAGAGAACGAACACGGCAAGCGCCACGTAGATCAAATTGAACGGCAGTGCTTCAAACTCTCCACGAAACATGTGGAACGGAATCGCTATCCCCTGAATGGCCAGCAATCCCATTGCCGCATAGGTTGTCAGTTCCGGCTTGATGCGGGTTGCAGCAGGCAGGATCAGGCCGATAACGCCGAGCAATTCAACAAAGCCGATGCCGCGAACGAAAACGATCGATGAGCTTTCGACCCACACAAGGCCCATCTGCACGAGTTCCGCAGGCGACATCAGAAGTTTGATGTAGGCTGCCATGCCGTACAGCGCTGCAAGCACTATCTGTGCGACCCAAAGGCCGATATTCCATTTCGACCCGGAAGTGGTTGCTGTTGCAGTAATTGATGAAGTCATTTGATTTTTCCTTGCTGAGCGCCCGTCTCCGGGCATCACGATTGATCTCTGCAAAGACCTATAGTAGTTTCTCTAAATCAGATCATTGGTCGATTATTTGACGCAATGTTTCTCATGGGTAAATGATCGTGGATACACTTCTTAGTTTGCGCGTGCTTGCTGCGGTCGCAGAACACAAGAGCTTTGCCTTCGTGGCTGCCCGCCTGGGCCTGTCACCCGCCATGACCAGCAAACACGTCCAGCATATCGAGGCACGGGTCGGCGCCCGGTTGCTGAACCGCAACAGCCGCAATGTCAGCCTGACTGAAGCGGGCGCACGTTACCTGATGACTGTGCGACCACTGCTGGAGGGTCTCGAGGAAGCAGAGGCACAGCTGTCAGAGACGACTCTGGCCGCACATGGCACGCTCAAGGTCAGCATGCCAGTGTGGATGGCCAACCCGGCCTTTGCCCGTATGCTGGCGGCCTATAGCGGGGGAAATCCCAATGTGGTGCTGGACCTGGACCTCAGCGGCCGCAAGATCAACCTGGTCGAGGAAGGGGTCGATCTGGCATTGCGCGTTGCCACCACACTTGATGAAAGCCTGATAGCCCGCAAGCTGACCAAGGTGAAATTCCCGCTTGTTGCCTCGCCTGCGTTTCTTGACAGGTTTGGCCGTCCCGACACGGTTGACGACCTGTCTGATGCGCCCTTCCTGATGTATATCCAGATGGCTGCAGGAGGGCATGTCCGGTTCGGGGACGGTGTCGATGCCTTTGACATCAGGTTCGCGCCGGTCCTTCAAAGCGGCAACGAGACGTTGATCCACCTGGCAGCACGAGAAGGAATGGGATTCGCTTTCCTGCCGCACTGGCTGACCAGGGAAGACCTCGCCAACGGGCAGCTGGAGTCTGTATTACCGGGTACGAACTGGCCAGAAGTTCCGCTCTATGCGATCTATCCTGATCGCAGCTATCTTCCCGCCAAAGTACGCAGTTTCCTTGATTTTCTGGCCGGGCCAAGGGGGCTGGACGCAAGCTACGGTCCTGAATGATTGAACCGGTGCCACAACCGCACAGAGACATCAGTCGACATTGCCTGCTTTGGACCTGTCTCAGCCCCGGCGCTGTGCCGGGTTTTGTCCGCTCACGCAAGCAGCCTTGCGGCTGCGCTCCGCTGGGGCGCACTGCGTGCGGCGCGCAGTCGCGCTTGCCTCGGCACTTCGTGCCGGGTTTTGTCCGCTCACGCAAGCAGCCTTGCGGCTGCGCTCCGCTGGGGCGCACTGCGTGCGGCGCGCAGTCGCGCTTGCCTCGGCACTTCGTGCCTCAGGGGGGTCACCACTACGATCGTGCGGGGTCAGAGAACGGCCCGACCGTAGGGAGGATGAGTTGTTCGACCAGGATGAACAGAACGGCCCGACCGTAGGGAGGATAAGCTGTTCGACCAGCAAATCTATTTCTTCGGCGCGCGGAAGTTTTCGTGGCAGCCCTTGCACGATGCACCGACGGCTCCGATGGCCCCCTTGATGGCATCGACGCCACCGCCTGCGGCCTCGGCCATCCTGTCTGCTGCTTCCACCAGTGCCTTGTGCTTGTTGGCGACTTCCGGATAAGTGTCCCACGCTGCCTTCTTGGCCCAGGTCTTGCCCTCCATGCCGGCGTCTTCCATGGCCGAGCCTTGCGGCCACATGGCGTCCTGCCGGATGCTGGCTACGGCCTTGAGGTTGTTGGCGGCAATCATCGCCTGCTCGGCGTCATAGGCCATGTCCCCCTTGACCATGGCACCCAGCTTGCCAAGGTTGAAAGACAATAGCTGCATCACCGACTGGCGCGCCTTGATCGCCTTGTCCTCGGCCTCGCCCGACACGGCAACGCCCGCGCCTGCGGTCACACCTGCTGCAATCATGGCTGCTACAATCATATGTTTCATGTCGTCTGCTCCTTGTCCGAATGGCTCTTTCCATTACCCGGGGACAAGAATAGGCTATGCATCAGCGATCACTAAGTCTCGAAATTCGCATTAAAGGCGTGCGCAAATGCACAGGCTCGACTGGAGCGATCTGCAATATATCCTGGCCGTGGCCAACAATGGCTCGCTGGCAGGTGCCGCGCGCGCGCTGGGCGTCAACCACTCCACGGTGCAGCGGCGCATCACCTCGTTCGAGTCGTTGCAGCAGGTCACGGTGTTTGACCGCAGGCCCGACGGCTACAAGCTGACGGTTGAAGGCCAGCAATTGCTGGAAGCAGCCCAGGCGGTTGAACAGGCGGTCTGGGGCCTTGAACGCAAGATATCCGGTAAGGACCTGAAACTTGCAGGCTCCATACGGCTGACCACAACAGACACCCTGCTGCACACGCTGGTAGGCAGGAACCTGGCGCTGTTTCAGAGCAAGTATCCCGACATCATCATGGATGTCTCGGTGACAAACTCCATCCTGTCGCTGACCCGGCGCGATGCCGACGTGGCGATCCGCCCGGCACAGTCGAAACCCGAACCGCTGGTCGGCGACCGCGTGGGGCGTATCCGGTTCGCCATCTACGCCGCGCCTGCCTATCTGGACACGCTGGCCAGCCCGCAGCCTGCCTCGCTGCAGGAGCTGGACTGGCTGGCGCCCGGTGACACGCTGGCCAATACGACGCCGGGACAATGGCTGCGCCGCGCCGTTCCAAAGGCCAGGATCGTAATGACGGCAGACAGCCTGCTGGCGCTCGGCCATGCGGCGCAGCGCGGCGTCGGCGCGGTCATGCTGCCGACCTATCTCGGCGATGAACTCGACGGTATCGAACGCCTCGACGTGGCCTATGAGAGGTTTACCAACAATTTGTGGGTCGTCACCCACGCCGACCTGGCCAACGCCGCACGAATTCACACCTTCATGGCGTTCATGAGCAACGCCCTGAAGCGCGAGCTTCAGCTGAAATGACAGTCCAGAATATTCTGGTCGAACAGCTTGCCCTCCCTGCAGTCGGGCCGTTCTGTTTATTCTGGTCGAACAGCTTGTCCTCCCTGCGGTCGGGCCGTTCTCCGACCCCGCACGATCGTAGTGATAAATTCCCCCGAGGCACGAAGTGCGCCCCAGCGGAGCGCAGCCGCAAGGCTGCCAGCGTGAGCAGTATAAACCCCGGCACGAAGTGCCGAGGCAAGGCCGACCGGCCGTCGCACGGAGTGCGCCCCAGCGGAGCGCAGCCGCAAGGCTGCCAGCGTGAGCGGTATAAACCCCGGCACGAAGTGCCGAGGCAAGGCCGACCGGCCGTCGCACGGAGTGCGCCCCAGCGGAGCGCAGCCGCAAGGCTGCTGGCGTGAGCGGTATAAACCCCGGCACGAAGTGCCGAGGCAAGGCCGACCGGCCGTCGCACGAAGTGCGCCCCAGCGGAGCGCAGCCGCAGGCTGCCAGCGTGAGCGGTATAAAAACAACAACCTACCCGCAGCTCAAAACATCAGCGCCAGTGCCCAGGCGCTGGTCAGTACGAAACCGGTCAGCTTCAGGGCGTCGATCTGGCGCTGGTCATCGGCGAACCACGCCTTGTCCTTGCGCGACATCCAGTAGCCACCGGCCAGGCCGGCAAGAAACCCGCCAATGTGCGCGCCGATGTCGGTATTGCCCTCGCCGAAGCCCAGGAACGCCATCAGCATGATGCCACCGCCCAAGGGTGCCCAATAGCGCAGCGAGAATTCCGGCGGACGCCATTTGTGGCGCAGTGCGGCCAGCAGGCCGACGGCACCGAAAACGGCTGTCGATGCGCCGATGGAGGTATGCACGGGCGCCTGCCACAGCGCGTTGAGCCAGTTGCCCGCCGCACCGGCGAGCAACGTCGATGCCCAGGCAATGCCGGGCCCGGTTTCCTTGGCCAGCAGCCAGACGAAGATCACCCCGAACACCAGGTTGCTGGCAATATGGCCGAAATCAAGATGAAGGGTCAGCGCAGTGACCGTGCGCCAGAGTTCGAAATCGGAGGTGACGTGATGGGCCACCATGGCGCCCTCGCCGGCCCAGTCCGTGCCGAAACTGCCGCGCCGGGCCGCACCGAAAAAGAACAGCAGCACGGCGGCATAGGCCAGCGCGGTTGTGGAGAATGACACCACGAAGGCCGGCCGGGCGCGGGCCTGCTTGCCGGCAGCCGCGCCGGTGGCGTTTTCACTGTCATACTGGTCCAGCTCCCAGGTGGCGCGCAGCTCGTCCTCAGGCGCCACATAGACCGCATATGCGCCTTGTTCGGAGGCCAGCATCGCGCGCATGTCCATGGCCGTGAGCGTCAGGACATAGGCTTTCGCCAGTTCGCCGTCCGCGGTGAGGCGAACCCGGACAGGACCTTGATGTTGATCAGCATCGCGCAATGTGTTTGGTGCTTTCCAGATACATTCAGATCGACCCTATATGGGGCGAGTTCAACGATAGCGCAAATGATCACTCCCGACGACGAACTGGCGGACGCCTATAACGAAGCCCTGGCACTGGAAAAGGCCGGCGATCACGCCGCGGCGGCAAAGGCCTATGCGCGCGTGCTGGCGCTCGACCCGGACGATCACGGTGGTGCCGCGGTACGTCTGGCGGCCATGGGGCTGGGCGACACACCTGGTCGGGCACCGGAAGCCTATGTCGAAATGCTGTTTGACCAGCATGCCGCCGTGTTTGACGACATTCTTGTGGACCAGCTTGGCTATCATGTGCCGCTGCTGGTGCGCCAGGCGCTGCTGGATCACGCGCCCGGACCCTTTCAGCGCGTGCTCGACCTTGGCTGCGGCACCGGGCTGGCCGGCGTCGCGCTGGCCGACATGACCGGCCATCGCACCGGTATCGACCTGTCAGCCAACATGATCGACCTGGCCGCCGAACACGAGCTCTATGACGATCTTTATGTGGGCGATGCGGTCAGCTTTGTGCAAGAAGTCGACGATGAGCCCTGGGACCTGGTGGTCGCCACCGACGTGCTGCCCTATCTGGGCGATGTTGCCGCGCTGTTTGCCGGTGTCCGCCGCATCAGCACACCGGATGCCATGTTCGGTTTTTCCACCGAAGTGCTGCCCGACGACGTCATGGCCGGGCGTGATTTCATGGTCGGCCCGCACCAGCGCTTCGTGCACACGCTGGCCTATATCAACACCGCGCTCGAGGCAGCGGGCTTTACCGCGCTGCACTCAGGCGATATTACTGTGCGCCACGAAGAAGGCACACCGCAGCCCGGCCACCTGGTGCTGGCAAAAGCGGTATAGAAAGCAACACCCATGCCGGTAAAACAGCAAAGAGCCGCCACGCTGGATGAAGATCTGGACATGTTTCTGGATGAGCTGTGCGCCAAGTGGAACTATCGCAACGAACTCACCGGCGCAGAGCTGATCGCCAGGAAATCACCAGTGACAGCGCTTGATTTCACCCGTGCAGTGGTGGAAGCAGAAGGGCTGAAACCCGACAGCGAACACAACCTGGTGCGCCAGGTCAAACGCAAGTTCATCCAGCGCTACGGCCTCGAAGTCTCACCGGAGACCTTTCAAGGCTAGGGTCCGCGATTGCACAGCCAGCCGCACCCGGATTCAATGGTCGGCCAGCAACCGCCCGTATCCTTCAAACCGGTCGTCGATACCGGCCAGGCGCAGCGTGTCCCAGATCATCGCCTGGTTGGAACAGATGGCGGGCTTGCCGATGGCCGCTTCAATCTCGCCGATCACGTCCAGCGTCCTGAGCGCACCGCAGGAAATGAACACCGCATCCGCGTCCGTACGGTCGAGTGAGATGGCGAAGTCGCGGATGAAGGCCGGCGTGACGCGCACCATGTCGCTGTCCTTTTCCAGATTGAGCCCTTCAATGGCCAGTATCTCGAAACCGGCAGCCGCCATATAGTCTGCCTCGCGCTGGTTGACCTCGTCCAGGTAAGGCGTGCCGACCACTATCTTGCGGGCGCCGACCTGCCGGAGCGCGCGCATCACGCCGGTGATCAGCGAGGTTGCCCGTGCCTGCGGCTGGCCGCGGTTCAGTTCGGTCATGACCCGCTGCTCGCCAATGACCAGCGAACCGGACGTGCAGGCATAGCACACCACGTCCAGCGATCCGTCCGGCAGCAGCGTGGCCGCTGCATCGGCCAAAAGGTCTGCCTGGGCGGCCAGTGTTTCGCTGGTGATGGAGTCGGGAATGGCCGCGCGGGAAACATGAATGCCGACGCCGTCCGGGCGCAGGGCCATCACGTCATCCTGAATGGTCTGTTCGGTGGCCAGCAGCACATAGCCGATCTTGGCGCGCCCGTGGCGACCGGCGTCGAAGTCGATGTCGTAGGATTTGGACCGGACGGATGCAGAAGTCATTGGATATCCCCTGGGGTAAATGACGCGTTCGGCCCAAGCGTATGGTGAAAGTGTCGTTTTCAGCAAAGACTTCTGATGCCGGACACCTAGGCTCTTGCGCACGCAACCATCAATTCAGGAGTGTTTTCATGCTCGAAGAAGCCCGCACCCGCACCGCTGAACTCCAGGCCCGCATGAAGGACGCAGGACTGGAGATCGCGCTGATCACCGATGAAAGCACCATCGCCTACTTCGCCGGTTTCTGGGGCTATCTATCGGTCGAGTTCGGTCGCCCGACCTTCCTGATCGTCCGGGCCGATGATGCCCCCATCGTCATCACACCGCTGATGGAAAGCGAGATGGTCGGCGCGATGACCTGGGTGGACGATGTGCGCACATGGGAAGATGCCGGCGACAATCGATGGGAAAACGTGCTGGCGCGCACGCTGGGCAGCTCCCACAAGACAATCGGCATCGAGCGCAACGCGATGCCGATCATCGTGCGCAACTGGATCGATGACCAGCTTGGCGGCGTGGAACTGCGCGACATCACCCCCCTGATCGCGGCAATGCGCATGATCAAGTCGCCGCTTGAAATCGAGGTGATGAAACAGGCTGGCCAGATCGCCGGTGCCATGATGGGTGCTGCCGAAGGCGCGCTAGCCGAAAACGCGCCTGAATATGAAGCAGCTCTCGCGGTGATCAATGCCGGCACGCGCAAGGCGGCCGGCTTTCTGACCGCAAAAGGCTGGGAGCGGTTTATCTCGCCGATGATCCACAATCTGCAGGTCATGCAGTCCGGCCGCGATACCTCCATGGTGCATCGCCGCGCCAGCGTGAAGCAGCTTGAGCGTGGTGATCCGGTGTATTTCTGCTTCTGCAACATGGCGCAGTTCAAGCAGTACAAGCTGGGCTTCGACCGCATGTTCCACATCCTGGAAGTGTCCGACGCGGCCGCGAGAATCCAGCAGGCCGCGATCGACGCGCAGCAGGCAGCCATTGCCGCCATCCGCCCCGGCGTCACGGCACAATCCATCGCCGAAGCCGCCGATGCGGTCTATGGCGAGCGCGGTTACGCCACCGGATACCGCACCGGCCGCTCGATCGGCATGGCCTATCTCGAAAGCCCGGAACTGAAGCACGGCGACAAGACAATCCTGAAAGCCGGCATGACCTTTGCCGTCGATGGCGGCATCAGCGTCGACGGCGAACTTGGCGGACGGATCGGCGACAGCATCGTGGTCACCGAGACCGGTTGCGACTACCTGACCGAGTATCCGCGACAATTGCTGGTGGTGAACCGGTGAGCACGCTCAGGGCCGGTGTATTCCAGAGCAATGGCGCCGGCATAAGCCCGGCGCAACGCCTTGCCGGCCTGGCCAATGCCATTGCAGGGCGCCAGCTTGACGTGGTTGTGTGTCCCGAACTGTTCATGTCCGGCTACAATGTCGGCAGCGATCTGGACGCGCTCGCAGAACCTGCTGACGGTCCGTTTGCCCAGGGCATTGCAGATCTTGCACGGCGAACCGGCACCGCCATCTGCTATGGCTACCCGGAGCGCGACGGCCAGGCGATCTACAATTCGGCACTGATCGTGTCGGGTGCCGGTGAGACTCTCGCCAATCATCGCAAGCTCGCCATACCGCCGGGCTTTGAGCAAAGCGTGTTTGCACCGGGAAACCGGCTCACAGGCTTCCAGCTTGGCGGCATCAGCTGCGCGCTGGTGATCTGCTATGACGTGGAGTTTCCCGAAACCGTACGCGCCGCTTGCATGGCCGGGGCCGAGATCGTCATCGTGCCAACCGCGCTTGCGGTTGAGTGGGACCAGGTCGCCCAACGGGTTGTACCGGCTCGCGCCTTCGAAAACGGCTGTTATGCGCTGTATGCCAATCATGCCGGCAGCGAGGGGAACATCTCCTATGCGGGCGCCAGCTGCATTGTCGGCCCTGACGGGCGCGATGTCGCGCGCGCCGGGCAAAACCCCGGTCTGATCACGGCCACACTGGAAGCAGCCCGCGTCGCTGCTGCCCGCCAACGGTTACCTTATTTTGCAGATCTGGTGGCCCTGCGTCCGAAACTTGGCTAATAATCCGGCACAACCGCGCAAAAACGCCTGAATTCTGGCGTGGACAGTTGTCACATTCAACTTGCGTGCTAACCTGCGCACCATATCCTGTTGCTGATGGATGGACGTTTTTCGGGAGACCCCAATGAGTAAGTTCAACAGACGTGAATTCGTGAAACTGACCGGCGCTTCTGCTGCCGCGCTGACGCTGCTCGACGCGGCCGCGTTTGGCGCAGAGCCGCTGAAGATCGGTTTTGTCTATGTCGGCCCGGTCGGTGACCATGGCTGGACCTATGCCCATGACCAGGGCCGCCTGATGATCGAAAAGGAACTTGGCGACAAGGTGAAAACCACGTTCGTTGCCAGCGTCAAGGAAGGCCCGGATGCCGAGCGCGTCATTCGCCAGCTTGCCCAGGACGGCAACAAGCTGATCTTCACCACCTCGTTCGGCTATATGGACCCGACACTGAAGGTCGCGAAGATGTTCCCGGATGTGAAATTCGAACACGCAACCGGCTTCAAGCAGTCCGCCAACATGTCGATCTACAATGCACGCTTCTATGAAGGCCGTGCGGTTATCGGCACAATTGCCGGGCACATGTCCAAGACCGGAGTTGCCGGCTACATCGCGTCGTTCCCCATCCCGGAGGTCGTGATGGGCATCAACGCCTTCACGCTGGCGGCCCAGAAGGTCAATCCCGATTTCAAGACCAAGGTACTGTGGGTGTCCACCTGGTACGATCCGCCGAAAGAGTCCGACGCAGCCAAGGCGCTGATGGACCAGGGTTGTGACATCATTACCCAGCACACCGATTCACCGGCAGCGCTGCAGGCTGCCGAACAACGCGGCATGTATGCATTCGGCCAGGCATCGGACATGTCGAAGTTCGCCCCCAAGGCGCACCTGACCTCGATCCTCGATAACTGGGGCCCGTATTACATCAAGCGCGCCAATGACGTCATCAACGGCACCTGGGAGTCGGCCTCATTCTGGGGCGGATTCAAGGAAGGCGAGGTTGCGCTGTCGGAGTACAACAAGGTGATACCGGCCAATGTGGTTGAGGCGGCAGAAGCCGTGCGCAAGGGCATCATCGACGGTTCGCTGCACCCGTTCACCGGCCCGATCACGGACCAGAAGGGCGTCGAAAAATACGCCGCCGGCGCCACTGCAAGCGATGACGAAATGCTCAAGATGGACTGGTACGCCGCCGGCGTGCAGAGCTGAGCGGGCATTCGTTCGCCGTGGCCGGACCACTCGACGGGGTTCGCATACTTGATCTGAGCAACATGATCTCCGGTCCCCTTGGTGCCATGATACTGGCTGACCAGGGGGCCGACGTCATCAAGGTCGAAAGCCCGTCCGGCGATGCGACGCGGACTGTGGCCACCCGCAGGGGTGGGTTTTCGGCGTCGTTTCTGAACAATAATCGCAACAAGCGCTCCATCGTTCTGGACCTGAAGCAACCGAGCGGAAAGGCGGCCCTGAAACGGCTTATGACAACCGCTGACGTGGTGCTGCAGAACTTCCGGCCCGGTGTCGTGGATCGCCTCGGCATCGGCTACGACGATGCCCGGGTTGTGAAACCCGATATCATCTACGCATCGATCTCGGGCTTTGGGGAAACCGGCCCCTACGCCCACAAGCCGGTATTCGACCCGCTGGTGCAATCACTGTCGGGACTGACCACCGTGCAGGCCGGATCCGATGATGTGCGCCCTGCCCTGGTGCGCACCATCGTTCCCGACAAGCTCACCAGCTTTACAATTGCCCAGGCCGTTAGTGCTGCGCTGTTTGCGCGCGAGAGAACCGGCAAGGGCCAGCACATTCGTCTCTCCATGCTGGATGCCGTGGTGCATTTTCTGTGGTCGTCGGACATGGGCGGCCATACGTTCGTGGGCGACGAACTGGAAACCGAAACCGCGCAGAGCTTCATCGACCTGATCTATGAAACATCAGACGGCTATATCTCGGTCGCGGCG
>Ga0316194_10002890_pt1 | contig 11999 bp, 9 predicted proteins | sample CroRivsedime1_MG_FD_204936 | JGI IMG/M metagenome (GOLD analysis project Ga0316194, IMG submission 204936) | Coastal sediment microbial communities from Maine, United States - Cross River sediment 1 | ecosystem: Environmental > Aquatic > Marine > Coastal > Sediment | place: USA: Maine... | reverse complement strand
CGCCCGGGTAATCATTATGACGCCAATTGAATCGAAAGGCCTCAATGCCTTCGATATAGACTTGTCTGTTGGCTACAACTTTGCGAAAGCGGGTGGCGTCAAGCAGGCAACAGTTGGCGTTGATGTAAATTACCGAACACGGAAACGTATTTATTCCGTAACAGCCAGCACAACGACCAACGACAGTGATACGCAGGATTCGAGCGATAGAGCTAACTTTGGCGTCGACTACAAACGCCTCTGGCAAAACCGCTGGTATGTTAACGGCGGCCTGAGCATGACCCAGAATGATGAGCTTGGTTTGAACCTGCGTACGTCCATCGGTGGCGGTGGTGGTCGGTTTCTTGTCCAGTCAAACAATATGATTCTGGGTCTCCAGGCGAATCTGCAATATTCGCAAGAGAACCTGATCCTCGAGGAAGAAGACACGACCTCGATTGAGGCTTTACTCTCGCTCGATTGGGACTGGTTTCGATTTGATAACCCGGAGCTCGATTGGTCGACGAGCCTCGAGGTGATACCAAACCTTTCTGACTGGGGCCGGGTTCGCGCAAATTTTGATACGGCGCTGCAGTGGGAAATGATTAACGACTTGAAGTGGGGAATCTCGTTTTACAGCAGTTACGACAACCAGCCACAGTCGACGGAGGGCTCGACGAGCGACTACGGCGTCAACACCACCCTAACGTACGAATTCTAAAAAAGGGGTCGGACCCAATTATTCATTTGGATCCGACCCCTTTAATTTCTTGAGCGTGCTATTCCGGTGCTTCGAATTTGAACTTCTGTCCACCGACGGCAGCTTCGTACATCAAGCCACCCTTTTCTTGTGTGAAAATCATCATGCCATCATTGAATGATGCGTCTGCAGATGCACCGGCAGTAACAGCGACCGCAGATGCCTGCGCGTTTAACTCGAAGTTACCTTTCTTGAAATTGGCAAGCGTGGCTGCGTCTTCGAAAAAGATAAATTCACTGTAAGCCTGGCCGCCCCACTGGAAGCCGATGCTCAGCTGAGACAAAGTGACATAACCCGTTATCGCGCCATTCTCGTAAAGCAGTCCTTTGCCGCGCGCACCACCTATGCCGATACCGCCTTTGCCAACTGTCGGTATTACAACGTAACCGGGTGCCTTGGCGATATAGCCGTCAACCTTGTCGTTCTTCTCCTTGAACAAGGCGAGAGCCTTCTGGGCCTTACCATCGTATTCTGCGACATCGTCTGCGTCCCAGCCGGCGAATGCGGTTGTTGCGCTGACCGCAATTGCGAAAGACAGGGCCGAAATTAAAACCTTTCTCATCATTTTCACCTTTATTTTCAGTGGCTTCTCTTGGTGTGTAGGTAGTGTTCAACGGCTGGCCATTTGTTGTTGGGGGAGGCCAGCAACCGATCATTATACCAAAGCTACTTCAATTCGACTTTGAATTTTTGCCCGCCAACAGCCGCCTCATACATCAGGCCGCCCTTCACCTGGGTAAAAATTGCCATGCCATTATTAAAGGCGGCATCGGCGGACGCACCGACGGTAACTGCAACCGCTGAAGCCTGCGCGTTGAGTTCAAAATTTCCCTTCTTGAATTTCTCAAGAGTCGCCGCGTCTTCAAAAAATATAAATTCACTGTAAGCCTGGCCGCCCCACTGAAAACCGATGCTCAACTGTGTCAGGGTGACCAGCGCAGTAACAGCCCCGCCTTCGTACAGGACTCCTTTACCGCGTGCGCCGCCGATGCCGATGCCGCCCTTCCCGACGGTCGGAATAACAACGTATCCGGCGGCCACGTCGATAAACTTCTGAATCTTCGGGTCCACTTCCTTGAACGAAGCGAGTGCTACCTGCGCTTTTTCGTCGTATTCCTCAACCTCAGTCGGGTTCCATGCAGCGAGGGTGGTCGCCGTCGCTAATGTGATCGTGAGGGAGACCATGGAAATCAGTGCTTTTTTCAAATTCGTGGCCATAGTTATTTATTCTCCAAACATACTTGTTGTCTTAAGTTCCGACCGCGAGCATATCATGGCTACCTTACGCAAACAGATGACCTTAAAGCGTGTTCTTGTAGATCTTGCCATCTTTCATAATGATGCGGATAGTTTCGGGGCTCTCTGGCGGCTCCGGCGCATCGAACCATTTCTCATTGGTTCCTATCACCGATAAATCCTGTAGCGGGTTGCCGTCCACGATCAGCAGGTCGGCGTAGGCGCCTTCCTCGATGACGCCGAGTTTGCCCGCGGGGTAGGGATTCATGAATTCGCCGGTCATCGCCGCAATCTCACCGCCGACCGAGGTCATCGCGACGAGAGAGTTGTAAGGCCCAAAATACTCGTTATTCAAATGCTTCTCATATGCGATCTGTTTGGTGCATGCGGAAACGCTGCCGACACAGTCGGTATGAAATCCGCGTTTCACCGGGCATTTTTTCATATTGTCGATATAGCCAGCGAAGGTGGCGGATGCAGATTTTGCCTTTCTCAAGCTGGCCGGAACGTTTTTTACAGCAGGTATGTCGAGCAGCCCAGGCGCAAAGGCGGTGAGGTTCGTTGTTATGTACGCGTCTTTTTTCTTCATTTCCTTCGCGATGTCGCAATCGAAACCGAAGCCGTGCTCAATCGATCTTACTCCGGATTCCAGCGCTCGCAGAATTGATGCTTTCTTGTAGGAATGTGCCATAGCGTAGCTGCCATACTGACTGGCGATCTCCACCGCTGCTTCGATTTCCGGAACAGTGCGGCCCTCCATCTGCCAGGGGTCGAATGCCGAGACGACACCGCCGGACTGCATCACCTTGAGCTGGCTCGCCCCCATGCGAAAGTTGTTGCGTGCGGCCTTCAGCATGTCATCCACGCCGTCGATCTCCTGTGACATATTCAGACGCGAGAAATTAGTAGGGTCGCCAATCAACGCAGTGTAGTTGGCGAAGTCTGAATGACCACCTCGTCCACCCAGGAACGCGGCCGAGGGGTAGATCCGCGGACCTATGATAACGCCAGCATTGACCGCTCGCTGTATCCCGCCATTAGTGCCGCCCGCATCGCGCAACGTCGTAAAACCCTGCATCAGATACATCTCCGCCATCTTGGATCCGTGGATCGCGAAGTCTTCCCATGTGGTCATGCCCTCCATGGCGGGAAGGGATGGTCCCATAAGCATCAGGTGCGCATGGTTTTCGATCAGCCCCGGCATCAGGGTGCGTCCGCCACCGTCAATGACCGTCGCGCCAGGGGCGCTGATAGCTTCGGCAGAAACCTGCTTGATCATATTACTTTCGACCAAAACACTGCCGGTCATCCGTTCTTTGTTGACGCCGTCAAAGATCTGCACATTCGTGAATAGTGTCTGGCTTGGCGTTGCATCTTGTGCGAGCGCAAGCGATGAGCATGCAAGCGCAATGCCGGCAAAAATAAAACTAATAAATCTTGCATTCTTATTCATTCTTTCGTCCCGTGGTGGTTATGTTCGGTGATGTTTTCGATATTCTTGTGGTGATTGTCCGGTCCAGTTTTTGAAAGCTCGCGAGAACACCGTCGGATCTGCGAAACCAACTAATTCGCCTACTTCAGATATGCGGCGATTGGACTCAACCAATTCTTTTTCTGCTTGCCGTGCGCGCAGACGAGCTATTTCCTTGGCAAGTGTAGTGCCTCTTTTCCTGAGGTCCCGACCAAGCCGGCGCCGCCCGAAGCCACATATCTCTGCGGCGCGATCGGCGGACAGGTTCGGTTCATGAATGTGAGGTGCCAGTGCGTGGTGGATTGAATCGATAAGCGACGAGGGCATTTGAGAGGTCGTCGCGAGACTTCTACTGCCTTGGAAAGACGACTTCCTGAACGGTTTAAATTGCCACGCAGTTGGAAAATAAAACTCAATACCGCGACGCCCCCCCCGAACAATTTGCAGCTGCTCCGGTATTGAAGGCACGGCTTCCGGGTCGGCGATCTTGACCAGGACGGCGGCGGGATCCCAGTCAGTGCCTGCTGCATGCTCGAACACTCTCAGGAGGCATCCAAGATAAAAAGCGTCATTCTGCGCCGGCACGACCGACGGTTCGGCGATTCGCTCGAACCCGAAGATTGACCGATCGCCTTCGGTTCGCAGGTAGAAACAGGTCGATGACGAGTACTCAAGTGAGTTGACGACGAAACGACTCAGCAACTCCCCAACCGTCACCGCTTTGGCTGCCGCCTCGGTGATGGGTCCCCATGAGACTAGATCCAGACACTGTCCAATCGTGAAGCCCAGATACGGGTCGCCAGCTGCAGAGGCCGTTTTTTCAACTAGTTCGTAGATGGTTACTGCCGGGATGAACACCTCGTTGGATGCAGGTACCATCCGGGGCAGGCCCATCTCCTGCAACAAACTGGCCACATCCACTTTGCGGCGGGAGAGCTCGAGCAGGAACGGATTGACGGTGCCAAGCCGTATTAGTGTCAGGTTGGTGGTCGAACGGGTCATATGGCTATGCAGTATTGGCCAATCGAGGGCGGTAAGAATAGCAACGAATATGCGACGATAGTTGACAATACTGGCGTGAATAATTCGCGAAAACGGCAAAATAGCCAACTCTAGGCCGCCGCAACGTCGTATCTTACGGCAGGAATTGACATCTCTAGCTCGGAGATCAACAACATATGCTCAATACAAGCACCCGACTTGTCATCCTGACGCTGGCCGTATTTGGCCCAATTGCACTCGCTCAGGAAGGCAGCGACGAAAACGAGTCCGGGTCGCAGCCGAAATTCGGCGGCCCTAACGCCGTGGAAAACCAGATGGCAAAAGAATCAGAGTACTGGGATGACTGGAAGAAAAGTCTCAAAGACGATCACGGTTTCGGATTCAGTGTTGACTACACCGGTGTATTTCTAAGCGCGAATGAGACGTTCGATACGGACACGGCGTCCGGCGGTATCCTGCGTGCCTATGGTGCCTGGGAGTTTATGGATGGTGGCGCCGGGGCGCTGGTCTGGAAGTTCGAGCATCGACACAAGTATGGCAGCCTTTCGCCATTTGAATTCTCGCTCGGCAGCCTCGGCTACGTTGGCTTGCAGGAACCGCCGTTCAACGATGGCGGATTACGAACGCAGAACCTGTACTGGCGACAGCGATTCGGTGGCGGGCGATCGACACTCATTGCCGGCGTGCTGGATGTGACTGACTACGTGGATGCGTTCGCGCTCGCAAGCCCATGGTTGCACTTTATGAACTTCGCCTTCAGCACGGGTAGTGCTGCGATAGGCTTGCCCAACGATGCGGCGGTCGGCGTTGCTTACGGCACAATGCTGACCGACAACATGTACCTGATTGCGGGCGTAACAGACACCAATGGTGACCCTTCCGATCCATTGCAGGGTTTCGATAATTTCTTTAGCGACAACGAATATTTCACCAGCGTCGAGATCGGTTGGACAGCATCGCATCAGCGAATCATTCTTGATAACGCGCACATCACGCTTTGGCACAAGGACGAGCAAACTGAGGCGAATATCAGTGACGGGTGGGGTGCAGCGTTTTCTTTTTCGAAGTACCTGAATGACAACGTCATGCCATTCATTCGCGGCGGCTATGCTGACGACGGTGGATCACTACTTCAGAAATCACTGAGCCTTGGCGTCGGCTGGCAAACAGAAGCATTCGATGGGCTGCTCGGTGCTGCAATCAACTGGGGCGAACCCAACGAAGATACATTCGCTCCAGGACTGAAAGACCAGTATGCGATTGAGATTTTCTACCGGGTACCGATCCTCAAAAAGTTCGCGGTGACAGTCGACACACAACTAATCAGAGATCCCGCATTGAATCCGGATGCCAATACTATCTGGATGTTTAATCTCCGTGCCAGGGCCGCATTCTAAGGCGCGTATTCGTGCATCAGGACCCGGTCGGTCTCGCGTGAATGGTCATTAGCCCCCAGAACCAATCGATCTTTTTACGGGTCCCGGCAATAACCTCGAAACCAGCGTTCTCTAGATTGTTTTCCAGCTCATGCGTATTAAACGTGCGGACATGAGCATGGCGGGTCATGGGTAAAACACGATTGAGTAACTTCATCCATAAATAATCCCGGCACCAGTCCGTAATAACCAGGTTACCGGATGGGGAGATCACTCGCCGGATTTCGCGTAAGGCGGCATCGGCGTCCGGGAAATAATGCAGAGCATTCGTGCTTACCACCAATTGAAACGCTGCATCAGCGACCGGTAGTCTTTCGGCCGCACCTTCAAGTAGCGTTGCTCGCTGACCGAGCCGGTGTCGGGCGGTATCCAGCATCGCCGGCACACGATCGATACCGACCAAATCAGGCTGGTCGGACCGCTTTGTCAGGCTCTCCAAAAGTAATCCGGTCCCACAAGCAACGTCGAGTATCCGCTCGGCGGGTAGCTTATCCACCGTCTCCAGCGTCATTGAGAGCGAGGCATCAAGATAGGCAGACCACCGCCGGTCATAGGTGCTGGCAAGCGCCGTGTATTCCTTGAGAAGCTTTTCTTCCTGGAGCGTGTCGTTATGCATTCGGGTGGCTGATCAAAAACTGTACACGAAACCGATGACCGGTCCCGTCGTGACTATCTCGGAGCCGTTGCGATCCACTCCTGATCCCGAAATGTCATTAACGCTCTGGGTTCGCCAGCCGAATGCGGCGCTCCACTTTCGCCCGAATCGCCAGTCAATAAACAGGTTGAGTGTCCAGGTTAGCTCTGCCGCGTCGGCGACGCCGAAGCCGCCTAGATTGCCGTCGATAGACAGGGCGACCTTCTGCGTAAGGCCCAGCCCAAAGCGAGCTCCAATCAGGGGTTCGAACCATTCGTCGATGCTGGTGATCTCAGTCTGTGTCGGCGGGATGAGGGGTGGTACGCCCGGTAAATTGACACCAAGCGACAGGTCGGTCTTCCAGTAGCGAACACCGAGATAGGCATCCAGTACAACGGCACCAGTAACGTACGGTCGGGTATCAGGGGTTGCCGACCGGAACGCCGGACCAAGCAAGCGGTAACCACCACGCATCTCGGCAATAACCTGCTTGACTGCGAAATCGATACGCCCCCCAAGCAGGTCCTCGGCATGCCCCAGCTGAGCCCAGGTGCCGTCAAAGGCGAGGAACAAATGCCCGTATCGAGCCTGGGCGTTGATCTGAAAGCCGCCGGTAGTCACCTCCAGAATGTCTTCAAAAGACAGGTCAAAGTCGGTTTCGTCGCCGTCCGTGACGACCGTGCCGCCGGTGCCAGCCAGCCATGCGTAGGGAGCGATTTTGAAGCTCCATTCGTTGGGGCCCGAATCGGCGAAGGCAGGAGCCGCGAACAAGATGACCACAACCCATATTAAGGTTGCCGACGAACGCAGGAAATCAGGCCCCGCCTGACTCATCCGACATCTTGCTCCAGGTGTAGCGTCTTCGCGGGCAGAGACAGTTTCGTTCCAGCCTGGGCGACTATTTTCAGGATGCGTATGTTCAGCCCCTCAGCCAGTTCCAGGTAGGTCGTCCAATCGGTTGTGTCCACATACGAATTAACCTCTATCAGTAATGCGTCATCCGCAATTTCCATGAACCGCACTCGTTGGCCTTCCGCCAGCACATTCTCATCGGAATCCAACAACTCGCGAATGCCGACAAGAACTTGCTGCATTTGCTCGGGGCTCGTGTCGTATCTCAATCGCAAAATCGGCCGATAGCGAATCTTTCTACGCGCGGAGATATTATCGATAGGCTCATTCGCCAGCTTGGCGTTCGGAATGGCGATGACCGTATTGGCGAGCGTACGTAGCCTTGTCGTGCGCAGGCCGATCTCCTCTATGGTGCCGCTCACGCTACCGATTCTGCAGAAGTCTCCCACCCTGATCGGTTGCTGGGTATACAGTGTGAACGCGCCGAACACATCCTCCATCGGTTTCTGCAATGCTAACGCAACGGCGATACCGCCGACACCGAGCCCCGCCAGCACCGTCGTGATATTGATGCCGAGTTTGTCCATGTAAACGAGTATCGCGCCGAGCGCGATGAGGATTTTGAACGCGTTTCCGGCCGGTTCAAGCAGTACGGCCGCACCGGGGCGGCCCTGATCATGTAGTCTGCTGGAATAAATGTCGCGAAACAGATTCAAGGCGGCGAACATCATCCAGACAGTAACGATTATTGGGAACGGCGATGCGTTTTGCCACGCTTCGGCTGTGATGCCTCTTCCAAGCGAGTTGGCGACAGCGCTTATGGACACGATGACAAGCCAGATGCCGAAAGGGAGCACGATGAATCGGAAGACCTTTCGGAGTGAGGGCGTGCCCGAGTCGCCCGACATTCGTCGAATCACAAGTGCGAGCAGAAATACGCCAATGTATATGCCGGCCCCGGTCGCGAGCAGAAGAACCCACTTGAATAGCTCGTAGCCGAAGAAGGCCACGTCAGGCAAGCTGCGACGCAGATCTTCAACAAATTCGGGATAGCCGTAGACGGCATAAAGTTTCGGTATCGCGGACACCGTGGCGTTGGAAACTTTCCATATATATTCGCCATCGCCACGCGGCACTTTTTGCATAAACAAACGAGTTTCTTTGCCATCGTCGAGAATGATACCGATCGAATCTCGATAGTCAGGCAGGTTGTCGTTACTGCGGCCGGCCGGGTCATCGACCAGTTCGTCGACATCGACCCAGGTTGCACGGGCGATAATCACGGAAAGGCGTCGAGCCAGTTGCGCACCGGTCAGCTCGCTTGCTTCGCCACGCAGATTTCGAAGATCCATATACTTGGCGGCAGCTTCAAAATCGCGTTTGTCGGCCTGTGCCATGAAACCGTTCCCGCTTCGCAAGGGGGTTCCACGATCCAGGTCGTCGGCCGGGATAACGACGTCTGGCACATTCTGCGTCTCACTTTCCTGGGCGGCTGCCTGCAGGCTAAATAAGCCGAGCATCAGCAGGAGTATTGGGGCAAAAACAGTCTTCTTCTTCATTTCATTGGGTTCCGCGAAAGGTGCTGTCGGGACACGAGGCACCAGCGGCACTTCGGCTTCAAGAATGACAATATTGGCCATTAGTTTGACACAGCGTTCCTGTATTATTCGCTACTCTCGAAATCAACAGGAGCGGCCTTGGGCCTCAGCATTATAATCTTGGCGGCTGGACAAGGCACGCGCATGCGTTCGGCGCTTCCGAAGGTGCTGCAGCCACTGGCGCAACAGGCATTGCTGGGCCATGTCGTGGACGGTGCCCGGGAACTGCAGGCCGACGATATTTGCATCGTTTACGGGTTCGGTGGAGATGCCGTGCGAGCTGCTTTTGCCGACCAGGATCTGCGCTGGGCCCTGCAAAGCGAACAGCTGGGTACGGGGCACGCCGTGATGCAGGCCATGCCTGAAACACCGGACGCCAATCGAGCAATAATTCTCTTTGGTGATGTTCCATTGCTGGAACCCGCGACATTGCGTCGTCTGTTGGCAAGCTGCGAAAATGACGATTCGGCGGTACTGACCGTCGATATGGATGATCCTTTCGGTTACGGACGCATCATCCGGGAAAACGGACAGGTTGTGCGCAACGTCGAAGAGAAAGATGCGACGGATACTGAGCGCAATATTACTGAAATCAATACCGGTGTATTTTGTTGCCCGGCAGAAAAGCTTAGAGACTGGCTTTCCCGGCTGAGTAATGACAACAGCCAGGGCGAGTATTATCTTACCGACGTCATCGCGATGGCTGTTGAGGATGGATTAACGGTTCACGGCGTCAAGGCCGCGAGCCAGGACGAGGTCATGGGCATAAACGACAAGAAACAATTGGCGCAGGCGGAACGTGCGCTGCAGGCGAAGCGAGTTGATGCGTTGATGGCAGAGGGTGTCGGGTTTGCTGATCCGGCTCGCGTTGACATTCGTGGGTCGTTGAAATGTGGCCGGGATGTGTTCATCGACGTGAACGCGATATTCGAAGGCGATGTGATTCTCGGTGACAAGGTCAACATCGAATCGAATAATCTCCTGCGCGATTCAGAACTTGGTGCAGGCACACTGGTGCATTCCAACTGTCATATTGAAGGTGCCAATACCGGAAGCAATTGCGAGATCGGGCCATTCGCGCGATTGCGACCTGGCGCCGAGTTGGCCAATGACGTCAAGGTCGGCAATTTCGTTGAAATAAAGAAAAGCACGGTTGCCGACGGCAGCAAAGTCAATCACCTGACTTATATCGGTGATGCTGAAATTGGCAAGGGCGTCAATGTCGGTGCCGGTACAATTACCTGTAACTACGACGGCGCAAACAAACACAAAACGATCATTGGAGACGGTGCGTTTATCGGGTCCGGTGTTGAGCTGGTTGCGCCAGTGACTGTTGGTGCGGGAGCAACGATCGGTGCAGGCACCACCCTTACAAAAAATGCGCCCGACAACCATTTGACGGTTGAGCGAGCAAAACAGGTCACCGTGGAAGGCTGGAAAAAGCCAAGCAAACCGGACCGAAAAGAATAGCGACACGATCACTCCTATGGAGAGCCTTTAGATGTGCGGAATTGTCGGCGCGGTTGCCGAAAGAAATGTAGTACCAATTTTGATGCAGGGCCTCCGGCGCCTGGAATACCGGGGCTATGACTCGGCCGGCATTGCCATTGCCACTGGTGACGGAATCAAGCGCTTGCGTCGTCTTGGAAAAGTAAAAGAACTGCAACGCGCCTTGGATAATGACCCGATCACGGGTAAGAGCGGAATTTCACACACACGCTGGGCGACTCATGGCGCACCGAGTGAGCTCAACGCGCATCCGCACATGTCGCGAAACGATGTAGTAGTCGTTCACAACGGCATCATTGAAAACTTTGAAGAGATTCGTGACGATCTGCTGAAAAACGGATACGAATTTGAATCCGAAACAGACACGGAAGTAATCGCCCATCGCGTAAAGCAGCACCTGAAAGAAACAGGCGACTTGTTACAGGCGGTGAGAAGCACGGTCGCAGAACTTGAAGGCGCTTATGCGCTTGCGGTAATGAGCCAAAGCGATCCGAACAAAATTGTGCTTGCACGCGCCGGTGGCCCTGTTGTTATCGGCCTCGGTGATGGCGAGAATTTCGTTGCGTCCGATGTATCTGCACTGTTGCCCGTCACCCGAAACTTTATATTTCTCGAAGAGGGCGATGTTGCTGTCGTCGAGCTTGAGAATGTGCAAATTTATGATATCGACGGCAACGAAGTAGAACGCCCCACAAAAGAAAGCGAAATGACCGCTGATGCTGCAGAACGCGGTGACTTCCGTCATTACATGCAAAAAGAAATTCACGAACAGTCGAAAGCAGTGGCACGCACGCTGGAAGACAGAATCGCGAATGGCAAAGTTCTGGATGCAGCTTTTGGTCCGGAAGCAAACAAGGTCCTGGACAAGACACGCGGTGTACACATTGTTGCCTGTGGCACCAGTTATCACGCGGGCCTGGTTGCACGCTACTGGATTGAAGACCTTTGTAAACTGCCCTGCACGGTAGAGATCGCCAGCGAGTATCGTTACCGCTCACCGGTAGTGCCGGACGGCACCTTGTTTATCACCATCAGTCAGTCCGGCGAAACCGCCGACACGCTGGCCGCATTGCGCGCGGCAGAAGCCCGGGACTACGTGTCGACGCTTACCATCTGCAATGTACCGGAAAGCTCCATGGTGCGTGAATCAGAGCTTGTGATGATGACGCGTGCGGGTCCTGAGATCGGCGTCGCGTCAACCAAGGCATTTACGACCCAGCTTGCAGCATTATCGCTGCTGACCATCGCGTTGGCGCGCCGGAACGGATTGGGGGCTGATGAGGAACGTGAGCTGGTCGAGCAGTTGGCGGAATTGCCGGCGCTCATCGAGGAAGTTCTGGAACTCGATTCAGCGATCGAGTCTCTCGCCAAACATTTCGCCAACAAACATCACGCACTGTTTCTTGGGCGCGGCGTACAAAATCCCGTGGCGATGGAAGGTGCACTCAAGCTCAAGGAAATATCCTATATTCATGCAGAGGCTTACGCGGCAGGCGAATTGAAGCACGGTCCGCTGGCACTT
>Ga0316194_10002888_pt1 | contig 12004 bp, 9 predicted proteins | sample CroRivsedime1_MG_FD_204936 | JGI IMG/M metagenome (GOLD analysis project Ga0316194, IMG submission 204936) | Coastal sediment microbial communities from Maine, United States - Cross River sediment 1 | ecosystem: Environmental > Aquatic > Marine > Coastal > Sediment | place: USA: Maine... | reverse complement strand
GCGCTGTTCGGCCAGTTTGCGCGCCTTTTCAACCGCAACCGGCGACACGTCGACTGACAGCACATCACAGCCCTGCTGCGCCAGCCACACCCCGTTGCGCCCTTCACCGTCAGCCACCGCCAGCACGCGCATGCCGGGTTTGAGCAACGACTTGTGCGAAGCAAGGAAAACGTTTGGCTCGGTACCGAATATGTAAGTTCCGGTCGAAAACCGCTTGTCCCAGAATTGCCTGGCATCGTCAAACCCGCTGGTGGACGCCATTGCCGACTTAACTGTCGAGGTGTTTGGAGATGATGCTCTCGATCGCGTCCCGCTTGGCATCCACAACCACGGGTTTGGTGCTCTGCTCAATGGCCGTATCGGGATCCTTCAGACCATGGCCGGTGAGCGTGCAAACGATGGTCGATCCCTCGCCAATCAAGCCTTTTTCAAGGTCCTTGCACAACCCCGCAATGGAAGCAGCAGACGCTGGCTCACAGAAAATGCCCTCAGCCTCGGCCAGCAGTTTCTGACCGCGCAGAATTTCCGCATCGGTGCATTCGTCAAACCAGCCACCAGACTCATTCTTCGCGGCCCAGGCCAGATCCCACGACACCGGATGGCCGATACGGATCGCCGTCGCGACCGTTTCCGGCTCATCCACCATATGTCCCCGCAGAAAAGGTGCCGCACCGCTCGCCTGATACCCGACCATGATGGGCCGGCGTGTGGCCAGATTGTCGCCAAGATGAGGACACTCTTCTACACAGTGATTGCAGCTTCCACATCGCTTTCCAACCGCTTCGCTGTAGCCTATCCAGTGTGCAGAAATGTTACCGGCATTGCCCACCGGCAAAACGTGGTAATCCGGTGCATCACCGAGCGCTTCGAGCACCTCGAATGCGATGGTCTTCTGTCCTTGCAAACGGTACGGATTGATGGAATTGACGATGTCCACCGGCATCGTCTGCGCCAACTCCTGCACCAGACGCATGCCATCGTCAAAATTGCCGCGAATCTGGATCACGGTGGAACCATGCATCATCGCCTGCGACAACTTGCCGAGTGCGATCTTGCCTTCCGGAATCAGGACGAAGCACCGAATACCGGCACGCGCCGCATAGGCGGCCGCAGAAGCCGATGTGTTTCCGGTAGAAGCGCAAATAATTGCCTTTGACCCGCCCTCGATCGCTTTGGTGACCGCCATTGTCATGCCACGGTCCTTGAACGACCCGGTCGGATTCAAGCCCTCGAACTTGCACAAAACACGCACATCCTTTCGCAGCAGCTTTGGCAAATTGCATAGTTCGATCAAAGGGGTACTGCCTTCGTTCAAGGTCACCACCGGCGTATCTTCCGAGACTGGCAGACGGTCGCGGTAGCGATTGATAAGTCCTGTGTAATGGTTGGTCATATGCACTCGTTGATGTGTTCTTGTCACAGCGGCGAAAACACCGCCCCTGCCCTCGTCCTGTTATTTTCTTCCAGCGAAGTCGACTATTTCCCGTCGAGCGATTCTATGCGAATGCGCGTAATCGAACCGGTCGTCACCGGCAACGCCTCAATTTTCTCGATCGCCGCATTCATCTCTTTCTCTTTGGTCATGTGCGTCAGGAAGATGATGTTGACCTCCTCCTCATCCGCTGCGGGCTCGCGCTGCAACATCGCCTCGATTGAAATTTTCCTGTCAGCAAGTATCCGGGTGATGTCGGCAAGCACCCCCGGCCGGTCGAACACGGGCACTCGCAGGTAGTAACAGGATTGCACTTCCCCCATCGGTAACACTGCTATATCGGACAGTTGATCCGGCCGGAACGCGGAATGGGGCACACGATGATCCGGATCGGCCGTGTGCATACGGGTGACATCAACCAGATCGGCAATCACCGCCGAAGCAGTTGGCTCGGCACCCGCCCCGGCGCCGTAATACAGCGTCGGGCCGACTGCGTCCCCTTTGACCAGGACGGCGTTCATTGCGCCTTCCACATTCGCGATCAGTCGCCGATGCGGAATCAGGGTCGGATGTACCCGCATTTCGATCCCTTCTGCAACGCGTTTCGTAATGCCCAGTAACTTGATCCGGTAACCAAACTCCTCGGCATTGCTGATGTCGACCCGCGCCAGATTGGAAATGCCTTCGACATGCACCTTGTCTAGCTGGATCGGAATGCCAAACGCCAGAGCGGATATGATGGCGAGCTTGTGTGCAGCGTCCACCCCTTCGATATCGAATGTCGGGTCGGCTTCAGCGTAACCGAGACTTTGGGCCGTCTTGAGCACCTGTTCGAACGCCGCACCAGTGTCACGCATCTCGGACAGAATGTAATTGGTGGTGCCGTTGATAATTCCGGCTACCCACTGGATCTGATTTGCCGTAAGGCCTTCACGCAGTGCCTTGATAATCGGGATACCTCCGGCCACCGCTGCCTCGAAGGCCACACTCACGCCACGTTGCTGTGCTGCGCCAAAAATCTCGTTGCCGTGCTCCGCCAGCAACGCCTTGTTCGCGGTCACGACATGCTTGCCATTTTCGATTGCGGCAAGCACCAGATCCCTCGCCAGATCTGTGCCCCCGATCAATTCTGCGACGATCTCGATATCCGGATGCGCGACAACCTTGAACGGATCATCGGTCAGATCGATATCCGGACCCAGCACCCGGCGCGCCTTATCCAGATTACGAGCGGCCGCCACGCGCACGACAATCTCACGCCCCGCCCGCCGTGCGATCTCCTCGCGGTTGCGTCGCAACACCTCATGAGTACCGCCGCCGACAGTACCTACTCCCAGCAGCCCGATATGCATCGGCTTCATAAAAGCTTTCTCAGAACAGATTAGACCAACGCCTTTTCCCGTGGCGGATGCAAAAAGCATCCAACCTCGCAAATCGCGACCGGTCTGCGATCTTCAGCAAAGGCACTGGAAAATAAAAATGGTTTAGCGCGTCATGCCACGCGCACGGAATCTTTATTGGCGCCGTTTCGGGACTGCAGAACACCATCCTTGCGAAACATGTCCTTGATGCCGCGGATTGCCTGCCGGATACGGGCCTCGTTTTCAATCAATGCCAGGCGCACATGCGAGTCGCCATACTGGCCAAAACCAACGCCCGGTGCCGCTGCCAGTTTCGCATCCGCCAGCAATTTCTTGGAAAAATCAAGTGAGCCCATGTGAGCATATGGCTCCGGGATTTTCGCCCACACGTACATTGCGGCCTTGGGGTTATCCACCGTCCAGCCTGCCTCACCCAAGCCCTTCACCATCACGTCACGGCGTCGCTGGTACGTGGCGCGAATCTCCTCGACGCAATCCTGTGGTCCCTCCAGCGCGACAATTGACGCGACCTGAAGTGGCGTGAACGTGCCGTAGTCGTGGTAACTCTTGATTTTTCCCAGCGCCGCTACCAGTTCCGGATTTCCCACCATGTAACCGATACGCCAGCCCGCCATGTTGTAGCTCTTGGACATGGTGAAGAACTCGACTGCAACCTCCTTGGCACCGGGCACCTGAAGAATGGAAGGTGCCTTGTAGCCGTCGAACACAATGTCCGCATAGGCCAGATCGTGCACAACGTAAATTCCGTGCTCGCGCGCCAGCCCGATGAGGCGTTCGAAAAACTCCAGATCGACACACTGGGTGGTCGGATTGCTAGGGAAGTTGACGATGAGCATTTTCGGTTTCGGGAAGGAATCTTTCAGACCACGTTCCAGCTCCTCGAAAAAATCTACATCCGGGGTATTTCGCACGTGGCGAATGTCTGCTCCCGCGATGACCGGCCCGTAAATATGTATCGGGTAGCTCGGATTGGGCACCAATACGATATCGCCGCGTTCCAAAGTCGCCAGTGCCAGATGCGCGATACCTTCTTTCGACCCGATGGTGACGATGGCTTCGCTATCGGGATCCAGATCCACCCCGTACCGGTGCCCGTACCAGCCGCAAATGGCCTTGCGCAGACGGAAAATGCCCTTCGATACCGAATACCCATGGGTATTGGGGCGTTGGGCGGTTTCCACCAGCTTGTCGACGATGTGCTTTGGCGTCGGACCGTCGGGATTTCCCATCGACAGGTCGACGATGTCCTCGCCACGGCGCCGGGCAGCCATCTTCAGCTCTCCCGTAATGTTGAAGACGTAAGGCGGGAGTCGCTGGATTCGAGAGAACTCTGTCATTTCATGCGCCGCAACATGCGACAGACGGCTCGTAACCCTCTGTCGGAATTAGGAAAGCTATAATGCTACCGGAAGCATTGTTCCACCGCAAAGAACCGCAAGCACGGTACAACCCGCTGGATCCCGAAAACCAGCTTGCCACAAGACCCGAACCGACCCTTGAAACTACACCTCTCCAACGCAACAGGACGCAATATGATCTCGGGCTACGGCCCTGGATACGTGGAGGTCAATGGTGAGCGCCATGTGGCGGGCCTCATTGTGGGGCCGACTTACCTGGACACCGACTGGCCGGCCGGAGATGGCGATGAAATCGATCTTGAAGGCATTCGCCCTCTCGCATTGCTGGAAGTCGAGATCGTACTGATTGGAACGGGAGCAAGCCAACGATTTCCGAAGCCGGCAACGCTTCGACCACTGGTTGAGGCCGGCATTGGGTTCGAAATCATGAGCACCCCCGCCGCTTGCCGAACCTTTAACATCCTTGTCGCTGAAGACCGCAAAGTGGCGGCAGCCCTGATCCCTTGATGGCGACAGAGGTTAAGCTCGACCCGCAACGCACCCGCATTCGGGCTGACTAGCCTCAAATGGCCTTATGCAGTGCCATAAATTCCGCCAGACAACCAAAGTGGCGCGAATCCTGCTGCAAGTTCGTCGGTAATCAGCCGGCCGGGGGGTGAACTCGTGCCTGGAAGCATAGCCAAACAATTCATACAACATCGGCCAACAACATGTCTGCATTGCTCCATCCCGTTATCTCGCAAATCAACCAGGTTATTCTTGGTAAACAACAACAAATCAAGCTGACCATTGCCTGCCTGCTGGCGCGTGGCCACATTCTGATTGAAGACCTGCCTGGAGTCGGCAAGACGACTCTGGCGCATGCCCTGGCGCGCTCGCTTGGACTGGATTTTCAGCGCATTCAGTTCACCAGCGACCTGCTACCGGCCGACATCGTCGGCGTTACGATCTTTGATCGCGAAAGTTCCGGCTTCAATTTCCATCCGGGACCCGTGTTTTCACAAGTCATCCTGGCAGACGAAGTCAACCGGGCGACGCCCAAAGCCCAAAGCGCCTTGCTCGAAGCGATGGAAGAGCACCAGGTTACCGTCGATGGCAATACCCGCGCGCTGCCGGAGCCGTTTTTCGTCATTGCAACCCAGAACCCGTCTCACCAGGTCGGCACATTCCCCCTTCCGGAGTCGCAACTGGACCGGTTCCTGATGCGTATCCAGCTGGGCTATCCCGACGCTGGCGCCGAGCGCGAACTTCTGGAAGGCCGAGAGCGACGCGACATGCTTGTTGATCTACCGCCGGTGATCACGCCGGAGGATCTCGTGTCACTGCAACAACAGGTTCGCAAGGTCGTTACCGCACCCGCGCTGATCGATTATCTGCAGGCGGTGTTGGCATTTACGCGCAACTCCTCCGATTACGTCAGCGGACTCAGCCCCCGCGCCGGTCTGTACTTGCTGAATGCAGCCAGGGCGTGGGCCTTTATGGACGGACGCAAGAAAGTGATTCCTGAAGATCTGCAGACAGTCCTTCCGAGTGTCGTGGGACACCGGCTCAGTCCTATAAATGGCTACGCCTCCCTGCCCGGAATGGATTTGTCCGAACGACTCATCGAAGAAGTCGCAATACCCTGACGGTCATCGAAGCACCGGACGGATTTCCTGACCACTACTTTAGCCAGACGACCCACTCGTGCCAGCGGACGCAACACTGAAGCAAACCCAGCCACGGCTGGGCAGACATAACGCACCGGCTGGCACCCTGCGCGATCGCATCGGCGACTGGATTTTCCGGCCCAGAGGCGTCGAAAGCGCACCGGTAACGCTGTCACAGCGGCGCGTATACATCCTTCCGACCAAAGCCGGCCTGCTTTTCGCAATGACGCTGGCGCTGATGCTGATCGGATCGATCAACTACAATCTCAGCCTGGGTTACGGCCTGACCTTCCTGCTCACCGGGACAGGCATCGTGTCCATGCTGCATACGTGGCGCAATCTGGCCAAGCTGCAACTCAGACCAGGAAAAACTGACTCTGTCTTTGCGGGCGACTGGGCGCATTTTGCCATCATCGCCGAAAACCGGGGTAGCACGCATCGCCATAGCGTGGGCATTTCCATCGCCACACACGAACCCACCTACTTCGATGTCGAGGCTGCAAGCGAGAGCAATGTGAAGGTCGCCGTCCCGGCACGACGGAGAGGCATGTTCCGCCCCGGGCGCTTTCGCATCTTTACGACCTATCCGCTTGGCCTGTTTTACGCATGGGCCAATGTCGAACTCGATCTCGGTTGTCTCGTGTATCCGGTTCCCGAAGCCGGTGAAGTCCCCCTACCCGAGGCGCGCGCGACTACAGGCCCCGGCAATGCTGCCGGAGCAGGCGAAGAGGACTTCGCCGGCTTGCGAAATTACCAACCGGGTGACTCTCCAAGGCGTATTGCCTGGAAAGCCCTGGCCCGCAACGATGTGTTTGCAACCAAACTGTTCTCCGGCGCATCCGGCACCCAGCTTTGGCTTGACTACGGGGCTTTGCCGGATTCACTCGGAATTGAACGGCGTCTGTCACGAATGACACGCTGGGTACTCGACGCCACCGAGACAGGCTTGCGTTACGGCCTTCGCCTGCCCGGACGCGAAATCAAGTTTGGCGCCGGCGAAGCGCAACAGGCGAAATGCCTGGAAGCGCTTGCGACTTTCCAGGTGAAAGACAGCCGGTGACGGCTAAAGCCAATCTGAGCTTCGCGAATCTGTCCGCGATCATTGCTTCGATTGCGGTAGTCATGGCACCGCATGCACCACATACACCGAAATGGACGGTGGCATTCTGCGTAATCGGGTTATTGATCAGGCTGTTCGCTGGTTGGCAACGGCGCCCACTACCCGCCAAATGGCTAATGGTCATCTTCGCCATCGTCGCTGTCGGCGGTGTGTTGTTTTCGTACAGAAGTTTGTTCGGACGTGACTCCGCGGTGACCTTGCTTCTGGCGATGACCGTCCTCAAATCCCTGGAAATGCAAAGTCGCCGTGACATCACGGTCGTAGCCGTGCTGTGCTATTTCCTGACGATTACGAATTTCTTCTACACTCAGACCATCTTCACGGCGCTGTACTCGATCGGTGCCGCATGGCTCATCACAGCCACCATGGTCAGCCTGCAACATCAGACGGCCCCCGGGCAGTGGAAACAGGTGGCGCGCACATCCGGCGTACTACTCGCCCAGGCGGTCCCGGTCATGGTCCTGCTGTTTGTGCTGTTTCCGAGAATCGAAGGTCCGCTATGGGGCTTACCAAGATTTGAGAATGTCGGGCGAACCGGTCTTTCGGACAAGATGGCACCCGGCTCAATGTCACGGCTTTCCATGTCGGATGAAATCGCGTTCCGGGTAGATTTCGAAACGCCGCCAGCCGACCCACGAAAACTTTACTGGCGTGGACCAGTTCTCTGGGACTACGACGGCCGAACCTGGACTGCCGGGGAACGTGTCAGCCTGTCCTCATTTCGCTACGAGAGTCGGGGGGCGACTTTAAAATACTCGGTCACGCTCGAGCCACATGACAAAAACTGGCTGTTCCTGATAGATCTTCCCGCGAGTCTGCCGCGCAAGAGTTTCATTACGCGCGACTACCAGGTCCTCTCCTTTAATCCGGTGCAACAACGGCTCCTTTACCGCGCCGAATCGAACCCCTTTTATCGTGCCGGGACCGAAGCGCTGCCCCGGGAGCTAAAACGCGCCCTTGCACTGCCAGAATCGACTGCCCCGCAGACACGTGAATTGGTCAGGGAGTGGAGATCCGCTGGCCTCACGTCCAGACAAATTGCCGACCAGGCCCTCGACATCTTCCGCACACGGCCGTTCGTCTACACGCTGGAACCACCGCCGCTCGACAAGGATCCCGTCGACCAGTTTCTGTTCGAAACACGCCGGGGGTTCTGCGAGCACTTCGCCTCGAGTTTCGCTGTCATGATGCGCGCGGCAGGCGTTCCGGCTCGTGTTGTAACCGGATATCTGGGCGGCGAGACCAATCCTGTGGACGGCTATCTCGTGGTGCGCCAGTCAGAAGCCCATGCCTGGAACGAGGTCTGGATCAGCGGTGAAGGCTGGGTGCGCTACGATCCGACGGCGGCCGTTTCTCCGCTGCGAATCGAACGCGGTCTCGCCACCGCTGTTCCGGAAACCGATGGCCAGCCATTGCTGCGACGCACACAGTTGCAGTGGATGATTGAAATGCGTCACCAATGGGATGCCGTGACCAATTCCTGGAACCAGTGGGTGCTCGGCTACACCCAGGAACAACAATATCGCTTCCTTTCGTCTTTCGGATTTTCCGATATCAGCTGGCGGGACATGATTGTCGCACTCATGGTCACCACCGCAATCTTGATGAGTGTTTTCGCGATCGCCATGTTCATGCGCCTGGGTGGGGTCATTTCGGACCCGAGCCAGAAACTCTGGCTGCGATTCTGCACAGCCATGGCGGCCCGAGGGTTCGTGCGTAAAGCATCAGAAGGTCCTTGGGATTTCACTTCTCGCATTGTCGAGCAGATGCCCTCAATGCGTGACCAGGTTTACAGAATCCGCGATCTGTACATTGATCTGCGTTATGGCGACTCGCGTCGTTCCTATCGCGCACACGCGAACGCGATCCGGGAACTCCGTGCTCAAATCGGAACGCTTGGCCGGTCCTTTCCGGGGTCGAACACGAACGCCTGAATCCGCTTGTCGTAGCAACGGACCGCAAACGAAACCCGTCCGCATCAGATCGCCAGCAAGAATTCCCTAATTCCCTGTCTGACGCCGTGACCGCAAAAGCCGGAATTTCGCACCTGGCCGCATCCTGGCCGACAACGGATCATGCACCCGAATCGTTCAATTTCCGGATGAGCGGCAGCCGAAACGGGTTCAACTGGTCCGCGTGGCCGGTATACAATCGGCGCCACGAATAATTCGAACGTCTGTTTGTTGGACGCCCAGTGCTCAAGCCTGACCCATGTTGATGGTCCCGAAAGTGTTAACCAGTTCGATAACAAGGCCTCGCGCGCCCACGGCTCAGCCCGTAGCGAACCGCGCAAACCAACGCGTACCAGCACTCCCGTGCAGCGAGAAATCGCATACGAAATGAGTAACCTGGCACCTGCTCTCGCTTTGCTGCAGCCGTATCCATTCCAGAAATTTTCCCGGATTCTTGCGGAAATCACACCGAATCCTGAGCACCGGCAAATTCGGTTGTCGATTGGCGAACCCCGGCACAAGACTCCGCGCCTGATCCAGGATGCGCTCGCAAATTCGCTGGATCAACTGTCGCATTACCCAACGACGCAGGGCACGGAACAGCTACGCGAGGCAATTTCACAGTGGATCGCACGCCGCTATGGTTTGCCGCAACCGGACGCCGGCAGGCAAGTGCTGCCCGTGAACGGCACCCGTGAAGCCCTGTTTGCATTCGCACAAACGGTGATCGATGACTCGAAACAGGGTGCGGCCGTTGTCATGCCCAACCCGTTCTACCAGATCTACGAAGGCGCTGCCTTACTGTCCGGTGCTACACCGGCATTCATCAATCTGACCCCTGAAACCGGCTTTGCCCTCGATACCGGAATGCTGGACGAGGCACTCTGGGAGCGCACGCAACTGGTCTACGTCTGCAGCCCCGGCAATCCGACCGGCCATGTAATGCCGCTGGATGAATGGCGGCACTTGTTCGAACTTTCTGACCGCCACAACTTCATCATCGCGTCGGATGAGTGCTATTCGGAAATCTATTTCGAGGAGCAGGCACCACCGCTGGGCAGTTTACAGGCAGCACATGCGCTGGGGCGAAACGACTACCGCAACCTGGTGATGTTCAGCAGTTTGTCAAAACGCTCGAACGTGCCGGGCATGCGTTCCGGATTTGTCGCCGGGGACGCCGATATTCTTGCAAAGTTTCTTCTCTACAGAACCTACCATGGCTCAGCGATGAACCCTGCCGTGCAGGTTGCCAGCACGGCTGCCTGGAACGACGAAGAACACGTCGTGGAGAATCGGCACCTGTACAGGGAAAAGTTTTCAGCGGTGGTGCCCGTGCTGCAACAAGTTGCAGAGGTTGAAATGCCGCATGCCGGTTTTTATTTGTGGCTAAAAACACCGATAGACGACGTGGCCTTCGCCCGGCATCTGTACCAACAATATAATGTTGTTGTGTTACCAGGTAGTTTGCTCGCCCGTGAAGCGCACGGAATCAATCCGGGACGTGACCGGGTCAGGATCGCGCTGGTCGCCTCACCGGATGAATGCCTGGAAGCCGCGCATCGCCTGCGCGAATGTATTTCCGGCCTCTGACAACTTAATCCAGGGGCTTCTCCCGGGCTTCGGGCCCGGTAAATCCATGTCCGCCATGAGGCGGAGCACTCAACCCCAAAACACGAGGAAAACATCGCATGGCCGACCTGAACACGGTAATCGAACAAGCGTTCGAGAATCGCACCTCAATCTCCCCGAAATCCGCGAGCGCCGAGGTGCGCGAAGCGGTTGCAGAAACCATGGCCCAACTGGACAGCGGCGCCATTCGCGTCTCGGAAAAATCCGGGGCGGAATGGATCACTCATCAATGGGTCAAAAAAGCCGTATTGCTGTCTTTCCGACTCGCGGACAACGAGGTAGTGCGTGACGGCTATACCAACTACTTCGACAAGGTCGATTCCAAATTCGCAGCCTACGGCGATGCTGATTTCCGTGCCGGCGGTTTCCGTGTCGTGCCCCCTGCAGCGGTGCGACGTGGCGCATTCATTGCTAAGAATGTCGTATTGATGCCGTCTTACGTAAACATCGGCGCCTATGTAGACGAGGGCACGATGGTCGATACCTGGGCGACGGTTGGTTCGTGTGCCCAGATTGGCAAGAATGTGCACCTCTCCGGAGGCGTTGGAATTGGTGGAGTGCTTGAGCCGTTGCAGGCCAACCCGACCATCATCGAGGACGATTGCTTTATCGGCGCACGCTCGGAAATTGTCGAAGGTGTCATCGTCGGTGAAGGCTCGGTCATATCGATGGGCGTTTACATTGGCCAGAGTACGAAGATTTTTGACCGGGGGACTGGCGAAGTAACGTACGGAAAGATTCCACCGGGTTCAGTCGTTGTTTCAGGCAACCTGCCATCGTCCGATGGCAAGTACAGCCTGTACTGCGCGGTAATAGTAAAAAGCGTCGACGCAAAAACGCGTGCCAAGACCAGCATCAACGACCTGCTGCGCGGCGACTAATATGCGTTTCTGTTTGCGGCATTGATTCGATTGATTCAACCAGCGAGGGCACCATGTTTCTTGATCCTTTACTGAAACTGATGGCTGAAAAGAATGCTTCCGACCTGTTCATTTCGGCGGGTGCTCCGATCTCGATCAAGATTCTCGACAATGTCATGCCGGTCAACCAGACCCTGGTCGATGGCGATCTGACGAGCAAGATCGCTCATGAATTAATGAACGACAGACAGATCGCCACGTTCGAAAAAGAGTGGGAGATGAACTTCTCTCACGTGTTGCGCGACGTTGGTCGCTTTCGAATCAACGTGTTTCGCCAGCGCGGGCAGATCGGGCTTGTGGTTCGTTACCTTCGCAGCGGCACGCCGGGCATCGACAAGCTGAAGCTGCCCAAAATGCTCAAGGAACTGGTAATGGAAAAGCGCGGCTTCGTGCTGGTAGTCGGCTCGACCGGTTCAGGCAAGTCGACAACGCTCGCCGCAATGATCGAACACCGCAATGCGCTGAAAGCGGGCCACATTCTCACCATCGAAGATCCAATGGAGTTCGTTTTCAAGAACGACAAGTGTGTCATCAATCAGCGTGAGGTGGGAACGGACACACA